>Ga0209988_10000710_pt1 | contig 21147 bp, 23 predicted proteins | sample N075metaG_FD_183115 | JGI IMG/M metagenome (GOLD analysis project Ga0209988, IMG submission 183115) | Deep subsurface microbial communities from Kermadec Trench to uncover new lineages of life (NeLLi) - N075 metaG (SPAdes) (version 2) | ecosystem: Environmental > Aquatic > Marine > Ocean trench... | reverse complement strand
GAAGCTGAACCCTGTGCCATCGGGCAGCACTCCATTGCCGACGATCTGCTGGTCCGTCATGACGCCCGTCATCCGTACGAACCCCTCGGTGTCGAACAGCTCCCCGTCGAGGACGAATGACACGCGGTCGCGGAGTACCGTGACGTTGGTCGCTTTCTTCGACCGGGGTTTCCTGGCCTTGGACGCCCTGGTCTTGTCGGCGTCGCCCTCAGCTTCGCCGTCGTTGTCGTCGGCGTCGATGTCCTCGGTCGTTTCGGCGTCATCGTCCGGGTCGTCCGGGTCGTCCGGGGTTGCCTCGGGCAGCCGCATGGAAACCTTCTTCTTCTTTGTGTCGATATCGACGATCGCCTCCAGACCGGTCGTCGTCGTGAGCGAGCCGGCGCCGACGAAGCTCACCTGGGGCTCGCGTGAGATTTCGTATCGGCGGCCGTTGATCCAGGTGTCCCGGATCTTCGGCTTCTTGAGGAACAGCGACCCCTCGACGACGACGAGGTTGGCGACCTTGCCGGCCTCGATCGTCCCCATGACGGATTCAAGGCCCAGCAGTCGGGCCGGCGTCGTCGTGAGCGCGGCCAGTGCGTCGCGCTCGGAGAGACCGTGCTTGATTGCCTTCGCCAGGGCCGGGTGGAAGTCCTTGCGTTTGTCGAGGCGGTGTGTCGTGATCGCGACGGTTACCCCGGCGTCCAGGAGCCGGCGGGCGTTGGTCGGGGCCTGCTCCCAGGTCATCATCGTCCGGAGGGACACGTCGTCTGCCTCCAGCAGCGAGGCGACCTGGGGTCGCTTGGCGTAGTTCAGCGCGAGGATGATCGGTCGCTCCAGGGCAACGATCGCGTCGAGCCGGCGAAACTCCAGCCCGCTGCCGAGCAGTACCCCGTCGAGCTCGAACTCGTCGAGGATCCGCGCCGCGCGGAGCGCGTTGTGTTCGTCGGAGACGTCGAAGAGAACCTGCTGCCGGCCGAGGATCACGTCGGCCAGCGCCGCCAGCGCATCGGCGCGAAGCGGCGGCTCGTGGCCCTGCGGGTCTTCCCGCCAGATACGCAGGCACACGCCGTACCACTGCGCGTCGTAGAGCGTCTGGCGGATGATCGCGATCGCACCCATCAGTGACCGTGGGTACTCGCGATCGTCCCGGCCGCCGCGGTCAAAGCCCACGGCCATCGCGGCCCGTTCGGCGTAGGCCAGCACGTGCTCATCCTTGTCGGCGAGCGCGATCACCGTGCCGCTGCCGCGGAACAGACCCTTTGACGGGTACACCGCCGCGGCGGTGAAGCCCAGCTTCCGCAGTGCTTCGCGCAGCGACTCGTCGGGACCGGACAGCTCGCTCATCGCCGCCTGTGGGTGCACGCGCTTGCTGAAGTGCGCGCCGGCCCCGTCGGTCACGACCGACACATCGACCAGGACAGCGGCGTCGATAAGCCCGGCATAGACCGTCAAACCGGTTCCGTCGTAGATCCGCGCGTTGGCGGGGACCAGGACGGCCGGTCCGACGGCCTCGATCACGCCGTCCCGGATGACGATCGTCGCTGACTCGAGGGTCTCGACGGGACTGACCACGACGGTGGCGCCGGTGATGGCGTGGGTTCTCACCTCCGCCGACCGGATTCCGTTGACCGGCGCTGTCTGGGCGAGGCATGGTCCGGCCGCGATGATCGACGCGGCAACAACGAGGGCGGACGCTGGACGCATAAAGAGGCTCCCAGGGACGAACAAAGATGCAATTGTAGTGAACCACTTGCCGATGCAAATGATTCACCGTGATTCCCTATCGAGGACTCCAGAGAGGCGTAACGCAGGTCACACCCGTCCACGGGCGGCGGTATCCTGTCGGGATGTCAGCTCCCCGCGTCTGGACGTCGCCTGGCCGGATCCTGTGCCCCTGGGTCCTGTTGCTGGGCCCGATGCTGCTGATCGCGGCCGGGTGTGCCACGAGCTCCGGCGGGGCCTCGTCGGGCGGTGGCAAGTCAGTCGTCAACCCCGGTCAGCAGTCGAATACGGGCTGGCCATTCTGGCCGCAGAAGATGCGGGTCCATCCGCTGAGCCAGTTCGTCAAGGACCGGCATACGGGCAACTTCCTGCTCGAGGCCCGTGTCGAGTTCAGCGACCCCTACGGCCATATCTGCAAGGCCTACGGGGAGGTCGTGATTGCCCTGTACGACGCCAATCCGTCGCACTTTGAGGAGAACGAAATCGGCAGCTGGGCCGAGGACCTCACCGACCTGGATCAGAACCAGATCTTCTTCGACGACGTCACGGGCACGTATCTGTTCCGCCTCGAGATCGAAGGCATGTCGGTCCCGGACGCGTCGGAGCTTCAGATCCTCTTCCACTCCGCGGATGGGTCAGTGTTGCAGGACTCGTACGTAGTACAGAAGTAGGCAGTAGCCATCAGCCAGTAGCCAGTAGGGAAGAATCGCAAGCGAGCGGTCCTGAGACCGAAGTCATCAGCTTGGGCCTCTTTCCCCTACTGGCTGATGGTTACTGGCTCTATTACTGAGTACTGATCCAGGTTCAGGACCACCAGCTCGCCGTCGTCGAGCCGGAGTTCGAGCCGGTCGAGCCAGAGCTGGTCGTCTTTGGCATGGGCGTACCAGGAGCCGGTCTTGGCCTGCTGGAAGCGGGTGATCACGCCCTCGATCGTGTTGGTCCATGAGCCGTCGCGGCGGGGAAGCTGCTGGGTGACGCGGACTCGTGTTCCGGGCGGCGGTAGTGTGGCTTGAAGGGCCATGGCGTGAGTGTACGAGTGTACGTCGCGTTCAGGCGGCGGGCGTTGCGAGTTCCACGGGTCCCACCGACGCGACGGTACAGGGTTCGTAGCTCCGGGTACGCAGGTAGTCGTTGAGCTGGTCCAGGGTCACGGCGTCGATCGAGGCGGCTAATTCGTCGAGCGACCGCGCGCGGCCGATCCGGAAGTGATCGCTGCCGATGGCCGCGGTGCGGGCTGCGGTGGATTCGCCTTGCATGACGAGCCGGCTCTTGAGACCAATCGTCGCGCGTTCGAACTCGTCGCGTGTCACGCCCTTGCAGAGCCGTTTGACCTCTGCCCCGCACACGTCGAGCGTCTCCTGTGCCCGCTTCGGCGTGGTGCCGGCATACAGCGAGACCGTACCGGTGTCCCGACCGGCGGCGTACGACGCCCCGACGCTGTAGCACAACGATCGCTTCTGACGGACCTCTGTGAACAACCTGCCGCTTGTCCCGCCGCTGAGCACACCCATCGCCAGCCGCTCGAGCATGGAATTCGGATCGGCTTCTCGTGGTGCCTCCCACGCCATACCGATGTGCATCTGCGCCGTCTGCTGTGGGACGTGGACGCGTCCGCGTCTCGGCGACGCCTTCTCCACTGGCGGGGCGGGGTCCCCCGACCAATCCGACAGGACCGTGTTGAGTCGTTGCGCCAGGGCCCGCGGGTCGCCTGCGCCGGCGCCGGCGAAGATCGACCCCCCGGGTACGCAGCGTCCCGCCCACGATCGCCGCAGGTCCTCGATCGTGCATCGCTCCAGGACGGCCCGCTCGCCATAGCCGTGGCGGTTGAACGGCGGCGGCTGGTGGTGCTCACGCAGACGCAGCATGACCAGTTGCTGCGGGTCGTCGCCCAGGGACTCCAGCGACTGCAGGCACAGGCTTCGGACTGCCTCCACGGCGTCGGCCGGAAGCGCCGGTGCCGTGACCATCGCCGCCAGCAGCGGCACGGCCTCGTCGAGCCGGGGGCCCACCAGCGTCGCGGTCAGTTGCATGTGATGCGTGGAGACATGGCTCGATCGCTGGACGCCGATCCGGTCCAGCGCGTCGCTGTGTTTTCGGCTGTCCAGGTCGCCGGCACCGCGAAAGATCAACTCGCTGAGCACGGCCGCCAACCCGTCGCCGTCGTCCGGATCGGAGGATGACCCCGGCGGCAGCATCCAGTTCAAGGCCACCGATGCCACGCCGGCGATCGGCTCGAATACGAGGGTCGCTCCGCAGTCGAGTGGAATGGTCTGGATCGTGCTCACCGGGCTTCCATGATATCTCCTGGCCATGTCCTGGCCATGTCCTGGCGATGTCATGACTTGTCGAACTCGAGGAGGACGGACTCGTCCGGCGGCCCGGACATCCGCGCCATCCGCTACAACCGGAGTGCCCTGGTTTACCAATGCGTCCGCCGGCTGGCGTTCGCGCCCGATTCTTCCGTTTTAGATACGGGGAGCCGCGCACAGTGCGCGACAGGTGAATTGCCGATGCGGCGAATAATCGACACTCTGTTTGCCATCGTACTCGTCGGCGTCCTGGCGGGCGTGGCGATGCACTACAAGCACGAACGGCGGTTCGAGCAGGATGTCATGGTGACCCGCTCGGAGGTGCGCCGTTTCCAGGCCCAGATCATGGTCCAGTCGGCGTTGGAGAAGGTTCCGTTGTCGAAACGGGGCTATCCCCTTTCCATCGAGACACAATGGTTCGGCGGCAAGCTGCCGAAGAACCTGCTGCTGGGCGCGGGCTATCCGTGGGTCGAGATCGCGTCGGCGGATCAGCGCGACAGGACGCATCCGGCCAGACGAATGGCGACCGACCGGACACTGGCCCAGTTCTGGTACAACCCCAACAGCGGGGTGGTCCGGGCACGGGTGCCGGACAGTGTCTCGGACGCGACCGCCCTGCGGCTCTACAACGAAATCAACGATAGCTCCGTCTCGCGGGTCTATTGACCGGTTCCGACCCCCTCCCGGGGGCCGGTTTCCAGTCCCAGCGACTGCTCGATTGTCCAGGAACCGGGACTCCGGCCATGGAGCCAGGCGGCGGCATTCAGCGCCCCGTGGGCGAACAGATCGCGGCTGGTTGCCACGTGGGCGACCCGAATTCTTTCTCCGGAAGAAAAAAATTCGACGGTATGTTCGCCGATGACATCGCCCGCCCGGATGGCATGGATTCGGTCGGGCGACAACGCAATACCGGCTCGCTCTCGAATCGAATCGGCGATACGCAACGCGGTCCCCGAGGGCGCGTCGCGTTTGCCGGAATGATGCACCTCGACGATGTGCACATCGTGATCGCTGCCGAGCAAGCGTGCCGCCTCGGACACGAGATGAATCATGACCGCGATGCCCGCTGACGTGTTCGGCGCGACCATGACCGGAATCGAATGTGACGCAACTTCAATGTCTGACAGTGTTTGTCGCGACAGGCCCGTCGTGCCGACAATCAGCGCCGCACGATGTTTTACCGCCAGCGTCACCGCGTCGCGAGTCCCCTGGTCGTTGGAAAAGTCGATGACAACGTCGATCGGCGCATCGCGGTTGCCCTCGATCGGGTTGCGTTCCCGGCCGATCCGGGTGACCAACTCGAAGCGAGAATCGTCTCGGGCCAGGGTGCACGTGAGCGCGCCCATGCGCCCCGTGGCGCCGTTGATGGCAAGTCGAATCATTGCTGGATCCTTCGCGATGGCTGGCCTCGAAGAATGTTTTCTGTCAAGATAGGTTCTATGCAAGCCCGATATGGGTACAAACTCTAACGGCGGTTGTTCCGCCCACAATTTTGTAGGCCTGTTGCTCCGACGCGACAACGTACACAGGAGTCCTACCAATGGCTAAGAAGAGACGTGCTACGAAAAAGAAGGCCAAGAAGCGAGCCGTCAGGAAGACGGCCGGCAAGAAGACCACGCGTAAGAAGACCACGCGTAAGAAGACCACGCGTAAGAAGACCACGCGTAAGAAGGCCACCCGCAAGAAGGCGACTCGCAAGAAGGCGACTCGTAAGAAGACCACGCGTAAGAAGGCGACTCGCAAGAAGGCGACTCGTAAGAAGACCACTCGTAAGAAGGCCACTCGTAAGAAGGCCACCCGCAAGAAGGCCACCCGGCGCAAGAAGAAGGAGTAATTCTTCTCCTGCGAGACTCACGAATGCAAAGAGCCGGCTCATCAGAGCCGGCTCTTTTTCTATCGCGTCGGTGCCTGCCTCGTACCTGCTAGGCGGCTTCGGCGTCTTCTTCGGTCGTCTTGCTGACGCCGCTGGGCGAGTCGGCACGCTCGGTCCAGTCCTCGACCCGTGAGCCGAGGTTGAGTTCGCTGGCCATGATCTTGCGGTAGCCGAGCTTGCGGATGACCTCCAGGATCTCGGTCCATGTCGGGAAGGTCAGGCCGTTGACACGCTTGAAGCTGTCGATGGCCATGACGAACATGAACTGCTCCTGGGTCATCTCGCCCTCTTCGGCGGCGCGCATGAAGTCGGTGCGTCGCCGACCGGGGCCACGTCGTCGCTCCAGGTTGGTCGCCTCCGGGACCCTCCGTCCGAGACCGGTGCGCCGATCCACGATGGTCTGGCGGCGTCTCGAACCGCGGTCCTTGTCCGTGCCGGGTTGGTCTTGCTCGGCCATGCCTGCTCCCGATTGGATACACTAAGCGGCCGTCGACGAGTGGAATCGTTTCCGGACCTCGCGCCGACCATGAGCACTTCGACCAGATCCCACGAGCAATTCACACCGACGGCGGCCATTCTCGCGTGGCTGTGGCCCGGCCTCGGGCACATCCATCTGGGCGAGCGGCGGCGGGGGTTCCTGGTCATGTTCGGCGTCCTTTTTCTCTTTGGATCGGGCGTGCTGATCGGCGGCATCGACTCGGTGGATCACCGCGACGACCGGCTCTGGTTCCTCGCACAGGCTCTTTGCGGTCCGATCGCGGTGGTGACGGATCTGGCCAACCAGGCGATTGTCAAGCCGCTGCCGCCGGACTGGGAAAGGCGATACCAGGCCGGTGACCCGGCGGTGCGGGCCACGATCGGCTACAAGGGTCTGGGTCACGTCAACGAGATGGGGACGCTCTACGGTGCGCTGGCGGGTCTCATGAACCTGGTCGCGATCCTCGACGCCCTGCACCCGTCGCATCGGCGGGAGGAAATGCGGCGTCGCTGGAACTCCGGGGTCTGATCGGGCATGGTTGCCTACGTTCCTTTTCTCGACCCCATCAATCTCTTCCACGACTGGTGGTACGTGCTGCTGATCCCGCTGTCGTTCGGGATCTCGGTGATCTACCGTGCCCTGAAGGTGCCCAACCTCGACCGCTACTGGCGGGCGGTCTTCACGATGACTGCCCAGATCACCCTGGCGATGGTCGGTCTGGGGATCGCGCTGGTCGTCCTGGTCGTGCTCATCCTTCCGCGGCTGCCCGTCGATTAGGTCGGAGCGTCCGGAAACATTTGGGCCGTGGCGGATTTGCCCGAAACGGGGCCGCCGTACATGCCGATGAAGACCCGGGAGCTCTCCCCGATCGACGGAGGCCGCGATGTACGTTCACACGATGCCGCTGGAAGGACGCCCGACTGGGGCCATGATCGGCTCCACCGATGGCGATATGCCATTCGTCAGCATTATCAGCCCCGGTTGCACCGTCGCATTGCAGTACCGCGAGATCCGGATCATCGTCCAGGTGCTCGAGATCGAGGCAGACCTGTACTACATCGGCCAGGTGCTGGATTTCGACGGAACGCTGGAACCGGAGATCCAGGGCGTGAACATCGGCAGCTACTTGCGGTTCCGCGAGAAGCACGTCTGGTCGTGCCATCAGAACTAGTTTGAGCGCTCCGTACGGCCCTGCGGGCCGACACTCGCTCTCGTACGACCCGCCGAATGCGGGTGGCACGGCCGAGCGAGCGCTAGCGAGCTCGCCCGTGGTGCGACGCCCAACCCTCAAAGAAGCGTCCGCCTGTCGCGGACTCCCATACCCGTCACACCCGTGTTTACCCATGCCACCAGAACTAGTCTCTGTGGCAGGTGAGCGACCGTGAGGAACACGGGGGAGCGAAGCTCCGCCGTGCCACTATTACCTATTCTGCCTTGCCGGGCCGTTAGCGGCTGTCTGTGGAACCTGTGGCTGTTTCTGGCGTAAACTCTGTGTCGGGTGCAGGTACAGGTGTTTGCAGGAGACGCACGGCCATGGCCAAGATGTTCTATACGCTCGAAGAGGTCTGCTCCAAGCTGGAGCGCAACGAGGACGAAGTTCGGGCAATGGTTCAGTCCGGCCAGATCCAGGAGTTCCGCGACCGGGACAAGCTGATGTTCAAGGTCGAGCAGATCGACCTGCTCACCGCCGGCGACGAGGACACCTCGGACGTCCACCTCGAACTGGACGCCGGGACCGGTGTTCCCTTGCCCGAAGATTCTTCGCTTGGCCTGGCCGACTCACGCGAGGCGACGGGGCTCATCGACGCCGGCGCCTCGGCAGGTTCGAGCGGCCTGGGGCTCGCCGACTCTCGCGAGTCGATCAGCCTTTCCGATTCTCGCGAGGGGACGGGCGTGTCCGTGTTCGACACCGACCATGGCGGTGAGGGTGACTCGACGGCCGTTGGCGATGCGGCCGAGGAAGACCTTGGCCTCGATGCCGTTGGGTCGGGCAGTGGGCTGCTGGACCTTACACGTGAATCGGATGACACTTCACTTGGTGCCGAGCTGCTCGAAGAGGTCTACTCCAGCGAGGAGAACATCGAGATGCCGGCGCACGCGTCGGGACTCTTCGAGGCCGCTTCAGTCGAACGACCGGGGCAGGAAGTGACCCCCAGCGTCGCCCCGTCGGCCGCGGTGCCCATGGTGATCGAAACGTACGACGGCGCCGGAAGCGGTCTCGCCGTCGGCATGCTCGTCGGCGCTGTGGCGGCGTTGGTCTGCGTGGCGATCGTCATCATCGTGAGCCTGGGCGGTGCCACATCGATCCTGGCGACCAAGATCGGTGCCAGCGACAGCAGCATCTGGATGTGGGCCGGCGGCCTTGCCGCGCTGACGGTGATCCTCGGCGGGGTCGGGCTCTTTATCGGCAAAGCGTCAGAATAGCCAGTAGGCAGTAGGCAGTAGCCAGCAGGGGTCGGAGGGCGCATACTGTTGTCGCTCGGTCTCCGCTTGCGTCTTGTCTTTTCTTCTCTTCCCCTACTGGCTACTGGCTGATGGCTACTGCCTTTCTTCTCTCCAAGTACGGCCTCCGCGAATGGCTGACGGCAACCATCGTCGCCGCGGCACTGATTGCGCTGTTCCTGTGGCTCGGCTGGTGGCCGGCGGCGGTCGTCACCGCCATCCTCTGGCTGGCCGTCGTGCTCTTCTTCAGGGATCCGATCCGTCGCCTGCCCCGCGACCTCGCGGCGGGGGTGATGCTCTCTCCGGCGGATGGGGTCATCAGTGCGGTGAGCCGGGTCGACCATCACGATGCCGCCGGCGGTCCGGCGGTCGTGATCCGGATCTTCCTCAGCGTGCTGAATGTCCACGTTAACCGCTTCCCGTGCGACGCCGAGGTCGTCGGGATCAAGTACACACGGGGCAGCTTCCACGATGCGCGCTCGGCCCGGTGCCCCGTGGAGAACGAATCGAACCTCATGACGCTGAGGCTCGACAGCGGTCGGACGATCGGCGTCAGGCAGATCGCCGGCAAGCTCGCGCGTCGCATCGTCTGTGGTGTCAGTACCGGAGACCGCCTCGTACGCGGGCAGCGCTACGGCATGATCAAGTTCGGTTCCAGCACGGAGCTGATCCTGCCGCAGGACCTCGTCGCCGAGGTCCACGTCGAAGTGGGTCAACGCGTCAAGGGTGGCGTCACGAAGTTTGCGACGGTCGCTTAACAGCCCGTTGAAGAAGTCATTCGGGCTGCGAGCGGCCCAGATCCGCCAGCTTGGCGTCGCCGAATCCATGACGTATCACCGGGATATGCCTTCGATCCGGCTCCTTGATCTGACGAATCTGGTCGCGCTCTCGCCTCGAAGCACTTCTTCAACGGGCTGTTAGGACCGCGTCGGGACGGCCGAAGAAAGCGGCTCGAAGCGCACACGTCGCTCTTCGAACCGTGCAACCTCGTCGTAGCCGGCGTCGGCGAGGAGTCGGGCCGCTGCGGGGAAGTCACGGACCAGGTCAACCGGGTCGTGCGCGTCGGCCGAGAGCGTCACGGGGATGCTCCGCCCCCGGCACCCCATGAGAATCGACGGTGCCGGGTAGGGCTCGCGGCAGGGCTTGTGCCACCCCGCGGTGTTGAGCTCGACGACCAGGCCGGCGGCGGCGATTGCATCCAGGGCCGCCTCGACGAGGTCGTCGACGGATTCTCGCGGGCCGTAGCCGAATTTCTTGACGAGATCCAGGTGTGCCATGACGTCGACCAGGCCGCTGGCGGCCAACCGCCTGATCTGTTCCCAGTACTCGCGATGCACGGCGTCACGTTCGTCCGGCGTCCACCGCTGCCATGCCGCGGCGGTGGCGTCAATCGCGACGCCGCGACAGAAGTGCACACTGCCGATCACGTAGTCCAGTGCCAGGCCGTCGAGCACGCGTCCCAGCTTGTCCGCCTGCCCTTCGAACCAGTCCACCTCCACACCAAGACGCACCCGGGGCCCGCCGGCGGCGCAAGAACGTCGGGCCGCGTCGCGGACATCGGCGACGTAGTCGTCGACGCGATCCGGGGGCATCGACCACGGAACCGACTCCCCCGACGGGTGCAGCGTCAGGTGATCGGAGATGCCGACCTCAGCCAGATCCAGCAGCCGCGCCTGCTCGACGACCTCGGCAACGGACGCCTTGCCGTCGCTCCATGTCGAATGGTTGTGGTAGCTCGCAAGCACAGTACGACGTAGCTTACGCCGTCAGGTCGATGTGCTCGTCGGGTTTGTCGTCGCGAATCGCGGGCTCCCTGCGGGCCTCGCTCTCGACCTCTGCCTGCTCCGAGTCACTGTGCGGCAGTTGCCGTGCGGCCTCGGCCGACTCGATGCCGGCAACCTTCAAGTCCAGCATGTCCTTGTACCGCTGTGTCTGCTCGGTCACGGCCCGCTCGCGGTCGCGCGCCTTGCTGGCGACCTGCTGAGCCTGGGCAGCCTGGATCAGCGACGTGTCGAGTGGTGAGCCGATGATGCTCATACCGACGATATCGACCGGATCGGCAGCTCTCGTGAACGGGCGATAATCACGCGGCCAGCCGTCAGACAGGCGCTACTCCAGCCACACCGCTTCGAGCAGGGCCCGAAGGGGTTCGTCATCCATGAGCCCGAGGCCTTCGGCGACCAACGCCTGATCGAGGAGTTGGTGGCCGATGTAGGCAAGGACGAATCCACGCAGCTTGCGGTCACGCTCGATCCTGGCGATCCGGTCGCGCAACTGCTCGATCGCGACGTCGAGCCGGACGAGGCTCGGGAGCAGGTCCCGTTCGTAGCGCACGTCGATCAACTCCGGATTCGTCGTCAACAGCCGCCGCAACAGGAGGGCGGCCGGCACGTGGAGCCCTGCCCCGATCTGGGCGTGACCCATGCCCGCGATCGCCAGCGGATGGCCGGGTGTGAATCGCAGGGCACGATCGAAGTGTCGTTCCGCCCAGAAGTACTCGCCGGCGGCAAGCCGTTGTCCGGCGGACTTCATCAACTCGTTGAAACGTGTCGGATCCTCGGTGGCGTAGTGGTCAAGCGTTTGTCCGTGACGCAGCACCTCGGCGATCGCGGCGATCGCCTGGGCTGAATTCGGCAGGCCCGAACCGGGTGTTCGCGACGGTTGAAGCGCATCGGGAAGACCCGGCAGCTTCGTGTCGGCCTGGTCCTCGGCCGCATCATCGCCTGCGACGTCGCCGGACATCAGGGTCAACGTTTCCCGGAGTGCGGCGAACTGCCGGTCCAGGCCCGTCAGGAGTTCCGGCCGTGACTCGACGTCCACCCCGGCGCCGGCCTGTCGCTCGGCGATCCGGTTCAGGATTGCAAGGTACGACGGTTCGGCGCTCTCGTTGAGAAGCCCCTGGCTGACCTGGGGCTCCAACAGCGTGGTCATCGGCTCCGCGCGAGCGTTGGCGCGTGCCTCGGCGCTCAACAGGTTCTGGAAGCCGCCGTCGAATTCCTGTCCGACCGTGGCCGATGTGTGCCCCGACAGTGTGTCCCCGACCGCCCTGGCCATGTCATAGGTGGACAGTCCGATCACGCTGCCCAGCGACTCCAGTGGCACGATCTGGACGCCCATCAGGCTGGAGGCGACCGCGGTGTGGCGTCCTCCATCGGCGTCCAGGAGTATGCCCACGACCCGGCCGTCGGAGACGGTGTCGTAGATGGCGGAGGTCGTGCTCGAGATCGCGATCCTGTCGAGGTTCCTACGATTGTCCAGATCGTCGGCGACGTATCGCAGGTCATTGAAGTTCTCGATCGTCGCGCCGCGGGTCGCCCGTCGGTACTCGACCTCGTTGAGGTACTGGCCGAAACGCATCAAGGTGATCGTCCGGCCGGCGGTGACAAAGCTTGGCGCGGATAACGCGCTGTTGGCCCGTTCCCGGAACAGGTCGTCGGAGCCGGTCGCGCCGCGGAAATCGAATTCCGCCGAGTAGCCGACTGTGCCGCGGAAGCCGCGGCCGCCCGCCACGTTGCCGGTGACCAGCAGGTTCCGGCCACGGTAGTTCGGTATGGCTGCCGGCGAGTTGTACCGGTTGCGACCGTCGATCAGGTTGCCGTCGAGCGCGCTGCCGCCGCCAAGGGCGTTCTGGCCCCAGGTCGGCGCGGTGGACACCAGGGCCGTCCCCAGCACCAGGCCGGCGGTGAGTGTGCCGTGCCACACCGGTCGCGGTTGTTTCACATGTCGCACTGTCAGGAACCTCGCCTGCTGGTCAAACGTGGGCTACGGACTATTCGCGAGCTGGATCTCCTGCATCCGCAGCGCGATCCGTACGGCGTCATTCGGGATGCAGACTGACAGCAGGTAGCAACGATTGCCGTGATTCCATACCAGGACATCCATCCGGCAGTTCGCATCCCTGGCAATCTTATCGGTGGGTACGGGCAGGGCATTGAGTCCGGCGGTCCCGTGGGTTTGCAGCCGGTCGGACCTTGGGACCACGTGAAGGCTGATAAGACCCGGTTGGCCGCTGGTTCGCTTGTAGATCAGGTGGCAGCCACTTGCGCACCCCGGCACTTCGCAGGCGTCGCCGCCGACGAACTTGTAGCCCAGGTCGCTCAGGTCATACACGCAGCCGGCCTCGCCCAGGTACCCGGCGAGTTCGCGGGCGGCGATCTGGGGCGTGCGGTAACGCGCGGCACGAACCGGCCCGTCCAGTCGCTCCACAGCGACCACGTGCTCGGCAGCGACGGCTGCCGCCGCCTGCGAGGCGATGTCGATCAACGGCTGGCGACGCAAGGCGTCGATGGGCTGGCCGAAGATTCCGAACAGCACGGCACCGGCAACAAGGACCAGTGATGCTGCGACCGCGAAGGCATTGGCATGCAGCGGTGCTTGCCACCATGCACGATGCGGGGCTCGATGTGGTGCCGGCGGTGCCGCGGGGAGGTCCGCAGTGAGCGTGTCGGGACCGACGGTCTCGACATCGCCGGCGAGAGCCTCGCGGATTCGATCCGTCAGCCCTGCCGGTGCGGCCGGACAGCCGGTCAAGGTCGTCGCGACCCGCTTCTTCAGATCCTGTTCGAACCCGGCCAGGGCGTTGGCCTGCGGGTGTTCGCGAAGCCTTAATTCGATGGCCGCCGCTTCAGGTAACGAGAGCTCCCCGTCACAGTAGAGGCGTATTTCCTTGGCCGTGGGTGCATTGCTCATGATCCGGCTACCGTCCTCGTTGCCGAAAGGACACTCGTTGAAGATACGCAGGGCCCCAATACTTGAACCGTCTCCGCCCACCGGCCCGTGCCGTTTCCCAGTTGCATCAACAACTCTCCCTTCCGATTTCTTCTGCGAATTCAGCCAATTGATCCGCCAGGGTGCTCCTGGCCCTGTGAAGGCGGCTCATGACCGTACCAATTGGTATTTCCTGTATCTCGGCTATCTCGCGGTACTTGAGCCCCTCGACGGCCCACATCAGCAGGACCGTCCTATATTCGGGCCGCAGGTGCTCGATCGCCGCCTTGAGCCGCTCGTCGACGTGCTCCCAGTTGAAGGTGCTGAGGTCCCACGCGGGGCCGGGTTCGTCCGGCCCCGGATCGTCGGAGCTGGCGCCGTGCAGTTCGTCCACCGACATCGGCGCCCGCTTCGCCTTGGCGAGCCGCGTGTAGAAGACGTTGTGGAGGATCTTGAACAGCCACGGGCGGATCCCGCCCCCCTGCTCCTCGAATCGCTCGGCGACGCGCAGCGCCTTGAGATAGGTTTCCTGGACCAGGTCGGAGGCCTCGTCCGGGTGACGCACCAGTTGCAACGCGAGCCGGTAGACGGCTTCGAAGTGCTCCAATGCGAGGTTTTCGAATGCGGCTCGTTCCACAGGCAGTCAAGGGTACCCGACGACGCTCGCCGGTTCCTTGATCCAACGCCCGAACACAGACCCGGCCAGGGCTCCCGGGACTACTAGAATGGCCGTCCATGGCCCAACCGACCTATATCACGACGCCCATTTACTACGTCAACGACAAGCCGCACATCGGTCACGCCTATACCACCACAATCTGCGACATCTATGCCCGTTTCATGCGGTTCGCGGGCCGGGACGTGTTCTTTCTCACCGGTACCGACGAGCACGGGCTCAAGGTCGAGAAATCGGCCCAAGAACGCGGCATCACGCCCCAGGCGCTCGCCGACGAGAACGCCGCCGAGTTCCGCCGCGTCATGACGATGCTGGAGCTGACATTCGACGACTTCATCCGGACGACCGACGCCGATCACGTGCGTCAGGTCCAGGCGTTGGTCACCCGGCTGATGGAGACCGACGCGGTGTACCTCGGCGAGTTCGAGGGATGGTACGACGAGGGTCAGGAGGAGTACCACCCCGAGAACCGCGCGCGTGAGCTCGACTACAAGAGCCCTGTCAACGGCAGGCCGCTTGTCCGGGCCAAGGAGAAGAATTACTACTTCCGACTCAGCGCGTTCCAGGAGCGTCTCGAGGAGCTCTTCGAGGCCCAACCCCACTTCGTCCGCCCACCGGCCCGGCGCAACGAGGTGCTCGGGCGACTTCGTGAAGGGCTCGCCGACGTGCCGATCAGCCGGACGAACTTCAAGTGGGGCGTGCCGATGCCCGGCGATCCGGAACACGTCATTTACGTGTGGATCGACGCGCTGATGAACTATGCCACGGCGCTCGGCGTCGGCGAGCCGTCGAGCGAGCGGTACGCGGCACGTTCGAAATACTGGCCCGCGGACTACCACGTCATCGGCAAGGAGATCCTGTGGTTCCACGCGGTGATCTGGCCGGCGATCCTCATGGCGCTTGAACTGCCGTTGCCGCGGTGCGTGTACGCCCACAGCTTCTGGATCCGCGAAGGACGGAAGATGAGCAAGTCGCTGGGCAACTTCATCGACATGGAGACGATCGAGCAGTACGTCGATCGCTACAGCCTCGACGCGTGGCGGTACTACCTCGTGACGCATGGTCCGCTGGGCGCGACCGATGCCGACTTCACCGACTCACACTTCCACGAGGTCTACAACACGGACCTGGTCAACACCGTCGGCAACTGCTCGAGCCGGGTCTCGGCGATGATCGGCAAGTACTTCGACGGTGCCCTGCCGGGTGAGACACCCGGCGGCACCCGGCTTGTCGTGGCGGATTACGACTGGCCGGCGATCTGCGCCGAGGCGGTCAGCGATTCGATGACGGCCGTGGAGCGTCTGGATCTGTCCGGATTCATGGCCGCGGCAGTGGGTTTGATCCGCCGGGTCGATGCGTTCATCAACCGTACCGAGCCGTACAAGATCGCAAAGGACGAGTCTCGACGCGATGAGCTGCGTGCGATCCTGTACCAGTGCGCCGAAGCGATTCGCATCTCGTCGCTGCTGCTGTGGCCCGTCATGCCCGACAAGTCCCGGGCGCTCTGGGAGTCGCTTGGTCTGCAGATCGATCCCGATGCCGGCTCGCTGCACGCCCTGGCCGAGTGGGGCGGTCTCGCCGAAGGCCAGCACGTGCAGAAGACGGCGCTGTTCCCGCGTGTCGAGCGCCGCGTGAGTCCGACGGCTGTATGATTCAGACCGGGCCTGCAAGTCACTCCGAATCGAATATCACACCCGACGAGGAACACGCACCATGTCCACGACGCCGACGTTGACCAAGCCGACGCTTCCGCCGACCGGCGATCCACCCGCGGACGGCGAGCTGACACCCGACCTGCTCGCGCGGCTGGCGTCCGATTTCGACGGAAAATCGTCCTATCGGCTCGCCCAGAACGCGGTCACACAGACCTCGGTCGGCGACATTGCGCTCAACCGGTCGGTCGTCACCGGCATCGATCACACGTTCTCGCACCTGCTCGATGACTGGTCCGTGACGAACCAGAAGAAGTCCGGTCGTTGCTGGATGTTCGCGGGGCTGAACCTCCTGCGTGTCGGCGCGATGAAGAAGATGAACCTGAAGGACTTCGAGTTCAGCCAGAACTACACGCTCTTCTGGGACAAGCTCGAGCGTGCCAACTACTTCCTGGAGGCGATCATCACGACCGCTGACCGACCCGTCGACGATCGCGTCGTCGCGTGGCTGCTCGACCATTCCCTGGAGGACGGCGGACAGTGGAACATGTTCGTGAACGTCGTCGCCAAGCACGGGTTGGTCCCGCAATCGGTGATGCCGGAGACCGAGAGTTCCTCGAACACCCGGCTGATGAACGGCATCATCATCGCCAAGCTCCGCGAGGGCGCCGTTGTCCTGCGTGATCTTCGCACCGGCGGAGCCCCGATGGAGGCGGCCCGTGCCGCTCGCGACGAGATCCTGCTGGTCGTACACCGGATCCTGTGCATCCACCTGGGCACCCCGCCGCAGCGATTCGACTGGCAGTGGAACGACAAGGACAAGGAATTCCATCGCGACCCCGCGATGACACCGCGTCAGTTCGCGGGAAAGTACGTGGACCTGCCGCTCGACGAGTACGTCTGTCTCGTGAACGACCCGCGTGAGACAAGCCCCTACGGGCGCACCTTCACCGTCGAGCATCTCGGCAACGTCGTCGGCGGCGAGATCGTCAAGTATCTCAACGTCGAAATGGGTCTCATGAAGCAGATCGCAATGGACGTCATCGTCAGCGGCGAATCCGTCTGGTTCGGCTGCGACGTCGGCAAGATGATGCGACGCGATCTCGGCCTCTGGGACGCGGCGCTGTTCGATTACGAGACGCTCTACGACACCAGCTTCGGGCTCGATAAGGCGCAGCGGCTGATCTACCACCAGACGCTGATGACCCACGCCATGCTCTTCACGGGTGTCGACGTGGTCGATGGCCGGCCGCGGCGTTGGCGAGTCGAGAACAGCTGGGGCGAGGAGAACGGCCGCAAGGGCTTCTACGTCATGAACGACTCGTGGTTTGACGAGCACATGTTCGAGATCGCCGCACGACGCAGCGCGCTGCCGCCCGAGCTCCATGACGCGCTCGACGCCGAGCCGATCGTGTTGCCGGCGTGGGATCCGATGGGGTCGTTGGCTTGAAGAGCCATTAGCCATTAGCCATTAGGGGAAGAGGGTGGTGAGAGTTCTGGTAGTTGTCTGCGCGGGACTGGCCGGGTGTGCCGGGTCGGTACGGGTGGTTGAGCCGGTTGATGTTCGGGCGGGGCTGGTCATGTACTCGGGCGGTGACGGCGAGTCGGTGGACTGGGCCCAGATCATGGATGCGGTTGCGGGGGCGGACGTCGTCGTGCTTGGTGAAGAGCACGATGACGCCGTCGGGCATGCGTTTCAGCTGGCGATCGTCCAGGACGTGTTGCAGCGGTGGCCCGACAGCGCCGTGTCGATGGAGATGTTCGACCGGACCGAGCAGGCGGTCGTCGACGATTACCTCGCCGATTTCATCGACATCGAGACGTTCCAGGAGCGGACGGCGAACACGCGCTGGCTGAAGCTCTCCCGGCAGTACGCTGCGGGGGAGCTGGATCGCAAGACCTTCCAGAAGCGCATCGCCAGGCTCGGCTGGCCCGACTGGGAAACCAACTACCAGCCGATCGTCGATGCCGCCAAGACGGCCGGCGCGCCGGTCATCGCCGCCAACACGCCGTGGCTGGTGTACATGAGCGTCGCGCGACGTGATGGCTTTGACCGGCTCGACGACGTCACGGCGGCGCAGCGGGCGTTGTTCGAAGTGCCGGCCCGGATCCCCGACGGCGAGTACCGCGAGCGTTTCTGGGAGGTCCTGGCCGGCCGCGCCGAGGGTGAGCCGGCCGAGGTCGACCTCGATGACGCCGACGGAGCACACCCCGGCTTCGACGATGAGATGATCCTCGGCATGTTCCGCGGCCAGCTGGTCATGGACGCGACGATGGCAGCCTCGATCGCCGAGGCGCGGCGAGTCGGAGCCGAGAAGGTCGTGCACCTTGTCGGCCACTTCCACAGCGACTTCGAGGGGGGATTGGTGCAGGAACTGCGGTACCGGGATCCCGACGCGCGAATCCTGGTGATCACGGTGCTGGCCGGAGGCGGGACCGAGCTGCGGGAAGACGATCTGGGGCGCGCGGACTTCGTGGTCTACACGCCGAACTAGAGCCCCTTATTTCTTCTTCTTGTCGCCGAACAGGCCGCCGAGACCTTCTATCGCGTCGCCGATCGCTTTGCCGGCGTCCTGTGACCCCTTGTCGAGACCGTCGAGTACCTTGCCGACCGTCCTGACAGTTTCCGACACCGTCATGTCGCCGAGCCTGCCCAGTTCGGCCAGTGCGCCGCCGAGGTCGTTGACCAGGTCGGCGGGCAGTTGTGCGCTGTTGGAGACGATCGCCGCCAGAATCATCTTGATGACGCGGTCGGTCAGCTCGGCCGTCGTCATGCTCTCGCTGCCGACCTCGGTCATGCGGACTTCCTCGATGGGAATTTCCATGCGTGTCAGGCCGAAATCCACCTTGACGTTGAGGTCCCGGATGATGATCTCGTGGACCACGAACTTCTTGCCCGGTTTGCCGGCGTCGGCCTGTGCGCCGTCGTTGCCGGAGTCCGTGGACTCGAAACGCTTGAGGTTGTCCGTGATAATCTTGTAATTGGCCTTGCCGCTGCGCTTCTCGAGATTGATGTCGATGCCGGTCAGTGCCAGCGTCGGCACCTCGACGGTGTCCTGGCGGAGCGAGCCGAGCGACACCGCCAGAAAGCCCTCGTCGAGGTGCAGGAAGAAATCGCTCTCGAACCCCTCCGGGTTGGCGACCGTGAGCCCTTTCATGGTGAACTCGCCGCTGAGGATGCCGATGTCGGCGCTGCCGAGGGTTGTTTGCACGCCGAGCGCATAGGTCGAGCCGCGCACGATCGCGGTCTTCGCGATCGAGTCAATCGACATGAAAACGATCACGACGATGCCGACGAGCACGACCACGAGTGCACCGGCAAGGACGACAAACTTCTGCATCATCGGCGTGGCTCCTTCATCAGTTTGTGAGGATATCCGCGATGCCCAGCAAACCAAGTACGCACCCGATGATGCCGTTGAGCGTGAAGAACGCAAGTGCCAGCTTCGAGGTCCCCCACCGCGCGACCGTCAGGTGTTCGTACAGCAGCAGCCCCGCCACGATGGCCACACCGCAGCCGAAGAGAACGCCCAGCCGGTCGTCAACGACGATCGCCGCCACCAGGCAGCCGACCGCGGTCGCGTGCAACAGCCGGCTGATCACCATCGCCGCGGGCTTCCCCAGGCGTGCGGGGATGCTGAACTGCCCGAACCGCCGGTCCACTTCGATATCCTGGAGTGCGTAGATGATGTCGAAGCCGGACACCCAGCACAGGACCATCGCCGCCAGCAGCCACAGTGACGGCTGCGCAAGGATCGCGTCCGGTCGCACGGCGATCGCCGCCGCCAGCGGACTCAGGGCGAGCGACGCGCCCAGGTACAGGTGACACAACGCGGTGAACCGCTTCAACAACGGATACGCGGCGAGCCACGCGAGCACCGGCACTCCGAGAGCCGCCGGCCACCAGTTGTCGTAGAAGAAACCGAACGCCAGGCAGACCAGGACGAACCCCGCCGACGTTGCGAGAAGTGCCACGACCGCCGACCTCGTGGTGACACGTCCACTCGGTAACGCGCGGCCGGCCGTTCGCGGATTGCGGGCGTCGATCCCGCGGTCGAGCAGGCGGTTGGCGAGCATCGCCACCGTCCTGGCGAAGAACATCGCGACCACGATCAGCGCAAGCTGGCCGCCGAATCGCAACCAGTCGATGCCGCTGCCGCCCGGCGGCGCGGCCGCCATGAACGCACCGAGCACCGCGAACGGCAACGCGAAGATGCTGTGGTGCAGCTTGATGTCCGCGGCGATCTCGCCGGCGGACCGAACGACCGAGCTCGTAGAGGCGGCGGAGGCCATCGAAGAGGAGCCTAGCAGTTCCGCGACACTGGCTTCATGATCGTCGGTCCGTTGATCTCAAACCGCGGTCGGCACGCCCGCGACCGCTTCGAGCAAGGTCCGCGCGCGTTGCTCGATGAGATCAAACCGCCCCGCGGCGATCTCGTCGGCGTCGAACAGCGGTGCGACGAAGCCGATGGCAAACGCGCCGGCGGCAAAGTACGCCGCCGCGTTGGCGGCATCCACGCCGGCTGTCGGTACGATCCGCAGGAAGGGCATCGGCCCCATGCACGCCTTGACGTAGGGCGCGCCGATGCCGGGGGCTGGAAAGAGCTTTTGCAGCTGCGCCCCGGCGCGATGTGCTCGGAGCATTTCGGTCGGCGTGTGCGTCCCGGGCATCATCGCCACGCCCAGCGTCTTTGCCGTGTCGATGACCGCCTCGTCCACGACCGGCGACACGATGAACCTCGCGCCAGCCTCCACCGCCCGGGTCGCCTCGTCGGTCGTCAATACGGTGCCCGCGCCGACCACGATTCCGGGTCGCCGTGAGAACTCCGCGATGAGCTCGAATGCGCCGGGCGTCGTGAGCGTGAACTCAATCACCTCGAAGCCGCCACGCAACGCGGCCTCCATGGCGGGCTTCGCGGCGTCGGCGATCGGCGTCCGCAGGATGGCGGATGCCCGGCGGGTCTCGAAGAACCTCAGGAACTCGTCGGGATGCATGGGGCGGGATTCCTACTTGCGGGGCACGTCACCGGTTTCATCAATGTAGCGCGCATAGTCCTCGACGGTCATCGTGGGTGTGCCAAGATCGTCCCAGGTTGCCTTGGCCTCGAAGGCGGTGTTGGTTTCGAAGGTCACCCGCAGCAGGTCCAGCATGTACCGCGCGTCGGCCACCAGCGGCGCCATGGACGCGATGACCCACGCCGGGATGGACGAGACCTTCAGCGGTCCTCCAAGACGCTCCGGCCACGCCGCCGCCAGCCGTCGGGCGGCCGCATCGAACGTCAGCGGCTCCGGGCCCTGGACGACGA
>Ga0209988_10000707_pt1 | contig 21158 bp, 12 predicted proteins | sample N075metaG_FD_183115 | JGI IMG/M metagenome (GOLD analysis project Ga0209988, IMG submission 183115) | Deep subsurface microbial communities from Kermadec Trench to uncover new lineages of life (NeLLi) - N075 metaG (SPAdes) (version 2) | ecosystem: Environmental > Aquatic > Marine > Ocean trench... | reverse complement strand
CAGCCCGTAGAGGGCATTGCAGCAGGCGAAAGGGACACCGTTATGCCCCGAGGGCAGGCTTCGCGCTCAGTGCGAATTGCGACTGGCAGGCCAAAGTCCTTGAACGCTCTCTCAAAAACACTGAAGGCATAGACCTCTTTGGTGGTGGAGAGCGCATCGCAGGTCATCAGGTATCGGCTCGCATAGTCGGTGATGGTGAGCGGAGCGCGAAGCCTGCCCTCGGGGTATAGCAGTACTGGTGGTTGGCGAGCATGAACTCACCCTTGTAATCGGCACACCAAAGCTGGTTGGGATCAGTGACGTGGCCAAGTGCGGTGCCTTGGGCTTTATTGCGTCGCCGTTTCTTACGCTTCACCAGGCCGTGACGATCGAGGACGGCGTGGACGGTACTGACCGCGGGACACTGCATGTCCGGGTAGCGGGTTCTGAGTCGTTGCCGGATCTTGATGGCGCCCCAGTGCGGATACTCCTTCTTTAGCATCACGATGAGCTTCTCGATCTGCATCGGCAGCTGGTTGGCATGCCGATACGGTCTTCGGCTGCGGTCAGTGAGGCCATCAATGCCGCAGTCTTTATAGCGGCTATAGATCTTATAGCCGGTCTTGCGGGCAATGCCGAACTCACGGCACAGGCCAACCATCTTCTCGCCGTCCAGCAGGCGAGCGATAAATCGGAGACGTTCTTCCACGATATTGCACTCCTTCCAAGGCATGGCACCTTCTCCCGCAAAAGGAGAAAGTGTTACCCATGTCTCCGGAAGGATGTGTTACCTATGTGTCGGGTAGGTCAGAAACGCCCCGTGAAGGGGCGTTTTCGTATCTGAAGAAGGGTCTGAGAACCATTATCGGCTAATTCTGATAAAATTTACCGTCAGGGCTAATGATTTCTCCAAAGATGCGGCGGCATGTGACCATTTATCCGAAATTGTCTGTGCAAGTAGTTTGTCTTCTTGGGTTCTCCTTTATCACAGGGTGTTCCGGTCAGCCTGTGTCGGACAGTGATTTTGCAACCGAAAACTACCCCATTCTGCCAGCGAAGTTTGCAGAACAAGGCGTTGCCCGTTCTCTCGTGACGTCCGAGGCATTTATCGGAGAGGACGCGTTTTTCATAAGCTACGAGAGTGAAGATGGCCTGATTTTCGCTGGTGGAAACTGGTCGAATCGCATCGACATCGCGGCGGTCGAAGGCAATACGGATGGTACGTATGGCGGGCCCTATATTTTGCCTCTGGACTTCCAGCAGCGTGAACGATGGAGTGAGGTTCCTGAGTCTCCGATAAGGCCAAGGCTTTTAACCAGTGAACAGTGGGACCGATTTCGCGACGACCTGTTTTCCTCGATACTGCCGCACACGGAAAAGATCGGTGTGGTTATGCATTTCGATAACGATGACTACTTCCTTTATTTCAACGAGGTCGATCGGTTCGAAGCGCGTCTCTTGCGGGATAAGCCGCAGGATTATTCTGTTGGTGAGAGCATCAGTTTCGCCGAATTTATCCGACTCGGATTACCGCAGCTGGAGGTATTCCTCAAGCAGGAAGGCATCAGCGACCGGCGTATTGTCTTTGACACTGGCGATGCCGGCGCCTATTCATTGCCCTTCCTTTACGTAAACCTCGATCTGCCCATCGCCGTCTTCGTTCGCTATCCGCCTGTTCGACGGGAATCTGCACCGGCTTCATCAAAAACGCAAATGGCCCAGTCAGTCGGGCATATTGCTCAGAGTCATCTTGGTGGATTGATTGTCCGGCCGGTGTCATCGGTTTTTCGACTGTTCTTCGTTGTAACTGATGCAGCGACGGAAACGGTCAGGCCAACCTGGTTGGTAACGCTCGAATCGGAGCCGATAGGCGAGGTTACCGATAGTGCACCCATGGATATCGACGAGTGGGAACAGCAGTTGGACAGAATTACCGGTCGGCCGGCCAGCAAAGGGACAATCGAGTACCTTATCGACGGCGAGGAGTATTTCACTCGCCTTATCGATGCATTTACGTCGGCTCAGAAATCAATTTTGATTCGAACCTATATATTCGATAATGATGATGTCGCTGAAAACATCGGCCGCCTGCTGAGGCGACGTGCTGAAGAGGGCGTTGAAGTTAAGATTCTGCTGGACGGTTTGGGAACGATCGTCGCGACCGGTGCGGCGGACGAAAGTATGCCCGAAGATTACGTGGCTCCTGATTCGGTTAGACGATTTCTTGAAGAAGGTTCCAATATTGATGTCAGGCAGGGCAAAAACCCGTGGTTGGTATCGGGTGATCATGTTAAGACAACCATTATCGACAACGAAACTGTCTTCACCGGCGGCATGAATATTGGCCGGGAATATCGATATGTCTGGCACGATATGATGATGGAGGTGCATGGGCCTGTCGTGGATATCATTCACCAGGAATTCAGAGACGCCTGGTCGCATGCTGGTCCGCTTGGCGATGTGGGATATTTTTTCCACAAAATGAGTCCCAAGCACAACTATGCACAGGATATCGGCTATCCGGTTCGTGTCTTATTTACCAAACCCGGCAATGCAGAGATTTTTCGGGCGCAACTGGCCGCTATTCGTAACGCAAAACAGCATATCTATATCCAGAATGCCTATTTTACTGACGATGCGATGTTGTACGAACTGGCGAAGGCGAGAAGACGTGGTGTTGATGTACGTGTGATTATGCCGCTGGTTGGTAATCACGGACCGGTCAATCGAAGTAACGTACTTGCGGTAAATGCGATGCTTGAAAACGGCATTCGAGTCTATTTGTACCCGGGAATGTCGCACATAAAAGCGGCGATTTTTGACGGCTGGGCGTGCCTTGGATCCGCCAACTGGGATAAATTGAGTTTTCGAACCAACAAAGAACTCAATTTGGCAACCTCTCATGCACCAGCGGTTAACGAACTTCTTGATCGTGTTTTTAAAGCAGATATTGAAAAGTCCGTGGAAATTCTTGAACCGTTTCCGGAGCGATGGATGGATCAATTATTCGAAGTCGTAGCAGATTACCTTCTCTGAATGGCCGGCAAACGTATATTCCTGCAGAGATAACTCTTACTTCTTCCTGTTTACCCGAGTGCTCGCTGAATCAGCGACGAGACACATGATGTCAAACATCAAAGAGGCGCCAACAAATGCGGTATTGCCGCTCGGATCAAACGGTGGGGCGACCTCTACCACGTCGCCGCCGATACTCGTTGACAATAGGTGAAGAATCTTACGTGTAATTTCTGTGTAAATTTGCCGAGAAAAATACATATTTATAATGATAGATTCAGAACATACGCGGACCTGTCACCGACTAAAACCTGAATTAGATCAACACATATAGATGAGTCGGGAACTCAATGGACAAACACAACCCAATACTGAAAATCCGCGTGTCGGTGGTTCGATTCCGCCCCTGGCCACCAACCCCTTCAACCGGTGTTGTCTAATATACTGGGGCATGTCCATTCGTAACTTCAAGTCGGCCATTGGTGAAATCCAGAAAAGTTGGTGACGTTGGAAGACCAAATAGAAGGTGCAGGCTAGCTAGCTTGGTGCCGCGCCCACATTTTCATGTAAGCCGCGCCATAGTCGGTCAGACGATAGTTGTCGAACCCGTCGGTAGAGCCGATTACTGTGGAGATCATTTTGCTGCTTTGCAGATTACTGAGACTTTTCTGAAACTACGCCGGACGCAGACCGAAATTGCTCGCCAGCTCCGGTGCTGAAGTCGTGAAGCCGGGCCCGCGGTCGCCTGCAATAATGTGAAGTCGAAGTCGTCGATCTGCATCTCGGGTGCTGCGACGTGCGGCTCGTCGGACCGCCGCTTTGGAATCAATTGCCTGTATCTGCAGATAGCCCACGTTCTCAAGTTGCCGGTCCCCTGCACAGCCCGGTACCACGCGGTGCGAATCACCGCTTCACCGATGCGATACAGGTTTTGTACTGATTTGACTGTGATCCAGGACATGACGCACGCCAGCATCCAGATAAGAACTGACAGCACTATGGTAAGCGTGATCGAATCTTCCGGGTTTTGGCGATCCCAAGTAACGACGCAATGCCCGGCGCCAGGTCCAGGAGCTGGCTGAGGAGGTATTCGCCGGGCAAGGTGAAAAAGTTGGACATACAAGAACTATGGTTTGAAATCGCCCCGAAGGCAGTGAAGCAGCTCACAAGTTGAAACAGGACTGATTTGAGCAGCAGTTCACAGACCTGCTCGTGTACTTCCTTGAGACTGGTTAACCCCGTGCGATGTGGTGCGCTCGTCGTGCGCCGTGGGCTGAGTCTAAAGGATTATGTAAGACCACAAGGAATCGTACGATGTCAAACCTACTGCGCAACCCATTGTTGCTGATGCTCGCCGTTAGCCCTATGGCAGGTGTCGCACAGGACATGTCGGGCGACGACATCCGAAGCCTGGATGGCCAGGTGCAGGAAATTAAGTCTGACGTGCTGAATATCGCTTCCGAGCTGAATACGCTGGAAGAACGATTATTGTTTCCCTCGAACACTCAAGTGTCGTTATTCGTGTCTATTGCCGAGAACGATGATTTCAGACTGGACGCCGTTCAACTGGAAATCAACGGTGAGCTGGCCACGCACCACATCTACAGTTTCAAAGAGCTGGACGCGCTGCGAAGCGGTGGCGTGCAAAAGATTTACACGGGTAACCTGACGACCGGCGATCATCAGCTCAATGTGACCATGATCGGACAGCTCAAGAACGGCAAGGCATTCAACGAATCGAGGGGCTTTACTTTCACGAAAGGGGTCAAACCGAAGGTGATGGGCATTACGCTCTCAGGGCCGGGCCTCGGAAGCGACGGGATTGAGGTCGGGAACTGGTAGTCCATGTTTCGCATCTCAACTCTTGCGATTTGCCTGCTGCCAGTACTTCTTGCGGCAGTTCCGGTTCGCGCTGAAGATTTGAATGATCTTTATTTTGGCGAGGCACTTTACTTCGCGCACCAGGGACAGTATTTCGAGGCGCTGGAGCGACTGGATACAGAGGTCTTGCAGCACAACCAGATTGACGAGCCCGAACTGGACTCGCTATTTGTGCATATTGATGAAGCTGAATTTTCCCTTGGCGATTTCGAATTGCGCTACCGCATGCATCATCGTGCCGGCCGCGCCATCAAGGCTGTGCTGGAGGGCGCTGTCGATGAGGTCATTCGCAATGACGCGGCCTACAGACTCGCGCGAATCCATTTTCAAAAACAGCAAATGGACGATGCACTACAGGCGCTCGATCGCATTGCAGGTGAAATTCCAAAGTCCATTCGCGACGACATCGAGTTCTTGCGTGCAAACGTTTATCTCGCCCAAGGCAAGCACCCTGAGTCCATCGAAGTACTAAGCGGGCTTCAAGGGTCGGAAGAGTACGGCAGCTTCGCTGCGTACAATCTCGGCATAGCCTACCTGCAAAATGGTCAAAAAACGGCCGCGCTCGAACAACTTGATCGCGCAGGACAGATCAAATCGGATGACCCAAGTGAGCTGGCTATTCGAGACAAGTCCAATCTCGTGGTCGGCACCATCCTGCTTGAAGATGGCGAATTCGGGCGCTCCTTGCTGTATCTCAATCGTGTACGGCTGGACGGACCATTTTCCAATCAGGCACTGCTGAGTGCCGGTTGGGCGAGCATGTCAGTCGAGGATTTCGAGCGAGCGGTAGTACCGTGGAGCATTCTGGCGGAGCGAGAAGTCACAGACAGTGCGACGCAGGAGGCTTTGCTGGCATTACCCTACGCGTTCGGCAAGCTGAACATTCATGGACGTGCCGCGATTCACTATGGACGCGCGCTCGATTCATTCGGAGCAGAGATACAAAGGCTTGGTTCCTCTATTGAAAGCATACGCGAGGGCAAGTTTCTTGCAGCGCTGATCCGAGAGGAAATTCGACAAAACAAAAACTGGGTAATTCGTCTTAGAACATTGCCATCGGCTCCGGAAACCTACTATCTCATGGAATTGCTGGCCTCACACGATTTCCAGACTGGCCTGCAAAACTATCTCGACCTCGCTGATCTGCGCCGTAAGTTGATTACGTGGAGTGGTGGTATTGATGCATTTGATGAAATGGTAGAGATTCGCGCACGCCACTACGAGCCGTTATTGCCTGACGTCGACGAACAGTTCCGCAAGCTCGATTCGCGCATGCGACTGCGCGTTGAACAGCACAAAATGCTCATCAAGCGGCGTGACGATTTGTTAACTACGCCACGCCCGGAGTTTTTGGCAACGCCCGAGGAGCAGTCGATCCTGGCGCGAATTGAAGTGCTTGAAGCCGCGGCGGCGATGAACTTCGATAGTAACGAACACACCCTGCAACGTCTGGCACGCCTGAAGGGAATTTTAAGCTTCACGCTACGTACCGAATATCACGAACGGCTGACCGAGTTCGACAAAAACGTACGAAGTCTGGATCAGGCTATGGCTATGGTTCAGGATGAATACGACGAGTACGTCCGTAACCGACAGGCCGCTACGCATAGCTTTATTGGCTATGACAAGCCAATGCGACGCCTGCGGGCCGACGTAGAGCAGTCAGTTCAAAAAATCGACCAGCTCATGGCTCGTCAGGGCCACCTGCTTGAAGTGCTAGCGATCGAACAACTCGTCGCACGTCGTGATCATCTCGAAAACTATGGCGACAAAGCCCGCTTCGCGCTGGCTGACAGTTACGACCGGGCAACTCAGGTGCAAGCGCAACTGGTTGAGCCGCAATGAAAGCGAAGACATTAGCACTTTCCTTGCTCGCCACAGTTGTCGCGGCATGTAGCTCATCGGTCGTGAAAAATGGGACGCTGGCCGAGCTCAACACGGTCAAAGCGGACTTGCAGGATGTGTATCTCGACGACAGCCTGGAACGGGCAGCCCAGAGCTATCGTCGCTATCTCGAGAAAACATCCGAAAGCGCACGTACGCCAGAGGCAATGCGCCGCCTGGCGGATCTGCAAATCGAGCAGGCCTACGGAATTATGGGTGACGGTGAAGTTCGGCAGATGACTGCGCCGGAGGCCGCGGTCCGAAACGTTACTGCTGAAGTGCGCACTCCGTCGAGCGGACCCCTGGAAATCTCGGAGTCGGACCCACAATTCGAGCAACGAGCAACACAGCGAGAGGATTTTCTTGTGCCGAGCACGAATGATGAGTCAGATCTGCTTGCCGTAGACGGTGAAGCAATTCCGGCCGGTCCGCGCGAAGCTATTGATACATACAAAAAAATCCTTGAGACGTACCCGAATTACGAGCGTAACGACAAAGTGCTTTACCAAATGTCACGCGCCTATGACGAAATCGGTCAACCTGATGAGGCAGTGGAGGTAATGAATCGCTTTATAAGCGAGTACCCGCACTCTAAATTCGTTGATGAAGTGCAGTTTCGCCGCGGTGAGTATTACTTTGTCAGGAGGAGCTATCGCGATGCCGAGGCGGCTTACGGCGCGGTGACCCGCCTCGGGCCGAACTCATCCTACTATGAACTTTCGCTCTACAAACTCGGATGGGCGCTCTACAAACAGACTTTTTACGATGAGGCTTTAGACAGTTTTGTTGCACTACTCGATTATCAACAGTCTATTGGCTATGACTTCGACCAACATGACGATAATGACGAAGAACATCGTGTAACTGACACGTTTCGCGTTGTCAGCCTGAGCTTCTCCAACCTTGGAGGACCGGATATCGTCGATGAGTACTTTACCAAAAAGGGTCACCGCAGCTATGGCGATCAAATCTATAGCAATCTTGGTGAGTTTTATTTCAGGAAACTTCGTTACAACGACGCAGCATCGGTGTATCGCTCTTTCATCAAGTTGAATCCGTACCATCTGAGGTCACCGCATTTCGGTATGCGAGTCGTCGAGATATTCGGCGAAGCCGGTTTCCCGTTGCTTGTAGTTGAGGCGAAGAAAGATTTCGCAACTCGTTATGCGTTGTCATCGGAATACTGGAATCGTCATGATATTGACAGTGCGCTCGATGTTACAGGTTTCCTGAAAACGAATTTAACCGACCTGGCAGGTCATTATCACGCGCTGTACCAGGATGCTTCTTTAACCGAGGAAAAGCTCACCCATTTCGACGAGGCGCATCGTTGGTACCGACAATTACTAGTCTCTTTCCCAGCCGATGAGGAAGCTCCGCATATTAATTATCAGCTCGCGGACCTGCTACTTGAGAACGAAGACTTTACTATTGCAGCGCGCGAGTACGAGCTGACCGCCTACGATTATGGCGAACATGACCAGGCGTCGGCAGCCGGCTACGCCGCTGTATTTGCCTACCGACAGGAATTGCAGCGCGCCACCGGTGCGCGGCAGCGTGACGTAAAGGAATTGACTGTAGAAAGCTCGCTGCGTTTCGCGGACACGTTCATGGAGCACGAACAGGCACCTATCGTTCTTGGAGCTGCGGCTGACGACCTTTATGCAATGAAGGACTTCGCACGAGCGATAGCTTTTGCCAGCAAGCTGATTGAGCGTTACCCGGGATCAGACTCCGACTTGCGTCGCGCAGCCTGGGCAGTTGTTGCGCATTCGTCCATCGATACAGCTGCATACCAGAATGCAGAACATGCGTATGCAAACGTCTTGACGCTAACTCCGGAAGATGACGAGTCACGTCCAGACGTTGTTGATGGTCTTGCGGCATCAATCTACAAACAGGCTGAGCAGGCGAATTTGCTTGAAGATTACCGGACAGCGGCGAACCATTTCCTGCGTATCAAGGAGCTGACACCGACCTCCAGCATCCGCACCGGGGCCGAGTACGATGCGGCAGCGGCACTGATCAATTTACAGGACTGGACAATGGCGGCGGACGTTCTTGAAGAATTCAGAACGTCGCATCCGCAACATAATCTGCAAAACGATGCGACCAGGCAACTGGCACATATCTATCGCGAAGATGGTCAGTTAGCGCGGTCTGCTGCTGAGCACGAGCGGATCTCGCTGGAAGCAGACGATATTGAGCTCCGCCGGGAAGCGTTGCTAACGGCGGGCGATCTGTACGACGAAGCAAAGGCCATGAGCGACGCGGTACGTGTTTACGAGCAATACGTAGAAGAGTATCCACGTCCGCTGAATTACGCTATTCAGACGCGCAAGCGATTGGCTGATATTTTCAAGGAAGAGCTCGATTACCAGCGTTACTATGCGCAGCTGAATTCCATTGTTGCAGTCGATCGTGAAGCCGGATCCGACCGGACGGATCGCAGTCGCTATCTAGCTGCTGGCGCCGCATTGGTCCTGGCTGAACAACTCTACAAGCAATTCGCAAAGCTTGAACTCATGCAGCCGTTCGAGAAGAGTCTGGAAAACAAGCAGGCCCGCATGGATACAGCATTGGTCGCTTTCGAAGGGCTTGTTGAGTACGAAGTTGCTGATGTCACCTCGGCAGCCACGTACTACATTGCCGAGTCCTATCGAAATTTCAGCGAGTCACTAATGGACTCGGAACGTCCGGATGGCCTGTCAGCGGCTGAGAAAGTGGATTACGAGTTGGTCATTGAGGAAGAAGCCTGGCCATTCGAAGAGCTGGCTATCGATGTGCATGAATCGAATTTCGAATTGCTCGCGGCTGGCATTTACAACCCGTGGGTGCAGAAGAGTCTTGATGAACTGGCGGTGTTGATGCCGGGCCGTTACGCCAAAATCGAAAGCAGCGGAGGCTTCCTTGGCTCGATTGATGTTTTCGCGTATCGCATGCCTGTTGCACCAGAGCTCGAAGAGGTGCCAGAAAGCATCGCTGATGCCGTCGAATCACAGCCCATTGACGATGAGCCGGCCAAGACGGCGGTCATCACTGGCCTTGTCAATAACAACAGGTAAACGGACGCCATGATGCCACACGATCAACATGAAAGATCATCGGTCAATCGCGCTATCTGCGTGACGATGTTTGCGTTTCTGCTTGCTGGATGCAACGCAACGACCAAACCGCAACGCAAGGCCGCGAATATTGAAATTCAGGAAGCGGTCGGCTTCACAATTACCGAGGAAGTCAAGATTCCCGAGGGAGTGCGGCTGCGATACTACGAAGCATTGGACTACCTTCGTGATGGCCAGTTTATTGAAGGTATTGAGATTCTCGAAGAGGTCGCGGAAGCGGCGCCATTGGTAACGGCGCCGCGGATAGATCTCGGCATTGCTTACCATCGCCTGGGCAATCTGGATGCCGCAGAAAAGAGTCTTCTGCAGGCACTCAAGCTGAACGCCAGTCACCCGGTTGCGCACAACGAGCTTGGTATTGTTTATCGAAAGACGGGTCGCTTCACGGAAGCGAAGCAACGATATGAGGCGGCACTAGCTGTGTATCCGGGTTATCACCATGCGCGGCGAAACCTCGCGATCCTCTGCGATCTCTATATGGGCGATTTTGACTGCGCGCTTGATCAGTACGCGGCCTACATGGCGATAGTTCCGGCCGATGCGGAAGCATCAATGTGGATTACGGATTTGCGTAACCGCATGGGAAACAGGTGAGATCATGAACAAGAAAGCCTATCTATTGCTGATATTGGCGCTGCCGTTCGCGGTCGTGTTTGCCGATGAGGAGATTGCGGCGACTGATTCAGACGCACAGCCCGCAGCTGAAGAAAAAGTAGCGAAACAAACCGGCCCCAAAAGAATGTCAGGTATGTCGATCCTCGGCAACGAGGAGACGCCAAAATCTCTGGTAATTGTGCCGTGGAAATCATCTGAAATGGGTGATGATGATATTGGTTTGTCGGATACGCTGGACGACAGGGCTCAGCCGGTCGACAAGGAAGTCTTCCTGCGCGAGCTGGAGTACTACGAGATCCGCTCGGGTGAGTGACTCGCGAGCGTAAATATCGCTTTCCTGCCGCAACGCATATTCATGTGAATTGACTCAAGGAAGGAGACATTCCTGCCAACATGATCCTCGAACGTGCGCTACGTCACGTTATTAATGGGGACGCGCGACTAGTCTGGAAATTATCCGGTCTGGAACCGGAATATTCTGCTAAATGAGGATTTAGAAATGGACTTTTTCTATTCGATTGTAACCTTCTTCACAACGGGTGGTCCGTTCATGTATCCGATACTCTTGGTATTGGCATTCGGCGTAGCGATCGCGGTTGAGCGCTTTGTAACGCTCACGATGATCACGAACAAAAACCAGGTAGTGTGGGACAAGGTACAGCCATTGCTGGACAACGGTGAGTTCACCGAGGCAAGGGAAATTACCGGTGGGGATGAATCAACCATCTCGCAGGTTTTGAACATGGGCCTGTCTTTACAGGGCGCTGTCCGGCGTCGCGAAGATATTGAAATTGCGATGGAGGAAAGCATGATGGAAATCGTACCGCGCCTCGAAAAGCGCACGCCCTATGTCGCGCTTGCATCCAGTATTGCGACGTTACTTGGATTGCTCGGTACCATCATGGGTTTGATACAGGCGTTCACAGCGGTTGCCAACGCGAATCCGGCGGAGAAAGCTGATTTGTTGTCAGCCAGTATTTCCGTTGCGATGAACACAACTGCCTTCGGACTCATGGTTGCGATTCCGCTGCTGGTGGTGCACGCCATTCTAACCAGCAAGACCGGCGACATCGTCGATAGTCTTGAGATGGCAACAGTCAAAGCATTGAACGTATTTTCCAGAATGGCCCAGCGTGCGGTTCAGGTATAAGCAAAATGGCTCGGAATCATCACTATAAGCGTAACAAGGCAAACACATACGAAATCGACGTCACCACGTTCCTGAATCTCATGGTGGTGCTGATACCGTTTCTCCTGATAACCGCTGTTTTCTCGCGAATAACCATTGTAGAGCTGGAATTGCCGAGCAATGCTAACGGCGCTGCACCGCAACAGGAAAGCTTTCGAGTCGAAGTCATTGTTAGAGAGCCTGGGATCGAAATCAGCAACGGGACGGCAATTATAGCCACTGTTCCGAAGAAGGATGGTGAATACGATCTTGAAGCGCTTTCGGAGATGATAGTCGCGCTGAAACAACAGTACCCGGATATCGACACAGCATCAGTGCTGATGGAGGACTTTATTCCGTACGACTATTTGATCCAGGTAATGGACATCGTTCGTACTGTCGAAGTGCCAACTGATGTAGAGAACGAGTACGAGCTGTACGCACTATTCTCCGAAATTTCCGTAGGAGAGGCGCCATGAGGAGTTCCCGCCGAATCAAACGAATGGGCCGGAATCGCAGGAAGATCTCCAAGATGGATCTAACGTCACTGATGGACGTTTTCACGATTCTTGTTTTTTTTCTACTTATAAACTCTGGCTCGATCGAGATTCTTGACTCGCCGAAAGAGTTGAGTCTTCCCGAATCGCGTGTAGAAACGAAACCGCGCGAGACCGTGGTGATATTCATCAGCCCGACGGAAGTACTGGTTCAGGGGCAACTGGTTGCCATGGTGGATGAAATCCTCGAAAACAGGAAAAGCGTTCTGGATCCCATTGCTGCGCGTTTGGCTCAGCTTAAGGAAAACGTTATCGGCACAAACACGCTGGCCGTGTCGACCATTAAGGAAGTGACGATTCTCGCCGACAGGTCGGTACCGTTCATCGTGATCAAAACGATCATGTCAGTGTGTACCGGAGAGGGATTCGAAAATGTTTCTCTGGCGGTAACACAAAAAGGCGGCACTCAAGTGGCGGCGAACTAGCGTCGTATATACGAAGGTGGCAGCGTGACCGAAGATCTTTTAAGCAAGGAAGACTTACTCAGAACTCAATTCGAGACGTCTGAGCAACAGCTATCGGATCTGGAAAGCAAATTGCAGGGCGTAAGCGATGAACTTGATTCGCTTGGCGCGAAAAGCCGTGAATTCGATGTCTTGGACAGAATCTGCCGCTCATTTGAGGAGCTTGAGGAACTGGGTGCGACCGATCTTTTCTGGGGCTCGCAAGACGTTCCTGAAGCGCGCAATGAGAAGCTTGAACGCGCCCACCAAAAAATAGATGAATACAGCGCAGAGATCAGTCGTGTCGAAAATCGTCGCGATTCGGTCCTCAATCAAATTGGCGATCAAAATACAGAGGTCGACCTTCTTCATTACAACTTAATCGACATCGTTGAGCAACGAGAAACCCGCAACAATGAGTGGCTTGTTGAACGCGATGCTGACGAATTTCCCGAATATGTACAGGTTATGCCGTGGACCCGCGGTAACGAGGAAGATAAGCGATTCCGAAAATCACTGTTGTCCTCACTCGCTGTGTCCGTCTTATTGGCGCTAATTATTGGATCAATCGCGATCCCGATCGTTAAGCGGGATCAAGTCATCAAAGTTCCCGATCGAGTAGCGAAGCTGGTGCAGCAAATCAGGGCACAGCCACAGCCCGAGCCCGAGCCAATCTTCGAGGAAGAGTTGCCGGAGCCCGAGCCGGAAAAACTCGCCGAAACGCCACCGGAGGAAGTGGTACCCGAAGCGATAAATGAACACGCAGTGGCCGATAACGCCAAAGTGGATACGAAAGAGCAGGTGAAATCGAAGGGCATCCTGGCTTTCCGCGACAGCTTTGCCAGTCGCGCGAGTCTGCGACCAGGCGCGCAACTGGGTTCTAAGGCTCGCTTCAGTAATGCGGGGGAAAACGCTATCGGTCGGCCAACGCGCGCATTGGTTACATCAAACGCGCCGGGTTCCAGTGGTGGTATCAACCTCGCCGACATTAGTCGCGATATCGGTGGCGGCGGCCAGGGTATCTACGGCGTACAGATCTCGCGTGTCTCCAGCTCAATCGGAACCGGCGGGAGCGGTACGTCGAATCGTCCGCGCAGTGGTGGTGTATTCGCAGGCCGCACCGACGAGGAAATTCAGATTGTTTTCGATCGCTATAAGTCATCGTTGTATCGCCTCTACAATCGCGAGCTAAGGAAAAACCCGACGCTCCGTGGCCAAATAATTCTGAAACTGACAATCGAGCCCGATGGAACGGTGTCATTCTGCGTAACGCAGTGGTCAGATATGAATGCGCCGGTTCTCGCCGAACAGGTTGTTGAGCGCGTTATCGGGTTTGATTTCGGCGCCAAGGAAGACATTGTCGCAGTTACCATAATCTACCCGATCGACTTCCTCCCGGCCGCCTGAGCGCCCTTAAATTGAGGCAATTTCATACACGTTTGACGTAATCCACGGCAAAGCCCGATCCTGTGATGCAGTTCACCTTTTGGCGACATTCGATACGCCATAGTCACGTTTGGATCCAGAACTTAAGGCAAAGCCACCGAAAGGGGGCGACGCAAAGTCACCGGTCTAAAGAGCATCTAGCTCCAGGGCAGCGGGACCGCTCACGAAATACGATTTTCGATCGGGCTATCCCCAATGGTGATGCCGTCGCCAGCGGATTGAAATTTAGGGATGAGAGCCCAGACACAAGCACATTTTTCAGCATGCGCAGGAATCGTTCGCCGAGTGGGCCTCCGGCTATTTGCCATCGCCATCTTGCTCGGAATGGCGGTTACCGCTGAAGCGCAGAGTTGCTCTGACTATCCAAACGGTACTCTGGACGGCTTTGCCGGTGACATCGCGCCGGCGCAACTATTTATTGATCGAACGTGCACGATTCGCAACTACCCGGCCAGCAATCCCCTGGCGACGAATTTCAGCTTCCTGACACAGCCGGGTCAGTCCGACGAGCGTTGGCTCGTTATCTTCGACAACGTCGTTCATACCGGCCAGATGGCGTGTAACACCGTTGCGGGTCACAAGATCTGGTTTACCAACGGCTCGTCAACCGCCATTCAGGACGGTTGCCAGAATCTCCTGATACCGGTCGAAAAAATCGACAAGCGCAATCCGGCGGGTACGACGACTGCGGCTATCGGCGTTCCCTTTGCCTATACACTAACGATTCCGGTGTTGTTCGACCCGGACCTGGATGTCAACACCGTCATCGACTGGCAGGGTTCCGTTAATGACCTGCACAGTATCGTCCTGACAGACGACCTGAATTCGACAGGCGTTGATCTCACGTACGTTAGCCACACAGTGAGCTGGGAGGATTCAGGCACGTTGGTCAGTCACACATTTTCAAATGTTGGCGGACTGCTAACGTTCGTTCTTGATCCTCTCCTTGTCATTCCGGCGACCGAGCAAATCATCATCGAAATCACGGTCGTCCTCGAAGACACGCCGGTCAACGCGCCCGGCACGCAGTTCATCAATACGTCGAAATGGAGTTTTGGCCGACTTATCGACGATGTATTCTACGTGCCGCTGCCTGGCGAATGGGGAATCTCGGAGCCGCTGACGATCGCCGCGCCCGAGCTGATTGTGACCAAGACCGGTCCCGCGACACTGGGCCTCACCCTGAATCTGGGGGAGTGGGGCGTATTCGGCCTCGACGTACATAACACTGGCCTGAGCGATGCCTGGGACGTGACACTTATCGACATGCTTCCCGACGGACCGACGGGTGGTATGTGTAATGCGACGCCCGAAATTCTAAGCGCACAGGTTTTCGCCGCCGACGGTGTTACACCGGTTCCGGGCAAGGGTCCGCTGATCGAGGGCATCGACTACACGCTGAATTATGCCGGTGCGCCGTCCTGTACGCTGACAATAGTCATGCTGACGGGGCAGGCGACGATCGGACCGGATGAGCGCCTGGTAGTCAGCTACCGGACGCAACTCGATTCCGATAGCCAGGATGGCGCTACATTAACGAACATTGCCGGTGCAACACAATGGTACAACGGCGACAGCAGCAACATCGACCGCATCGGATTTACACGAACTGTTGTTACGGGCACTCCCGGTATTGACGATCATGAAGATGCCCATACCACGACCGTCGCGTTATTCGGCTACTTCTTCGAAAAAACAGTCGAGAATCTAACGACCGGTGTCTACCCCGCCACCGTAGCGGCACCCGGCGATACGTTGCGTTACTCCCTGCGTTTGCAAACAACTGATGGCGGTCTTGCCGACTTTTCTTTCACAGATGATCTTGGTGCGATGAACCCGACGGCGGTTTTTGTGCCGGGCTCATTGACGCTCATAGCCGCCACGATTCCGCCCGGCGCTGATACCAGCAACACAGATCCTTTCGGCGGTACAAACAGCGCCGGAATTATCGACATTCGCAGCATGGATCTACCGGCGAGCGGCGAAGTCCTGATCCAGTTTGATATCGAGCTGCAGGCCGGGCTTCTCGGTGGCACCGTGGTTACCAATCAGGCGGACCTGATGGGTGCGGTAAAGCTGGCAGACAGTGACGATCCGTTCGTCAATGGTCAGTCCGATCCGAGTATCGATGGTGACGAAGACCCGACGCGTGTTGTGATCGAGGTCGTACCACCGCCGCCGCTGCTCAAGGAAAATACGCAGGCTACCGCGACTATCGGTGAAGACTTCAGCTACAGAATTACGGTACCGACCGCACCGCATAGTGCGGACCTCTACGACGTGCGGATTCTCGATGACCTGACGGCATCGGCGGCGGATCTCGAGTTCGTCGACGTCACCAAAATTTCAGGATCAGGTCCGTGGACTCCGGTTAACACGGGTACTGCAACCAACCTCGTCATAGAAGATCCGGTAATTGGCATCGATATACCGGCCGGTGAGCAGGTGGTGGTTGAAATCACGGTGCGCCTCGTGGATACAGCTACCAATGTCGCTGGACTGCAATTTACGAATGCCGCGTGGTTTACCTACAACCAGCTCGACGGCGATGCAGCGACCGAACTGACCGGCGATTCCGGCACGACCGGGCCGATGACCATCGTCGAGCCAAACCTGACCATGACCAAGGGCGGCCCGTTGCAAATGCGCATCGCGTTGCCGGAAACGTTCACGCTCGATATTCACAACGCCGGCGATTCGCCGGCCTACAACCTGACGATAGGCGACCTGCTACCGAATCAGGCCGATGGTGGCATGTGTGACGCTGCGCCCGTGCAGATCACGGTGCAGGTATTCGCGTCCGACGGCGTCACGCCGGTGTCGCCTGTGTTGGTTGAAGGTACGGATTACACAGCTATATTCGCCGGCGACCCGATCTGTTCGTTGACGCTGACCATGTTGACCGCCAGCAGCGCCATTGGTGTTGACGAGCACCTGATCGTCACTTACGAAACAGAGCTCGACGTCGATAGTCAGGAAAATGTCGCACTCACAAATATTGCCGGTGCGACCGAATGGTTCAGCCTGGATGTCGAGGATGCCGCCGCGCTGGCTTATGCGCGTGATTACGTTCGCGTCATTACCGACGGCACGGTCAATGTTGTCGATCATGAAGATGCACATACCATTTTGGTATTCACGCCGACACTGATCTTCGAGAAATACGCGGTCAACCTTTCGACTGGTGAAGACCCGGCGACCATTGCGACGCCGGGCGACACGATTCGTTACACATTGCGAATTGAAAACGCCGGCAACGCACCTATCGACGGTTTCAGCATTGTCGACGAACTCGATAGCCTGAATGCGGCAGCAATGTTCCAGGCCGGGACACTGACCATAACGAACCTGCCAGCCGGAGCTGATGGCTCGAACACCGACCCGAACGGCGGCGCCGCAGGCACCGGCTTGCTGGATATTAGAGATCTGAGTATCGGTGGGCTTGGCGAAATAATTTTCATCGAGTTCGAAGTTCAACTCGCGCCCGTCATTGCCAATGACAGCGTTGTTCTGAACCAGTCGACAGCAACCTACGTCGGTTACCCGGTCGCGATTAGTGACGATCCCAATATCAATGGTGCGGCAGACCCGAACGTCGCGGGCGATGAGGACCCGACAGAAATCCTGATCCAGTCGGCGCCGTCATTCGTCGTTGAAAAAATCTCGACCTATCTTGACGGCGATCCGAATGTACTGCTCGCGGGCGAAACCTTGCGCTACACGATCACCGTACAAAACGTTGGTACCGACAATGCGACTGGCGTATGGATCGTCGATCAGGTGCCGGCTAATACGGTGTATGTCGCTGACAGCACCACGCTGAATGGTGTGGCCGTGCCCGATGGTGTGGGCTCACCGTTGATTGACGGAATCTTGCTCAATGCACCGCAGGATACGACGCCCGGTGTGTTGAACGCCGCTGTTGCCAACAACGTCGCGACGATAACTTTCGATGTCATCGTTAATGCGGACGTGCCGGATGGCACCGTCATATCGAACCAGGCATTCGTCAGCGCAGTAGATCAGGGTATTGCAGACCAACCTTCCGACGATCCGCGCACAGAATTGGTGGACGATCCGACGCGCGATGTCGTGGGCAATTTCCCGTTGTTGTTCGCCACAAAGTCTGCAGCGCTGCAGGTCGACAATGGCTCACCCGGAATCGTCGATCCCGGCGATGTGCTGCGCTATACGATTACGATTTACAACAACAGCAACGTGCCCGCAACGCTTGTCGAACTGTTCGACAATGTGCCGGCCGACACGACCTATGTTGCAGATTCGACGACGCTCAACGGCCTGCCTGCTGGCCAGCCGGACGGCGGCACGTTTCCGCTGGCAGCACGCCTACCAGTCAGTTCGTCAGATCTGACGCCGCCGCTTCCAGGCGCCGGCGAGGGAATATTATCTCCGGGCGAGTCTGCGATAGTGCAGTTTGATTTGCAGGTTAATGCCGGTGTAGCCCGCGGCACCCTGATTGTTAATCAGGCGATTGTGTACAGCAATGAGCTCGCGAACCTGTTGACCGATGGCGACGGTAACCCCGCGACCGGGCCGGAGCCGACGGTGGTCGTTGTTGGTGACGCGCAAGTACTTACAATCGTAAAAGAGGTTTCCGTCGTAGACGGCGGGCGCGCGATTGCTGGTGCGACCCTGGAATATGTCGTTACGGTACAAAACGTTGGCTCGGTTCCGGCGCTGTACGTGACCATTCGTGATGATCTTGATGAGACGAATCCCGGATATCTGATCTACGTCGACCAGTCTGCGACCTTGAACGGCTTGGCTACCGGTATCAATGTCGTGGCTCCGCTTATTACGGCAGACTATTTCACTGACTATGGTCCGCTTGCTCCAGGCGAGTCCGTGGTGTTGCGTTTTCGAGCCGTTATTGATCCGACCCTCATTGAGGGAACGACCATCGTTAATACGGCGCGCGTCTATTGGGACGACCCGCAGCAGCAGGCAGAGGCGACCGTCATGATCGACGTCGGCGCCATGCCGGACGCCGGAATGCTGAGTGGCAACGTCTGGCATGACGCTGATCACGACAACACACCGGGTGGTTTCGAGCAGCCTCTCGAAGCCTGGCTGGTTGAATTGCTGCTGGACGATCAGCCGGTGCGTTCGATGCTTACGGATGCTGATGGCTATTACCTGTTTACTAACGTTATTCCGAATTACGCCACGGGTCAGATGTACTCCTTGCGATTCAGCGCACCCGGAGCTGTTTCGACTACGGCGTTGCTGGGCGAGACCGATTCTGACTTCACAGATGGCCAGCAGGAAATCACCGAAATCGACGTACAGGAAGGCAGCAATCTGCTTGCCTTGAATATGCCGATCGATCCGAACGGTGTCATTTATGACTCCATCGGCAGGACCCCGGTTCTCGGCGCAACCGTGACGCTTGTGGATCCTCGCAACAGTCTTGCATTGCCCGCGACATGTTTCGACGATCCGAACCACCAGGGTCAGATTACCGTTTCGAACGGCTACTACAAATTCGACATCAACTTTTCGGATCCATCGTGCCCCAGCGGTCTGAATTATCTGCTTCAGGTTACGGCACCCGACACGAGTTATGTGTCGGGCGTATCCATGCTGATTCCACCGACGTCAGATCAGACAACGCTACCGTTCGATGTACCATCCTGCCCGGGCTCAACGAACGACGCAGTGCTCGGGCTGTCGCAGACTTGCGAAGCCCAGCAATCAGAATTCGCACCTCCGAATTCGGTTCCGGCTCAAAGTACGGCAACTGACTACCATCTATTCCTGAGACTGGATGCGACCCAGATTCCAGGCTCAAGTCAGCTTTTCAATAATCACGTACCGGTGGATCCACGTCTCGACGGAGCTGTCGCGATTACCAAAACCACGCCGTTGTTACACGTGACTCGTGGGCAACTGGTTCCGTACGTGATCACGATCAGAAATTCGTTTGGCGTCGATCTGCAGAACGTCAACGTCATTGACCGCTTTCCGGCAGGGTTCCGCTACATCACAGGATCAGCGAGATTCGATGACCAGCCGCTGGAACCAACCGTCGTCGGCCGCGAGCTGATCTGGTCCAACTTCACGCTCGCCGTTGATGGGCGCCACACGATTAAGTTACTGCTTGCCCCCGGTGCTGGTGTTACCGAAGGCGAATTCGTCAATCGAGTACAAGCGACGAATTCAATACTGGGCAGCGCCATTTCGGAGGAAGCGACTGCAACGGTTCGCATCATCCCGGATCCGACATTCGACTGTACAGATGTCACAGGCAAGGTCTTCAACGACATCAACCGCAATGGTTACCAGGATGACGCTGAGGAAGGATTGCCTGGCGTTCGATTGGTAACCGCAAAGGGATTGGTTGCGAGTACGGATTCCTACGGCCGCTATCACATCACCTGCGCGATCGTGCCGAATGAGAGCCGCGGCAGCAATTTCATATTGAAACTGGATGACCGGACCCTGCCGAGCGGGTTCCGCTTGTCGACGCGCCCCGTGCAAGTGCAGCGGGCAACGCGCGGTAAGTCCTTACGAATTAATTTTGGCGCGTCGATTCATCGTGTCGTCGGACTCGACATCGCCGATGCGGTATTCGAACCGAACGAAATTGCGATGCGCCAGCAATGGTTGCCGCGAGTCAATTTGTTGCTCCAGGAATTACGAAAGTCACCCGCAATATTGCGTCTTTCTTATGTTGCCGACATCGAGTCGGAAGCACTCGTCGAGCGACGATTGGAGAATTTGAAATCACGGATTAGCGAGAGGTGGGAAGAACTCGATTGCTGTTATGAACTTGTCATCGAACCCGAGATTTATTGGCGACTCGGCGGACCGGTCGCCAAGTCGCGGGGAGGTGAGCAATGAACGCACTGACCCGACTAACCTTATCGTTACTGTTACTACCGATCGCCGCATTCGCCGAGGATGTCGATGAGACACCGATGGGTGAGGCCGTTGAACGCCATCTGACAGACGACATCGACTTTACACAGTGGGTACAGGACCCGGATCGCGTCGCTACCGAAGTGAGTGACAAGATAGAGAC
>Ga0209988_10000706_pt1 | contig 21163 bp, 18 predicted proteins | sample N075metaG_FD_183115 | JGI IMG/M metagenome (GOLD analysis project Ga0209988, IMG submission 183115) | Deep subsurface microbial communities from Kermadec Trench to uncover new lineages of life (NeLLi) - N075 metaG (SPAdes) (version 2) | ecosystem: Environmental > Aquatic > Marine > Ocean trench... | reverse complement strand
GGCCTTGCCCAGCTCGCCTTTGTTTATGTAGTCAGCCAGCACCGAGCCAACAGGATCAGCCAGGATCAGTTCGACCCCCGGCGCGTGTTCTGCAATGTACTTGCCGATTCCTGAGACGGTGCCGCTGGAACCGACCCCAAGTACGATCGCATCGAGATCGCCGTCCATTTGCTCGAGAATTTCGGGCGCCGTCGTCAGTTCATGGGCCAGCGGGTTGTCGGCGTTGCCGAACTGGTTGATGAAGTAGGCGTTTTTCTCTTTCGCAATGCTGCGGCCCAGATCCTGGTAGTACTCCGGGTGGCCCCGGCCAACATCAGAACGTGTCAGAACAACCTCGGCCCCCATCGCGCGCAGGTTGAATATTTTTTCCTGACTCATCTTGTCGGGGAGGACGAGAATCAGCTTGTAGCCCTTGCGTGACGTGACCAACGCCAGTCCCAGACCTGTATTGCCGGCTGTCGCCTCGACCAGCGTATCGCCAGGTTTGATGTCACCGCGTTTTTCGGCCTGCTCAATCATCGAGATTCCGATACGATCCTTGATGGAGCCGCCCGGATTCAAGAGCTCGAGCTTCAGGAACAATCGGCAGGGACCCGTGTCGAATTGAGTGACTTCGAGCATCGGCGTACGGCCGACCATATCTAATATATTGGAATAGAGGTTCATGGCTGAAGAGTCGCATTCAAAATCATCGGCGAGTCTACGCGAATTGTTGAAAAACGTCGCCGGACGCCTTGCCGCAATCAGCGATTCGCCGACGCTGGACGCGGAGATTCTGCTGAGCCGAGCGATCGACACGCCGCGGAGTTATTTCTTCTCGCACCCCGAAGACGAGCCGGATGAGGGCGCGATCGCACGGCTGGAAAAAAACCTGGCGCGGCGGCTTGCCGGCGAACCCATGGCCTACATCACGGGCAGCAAGGAATTCTGGTCGCTGCAACTCATGGTGACGCCGGCAACGCTGGTACCAAGACCCGAAACCGAACTGCTTGTCGAACTCGCACTGCGCGAGATTCCTCGTGGCGAGAACCGGGAAATACTCGATCTGGGCACGGGCAGTGGCGCGATCGCGGTCGCCATTGCGAGCGAGCGCCCATTGTGCGACATCACGGCGGTGGACATCAGCGCGGCTGCGTTACGCGTGGCTGAGCAAAATGTTCGCAGTCTGGATCTCGCCAATGTGAAATGTCTGGAGGGTGATTGGACGGCGCCACTTAACGGACAGAAATTCGATCTGATAGTCTCGAACCCACCCTATGTCGAAGCAGATCACCCCAATCTTGAACAGCTGTCGCGGGAGCCGCAGTTGGCACTGGTCGCGGGCGCAGACGGGCTTTCTGCTATTCGAGTTCTGGCCCGGGATTGCGCGTCTGTGATCAAAGATGGCGGGGCATTGATCCTCGAACACGGCTTCGAGCAGCAGCGAGAGGTTGCCTCGATTCTGGCAGCACAGGGCTGGCTAGCAATTGAATGCTATAAGGATTACGCCGGTCTGCCGCGCGCGACGATCGCCCGCAAGAATGATGCTAGCTGACAAGCACTCATGCGCAGGCGCACGAACTATGATAAATAGCGTCCAGTTCTGTACACATTATTGAGACAACATGATCACAATTAAGACCAATCACGGCGAAATCAAGGCCAAACTGTTCGACGAGAAAGCCCCGATTACGTGCGAAAACTTTCGTCAGTACGTTGCTGACGGCTTTTTCAACGGCACGATTTTTCATCGTGTAATCCCCAATTTCATGATCCAGGGCGGCGGATTTGAGGCCGATATGAATCAAAAACCGACGCGCACCACGATCAAAAATGAAGCCGATAACGGTGAGAAGAACCGCCGCGGCACGTTCGCAATGGCGCGTACGGCCGCCGTGGACAGCGCCACAGCGCAATTTTTCATCAACCTTGGCGAGAACGACTTCCTGAACCATGGCGATCGCGACTTTGGTTACGCGGTATTTGCCGAAGTGACCGAGGGCATGGACGTTGTTGATGCGATCGCTGGCGTTGCCACTGGCAACAAGGGTGGACACGGAGACGTTCCTCTCGACACCGTAACGATTCAGGAAATCACCATCGACGAATGAACAAGACCGCATCCAGTCGCGATGCTCGCCACCTGGCGTTGACCCAAATCGGCGCTGCAGGACAGGCACGTATTGCGGCCGGGTCTGTTCTGTTGATCGGCGCCGGCGGCATCGGCTGCGCCGCGGCGCAGTACCTGGTATCAAGCGGCGTTGGCCGCGTAACGATCTGCGATTTTGATACCGTCGACGCGACCAACCTGGGCCGCCAGGTTCTCTACGGTCCGGACGACGTCGGTAAGTCGAAAGTACGTGTCGCGGGGGCCCGTCTGGCCGCCGCCAACCCCGGCGTTGATTTAACTCTTATCGATGCAAGACTCGATGATGCTGCACTTGCAGACGTCGTTACGAATGTCGATGTCGTGCTGGATGGTTGCGATAATTTTTCGACGCGCTTCCAGGTCAGCGATGCCTGCGTTGCTGCCCACTGCTGTCTGATATCGGGCGCCGCAATTCGGCTCGAAGGCCAGCTGGCTGTATTTGGGCCGGATTATACGGCGACGCCTTGCTATCGCTGTCTTTACTCCGAAGCAGACGAGTCGCTGGAAAACTGTGCGGGCAATGGAGTACTCGCGGCCGTGCCCGGCGTCATCGGCACGCTAATGGCCGTGGAAGCACTTAAGCAGCTGGCGGGACTCGACGTGGAACGTGGCCGACTGCTGTTGTTCGACGCCGGCAGAGGCGATTTTCGGTCGGTCGGTATTCCCAAACGCGACGACTGCGCGGCGTGTAATTGATGGCGGGACGGAAGGCCGTCTCATTGACTGGCCTGGCCAAAGCGGCCGCGACGGCGCAGAGTTCAGGAAAAAGAGTGCGCAAACCAGTGCGCGGACAACGCGATTATCAGGCGACGTTTTTTGCATTCGGTTCATAGCCAAGATACGGCGCAAGCCACCGCTCCGCTTCGACCACGTCAAAACTCTTACGTTCCGCATACGACTCGAGCTGATCGCGCCCTATCTTGCCAACCGCAAAATAGCGCGACTCCGGATGGGAAAAATAGAATCCACTGACCGCGGCCGTCGGGTACATTGCGAACGAGTCCGTCAAGCGCAAATCGATGCTGTCGTCCACATCGAGAAGCGTCCAGAGTTTGGCTTTCTCTGTGTGATCAGGACACGCCGGGTAACCGGGCGCAGGACGTATACCAGAATAGGCCTCAGCGATAAGCTCGCTACTGCCCATGCGCTCGTCAGGTGCGTAGGCCCAATACTCGCGTCGTACTTGCTGGTGCAGGTATTCGGCGAGCGCTTCGGCCAGGCGATCAGCGAGCGCCTTCAGGACGATCGCACTGTAATCATCGTGGTCTGCTTCAAATCGTGCGACGTGTTCGTCGATTCCGATGCCCGCGCTTACTGCGAAGCCGCCAATATAGTCGGCGCAGCCACTGTCATGAGGCGCCACGAAATCCGAGAGACAGTGTTGCGCCTGGCCCGCCGCCTTCGAGCGTTGCTGGCGCAAATGACACAAACGCATCCTGGGCGTCGATCGGTCTTCGTCGACGTATAGCAGGATATCGTCAGCACCGTCTGAGTTGGCGGGCCAGAATCCGAACACTGCACGCGCTGTAAGCCATTGTTCTTCAACTATTTTATCGAGCATCTCGGTGGCATCCGCATACAGCGCCGACGCCGCCTCACCGACCGTCGCATCGCTCAGGATCGCCGGATACTTGCCATGAAACTCCCAGGCGTTAAAGAACGGCATCCAGTCGATGTAGTCACGCAGCACAGACAAATCGATATCGTCGAGTATTTTCTTGCCCGTAAAAGTCGGCACAGGTGGTGTGTAGCCAGACCAATCGATCGATTGCTTGCTACGACGCGCTGCAGCCAGCGACAACGCCGGCGCCAGGCGTTTTTTGCCCGCATGCTGTTTTCGCCGGCGCTCATTTTCGCGTCGGGTTTTTTGGATGAGCTCGGCGCGACTCTTCGTCCCGATTAATGCCTGCGCGATACCAACAGAGCGCGACGCATCCTTGACGTAGATCACCGGCCCTTCATAGTGGGGTTCGATTTTTACGGCCGTGTGCGCCGGCGACGTCGTCGCGCCACCGATCAATAACGGCACTTCGAAATTCAGGCGCTGCATTTCCGATGCTACGTGCACCATTTCATCCAGAGACGGCGTAATCAATCCGGACAGCCCGATCATCGCTGCATTTTCACGTCGCGCCGCGTCAAGGATTTTCTCGCAACTCACCATGACACCGAGATCTACGACTTCAAAGTTATTGCACTGCAGTACGACGCCGACAATTTTTTTGCCAATGTCATGGACATCGCCTTTGACGGTCGCCATGACGATCTTGCCATTGCTCGTGATCTTGCCGCCCTTCTCGTCCTCAATAAATGGAATCAGGTGTGCGACGGCCTTTTTCATGACACGCGCAGACTTTACGACCTGCGGCAGGAACATCTTGCCATCGCCGAACAAATCGCCAACGATATTCATGCCATCCATCAAAGGCCCCTCGATCACATGCAGCGGCCGTGTCGCTGCGAGTCGCGCTGCTTCGGTATCGTCGACTACAAACTCGTCAATGCCCTTGACCAGCGCGTGTTCGAGTCGCTTGTTAACGGGCCAACTGCGCCACTCCAGGTCCTGCTTGCGTTCCTTCGCACTGCCCGCCTCGCCCTTGTATTGAGTAGCCACATCGAGCAGGCGCTCGGTCGCGTCATCGCGTCGATTGAGAATGACATCTTCAACGGCATTCCGAAGATCGTCCGGCAAATCTGCGTAAATCGCCAACTGCCCGGCATTGACGATGCCCATGTCCATGCCGGCGCGGATCGCATGGTACAGAAAGACTGAATGGATGACCTCACGGACCGCATTGTTGCCGCGGAACGAAAACGACACATTGCTGACGCCGCCGCTTACGAGCGAATCAGGTGTTGCGGCCTTGATCTTGCGCGTCGCCTCAATGAATGCGATGCCGTATTCAGCGTGTTCTTCGATGCCCGTGGCCACGGCGAAAATATTCGGGTCGAATATGATGTCGGACGGATCGAAGCCAAGTCGTTGCGTCAGTATGTCGTAGGATCGTTTGCAGATATCGACCTTGCGCTTGATCGTATCGGCCTGACCGTCTTCATCGAATGCCATGATGATAACCGCAGCGCCATAGGCGCGTACCAATTTCGCATGCTCAATGAACTGCTCTTCGCCCTCTTTGAGGCTGATCGAATTAACGACGGCCTTACCCTGCACACAACGCAGTCCCGCCTCGATAACGGTCCACTTCGAGGAATCGATCATGATGGGCAGGCGCGCGACGTCCGGCTCCGACATGATGAGTTTCAGGAACCGCGTCATGGCCTGCTCTGAGTCGAGCATGCCTTCGTCCATATTGACGTCAATGATTTGTGCACCGTCGTCAACCTGCTGACGAGCAACTTGCACAGCAGCCGAGTAGTCGTCGGCCTCGATCAGCTTCCGAAATCGCGCTGAACCCGTTACGTTGCAACGCTCGCCGACATTAACGAACAGATCATCGGGACCAATGTTGAGCGGCTCCAAGCCGGACAATCGGGTGCGCACAGGCAGGACGGGGATTTTTCGTGGCGCCGCGGATTCCACGGCAGATTTTATCGCCGCAATGTGTTCCGGCTGCGTCCCGCAACATCCACCGACGAGATTGAGGAAACCACTGCTCGCGAATTCGCCGACAACCTGCGCCATCTCTTCGGGTGATTCGTCGTACTCGCCGAATTCGTTTGGCAGGCCTGCATTTGGATGTGCGCTGACGCGCGTATTGGCTATGCGCGAGAGCTCTTCGACATAGGGCCGCAACTCCTTCGCACCGAGTGCGCAATTAAGGCCGATCATGAACGGCTCGATGTGCCGTACCGAATTCCAGAACGCCTCGGTTGTCTGGCCGGACAACGTGCGCCCGGACGCATCGGTAATCGTTCCCGAAATCATGACGGGCAACTTAACGCCCGTTGCCTCGAAACTTTTCCCAAGCGCGAAGATCGCCGCTTTGGCATTCAGCGTGTCGAATATGGTTTCGATCATCAGGAAGTCGACGCCGCCGTCGATCAACGCAACAGCGGCGTCTTCGTACGTAGCAGCAAGCTCCTCGAAACTGACATTTCGAAAACCCGGATCATTAACGTCAGGGGAAATTGATGCCGTGCGGGTCGTCGGGCCCAGCACGCCTGCCACGTAACGCGGTATGCCTGTTTTTGCGGCGTACTCATCCGCGCATTCCCGCGCCAGCCGCGCAGCGGCTGTGTTGAGCTCACGGACCAGAGTTTCCAGACCATAATCGGCCATCGAGGGCGCATTGGAATTGAAGGTATTTGTCTCGATAATGTCTGCACCGGCATCGAGAAACTGCGCGTGAATCTCGCGAATGACCTGCGGCCGGGTAATCGTCAAAAGATCGTTATTGCCTTTGACATCACGCTCCCAATCCCGGAATCGATCGCCCCGATAATCATCTTCACTGAGGCGGTAGGCCTGGATCATCGTACCCATCGCACCGTCGAGTATCAGAATCCGATCGTCGAGCGATGCCAGCAGCGTTTGAATGCGTTCCTGTCTATCCATCATTCAGAACTCAGGCAGCAGCTTGATTCGAGCGCACGCCCAGTGCATGACAGATCGCAAACGTCAGTTCGGAACGGTTCAGCGTGTAAAAATGAAACTCGCTGATACCCTCCGCCTGCAACTTTTGAACCTGCTCGATAGCGATACTTGCTGCGATCATCTGCCGCGTTTGGGCGTCGTCTTCGAGACCGTCGAAACGCTCGCTTAGCCACGCCGGTACGCTCGTTCCGCATTGCTCGGCGAAACGCCGCAACTGCGGAAAACGCGTGATTGGCAAGATGCCCGGAACAATCGACGACTCAATGCCGGCCGCAGCACACAAGTCGCGAAAGCGCAGGAACTTGTCGATATCGAAAAAGAACTGCGTGATTGCGCGCGTGGCACCCGCGTCCAGCTTGCGGCACAGATTGTCGAGATCGGCAATCGCGTTGCTCGCCTCGGGATGTACTTCGGGGTACGCAGCGACTGAAATATCGAAATCCGCCACCTTGCGCAGCCCTGCAACCAAATCGACGGCATAGGGATAACCGTTTGGATGCGGCCTGTAGTCTGTAGTGTCTGTTGGCGGATCACCGCGCAGAGCCACGAGATGGCGAATACCCATGTCCCAATACTCTCGTGCGATATCGTCGATCTCGGCACGATCCGCGCCGATGCAAGTCAGGTGCGGCGCCGCAGTTAGCGACGTCTGACTGGCGATTCGTTCCACGGCCGCATGCGTTCGCTCACGCGTTGATCCATCGGCACCGTAGGTAACCGACACAAATCGCGGCTCCAACACAGCCAGTCTCTCGATGGAGTCCCACAGCGTCCGGTTCATCTTTTCGGTGTTCGGTGGAAAAAACTCAAACGACACCTGCACGTTGTTATTTTCTGTACTCATCAGATGTCGTCAAGCCGCCTCTGATTGTGTTTCCAGCCGCGTTGCAACGGCCAGTAACCAGCGAGGGTCTTTCGCGGGGATCGCGCGTGGCGGCGAGAGCCGCAGACCCGCGTCGCGGCACCAACTCGCAAGTTCCCTGGCAATTGTGTCCACAGCCTGCTGCTCACAGGTCGTCAACAACAGCAGACGGCCTCCCGGCTTGATCAGGCGCAGCGCTTCAACGAGAACATTGACGGGCCGATCAGCCGCAAGCAGCACATCGTCGATGATGACCGTGTCGAATTCTCGATCTTCGAACGGCAGCGAATACATGTCGCCCTGACGCAGCGTGCAATTTGGCAGTCCCGCCAGCAGAACCTCAGCACGAGCGAAGCGGCGTGCATCGGCATCGATATCCACACCCACGGCGCGCTGCGCGCGGGACGCGAGAAGTTTGAGAATGCGACCTTGGCCGCTGCCGATGTCCAGCAAGTCGCCCAACGGTGTCGACACTGTCAACTCCACCAACGCATGGTGCAATGGCCGGTCCTCATCGCTTTGGACGATCGACGCCTGTCCGCGTGTTGCACGCAAAGCGCTTACATCGCGTTCAAACTCAGGCTCACCCGCGGGCAACAGCGCGAGCAGCCGACGCAAGGCAGCCGCACCGTGTCGTTTGGCAGGCAGCCTGTAAAACACGAAGTGACCGTCGCGGAAGCGTTCGAGCAGGCCGCTGTCGCAGAGAATTTTCAGGTGTTGAGAGATTCTGGGCTGACTTTGTGCCAGCACCTCGGTCAATTCCGACACGCTGCACTCAGCTTGCGAACACAGGGCAATAATCCGCAAGCGCAGCGGGTCCGCGAGCGCTTTGAATTGTCTGATCAGCTGTTCTGTGTTCGGGGTCATAAAAATATAAGAATATATTAATATTATGCCGCCGAGTCTAACACGCGCTGACCGTGTCGAGCACACTGGCAACTAATATGGTAATTAATTACCAAATACTGCTAAGAACTGAGCTTGTCCTTTAACATCTTGTTGACCTGCCCCGGGTTTGCCTTGCCCTGCGTGTCTTTCATGACCTGGCCCACAAAAAAGCCGATGAGCTTGTCCTTGCCGCCGCGGTATTCCGCGACCTGCCCGGGATTGTCCGCGATGACTTTGTCCACCACGGCCTCGATCGCAGAGCTGTCGGTAATCTGCCGCAGCCCGCGCGATTCGATAATGTCGTCCGCCGTCCCCTCGCCTGCCCACATCGCTTCGAATACGTCCTTGGCGATTTTTCCCGAGATCGTGTCGTCACTGATGCGCGCAACGAGCCCTGCAAGATCGGCGGCCGAAACACGGCTGTGGTCGATATCCAGCCCGTCCTTGTTCAATGCGCCCGTAAGGTCGCCGATAACCCAATTCGCGATTGCCTGTGCTGCGGAAGTCCCGGCGCCGGCTGCAGATTCGAAATAATCGGCCAGCGCGCGACTCCCCGTGAGGATGCTTGCGTCATCCGTTTTCAGGCCATAGTCATCGACGAAGCGCTGTCGTTTTACGTCCGGCAACTCGGGCATCGTCGCCCGCACGGCCTCAACATAGTCGGCAGTAATCTCAACGGGCAACAGATCCGGATCGGGGAAATAGCGATAATCGTTGGCTTCTTCTTTCGAACGCATGGATCGCGTCTCGTTCTTATCCGAGTCGTACAATCGCGTTTCCAGCACGACCTTGCCACCGTCCTCGATCAGCTCAATCTGGCGATCGACCTCGAAGTTGATTGCCTTTTCGATGAAGCGAAACGAGTTCAGGTTTTTGAGTTCCGCTCGGGTACCAAGCTCTTCCTGGCCAAGTGGGCGTACCGATACATTCGCATCACAGCGGAACGAGCCTTCCTGCATGTTGCCGTCCGAAATCTCAAGATAGCGCACGAGCGTGTGGATCTTGCGCAAATAGGAAACCGCCTCTTTGGCGGACCGCAAATCGGGCTCGGACACGATTTCGAGTAACGGAGTGCCTGCACGATTCAGGTCGATGCCCGAGGAACGATCGAGTCCTTCATGAATCGACTTGCCCGCATCCTCTTCAAGGTGCGCGCGCGTGATGCCAATGCGTTTTTCATTACCATCGGCATCCGTAATATACATCTCGCCACCCACAACGATCGGCAGCTCAAACTGGCTGATCTGGTAACCCTTGGGGAGGTCCGGGTAGAAATAATTTTTGCGAGCGAAAATAGAACGCGATGCAACAGTCCCGCCCACTGCAAGCCCGAAGAGTGTCGCCATCCGCACCACTTCTTCATTCAGCACCGGCAGCACGCCGGGATATCCGAGGTCAACGAGACAGGCCTGTGTGTTCGGTTCGGCGCCGTAGGCAGTCGAGGCACCCGAGAAAATTTTCGACTTCGTCGCAAGCTGGGTATGAATCTCCAGCCCGATGACGACTTCCCACGCACTGTTCATCGGAAGGCCTCCGGGCAGGCCCGATGCCAGTCGGTCTGGGACTGATACTGATGCACCGTGCGCAACAGAGACTCCTCGGCCCAATGCGGCCCGACGAGATGCAGGCCAACGGGCAGGCCTTGGACCATGCCACACGGTGCTGATATCGCGGGCAGGCCCGCCAGATTGGCGCCGATCGTGTATATGTCATTGAGGTACATCGTGATCGGATCGTCGGTCTTGTCGCCGAGTTTGAAGGCCGGCGTTGGCGTCGTCGGACCCGCAATGACGTCGACACTTTCGAATGCCTTTCGAAAATCGTCGCTAATGAGCTGCCGGACCTTCTGCGCCTGCAGGTAATAGGCGTCGTAGTAACCCGCGGACAGCACGTAGGTGCCCGTCATGATGCGTCGTTTTACTTCCTCGCCAAAGCCTTCTCCGCGACTGCGGCTGTATAAATCCAGCAGATCTTCCGGGTTATCGGCACGACGACCGAAACGCACGCCGTCGAATCGCGACATGTTGGACGAACACTCGGCCGGCGCAACGACGTAGTAGGTCGGCACGCAGTAATCGAGGTTGGGCAGATCCACTTCAGTGAGCGTGGCACCCTGCGCTTGCAGCACTTGCAACGCTTCGCGGACGGCCTCGCCCGTCGCATGATCAAGACCGCTGTCAAAATGCTGACGAACGATGCCGACGCGCAGGCCCTTGAGCGAAGCTTCGAGCCCGGCCACGTAATCGGGTACCGGGTGATCGACAGAGGTCGAATCACGCTCGTCAAATCCCGCCATGACGCCGAGCAGCAACGCCGCATCTGCAGCGGAACGCGTGATGACGCCTGCCTGATCGAGACTCGATGCAAACGCAATCATGCCGTAGCGGGAAACGCGCCCATAGGTTGGTTTTATGCCCACTGTGTTCGTCAGTGCAGCAGGTTGTCGGATGGATCCGCCCGTGTCGGTTCCCGTCGCAGCCGGCGCCAGTCTTGCGGCGACCGCTGCCGCGGAGCCGCCGGAAGAACCGCCCGGTGAGCGATCAAGATCCCAGGGATTTTTGACGGGGCCGAAGTAGCTTGTTTCGTTTGACGAGCCCATTGCAAACTCATCCATGTTGGACTTGCCCAGGACCACGGCGCCCGCATCGGAAAGACGTTCAACGACGCTCGCGTCGTAGGGCGAAATAAAGTTCTCAAGCATGCGTGAGCCACAGGTGGTCAAAACATCCCGTGTACAAAATATATCCTTGTGTACGATCGGTAGTCCGTTCAACACACCACCGTCACCCGCGGCACGTTTCTCGTCGGCGAGTTGCGCTGCGGCAAGCGCCGCATCATCCATGATCGTAATAAATGCATTGAGGCTTTCGCCGTGCTGCGCGATGCGAGCTTGCATTGCTTGTGTCAGCTCGACCGAGCTGAAATCGCCCCGGTCGAGGCCCGCCTTGAGCTCGGTAAGCGTTTGAACATGAAGCTCCATTAGTCGAGAACCTTCGGCACGATGTACAGCCCCTCAGACACGGCTGGCGCATTTTTCTGCACGGCATCGCGCACATTGGCCTCGGTCACCCGGTCGGCGCGCAGGCGCTGGGTTTGATTCAACGGGTGCGCCATCGGCACGACGTTTGCGGTCGGTGCGGCGGACAACTGGTCCACAAAATCCACTATGCGAGACAGCTTGTCGACGGTCTGGGTGATCTCTTCGTCGGCAAGCCGCAGCCTAGCCAGCATCGCAATATGCTGTACCTGATCTTTATCGAGTGACACGGCAGAAATTCCGGAGTTTGGGCCTTGGAGTTGCGCCCGCTGGCGGACGCGTACGCAATGATACATGCCACCTTGTGCAAAGTCGCGGGCATTGCTAGATTACACCGTTATCTCGCCCCGGACCCCACCCCACATGTTCAAAAATATCATGGGTTATTTCTCGAATGACCTGTCGATCGACCTTGGAACCGCCAATACTCTTATCTATGCGCGTGGCCACGGAATCGTTCTTGACGAACCTTCTGTCGTTGCAATTCGAGAAGACAGCGGCCGTGGTGGTCGCGTCATCGAAGCCGTTGGCGTCGAAGCCAAAAACATGCTGGGCCGCACACCCGGCAACATCACGGCAATTCGGCCCCTGAAAGACGGCGTAATCGCTGATTTCACCGTCACCGAAAAAATGTTGCAACACTTCATTCGCAAAGCCCAGCCGACGCGCTATTTTCGCCCGAATCCGCGCGTATTGATTTGTGTGCCTTATGGCTCGACGCAGGTTGAGCGACGTGCAATTCGCGAATCAGCCGAGGGTGCAGGGGCGCGCAAAGTGCATCTGATCGACGAGCCAATGGCGGCAGCGATTGGTGCAGGTTTGCCCGTACACGAAGCTCGCGGATCCATGGTACTCGATATCGGCGGCGGCACATCCGAGGTCGCGGTGATCTCTCTGAACGGTATCGTCTATGCGGCGTCAGTTCGTATCGGTGGTGATCGCTTCGACGAGGCCATTACGAACTACGTGCGTCGTAACTACGGCATCCTGATCGGTGAGGCAACTGCAGAACGCATCAAACACGAAATCGGCTCGGCATTCCCGGGACAGCAGGTTCTCGAGATATCCGTTAAGGGTCGTAATCTCTCCGAGGGCGTGCCGCGAAGCTTCACTCTAAACAGCAACGAAATTCTCGAGGCGCTGCAGGAACCTTTGCAGGGCATCGTCAGCGTCGTCAAGGAAGCGCTGGAACAGACACCACCTGAACTGGGCGCAGACGTCGCAGAGAGTGGCATTGTGCTGACGGGCGGTGGCGCCTTGCTGCGCGAAATCGACAAGCTGCTCATGGAAGAGACGGGCCTGCCGGTTGTCATCGCGGACGATCCGTTGACCTGTGTCGCACGTGGTGGCGGCCGGGTAATTGAGCTTATCGACGAACACGGTCCGGCAGTTTTCGGTTTGGAGTAGACGACCAGCGGCGACCGGGTTAAGGACAGCCTGTTGATCAGTAGCTACAAACAAAATCCCGCAAGAATTCCGGCACTCGGAGCGCGTGCGTTCGCATTGTTGCTGCTGAGCCTGCTGCTCATGTTCCTCGACCATCGCGATAATCATCTCGACGCAGTGCGCAATGCGATCAGCGCAGCTGTTTATCCAATGCGTATCATCGTGGCTGCGCCTGTCAACTTCTGGGCCTGGGCCAGCGACCTTAGCAAGTCGAAAAAAGAATTGCAGACAGAGAACTCAAGACTCCGGGCGGAAATTTTGCTGACGGCAGCTCGGCTGCAACGACTGACGTCACTCGAAGCAGAGAACAATCGGCTGCGGGATTTCCTCGAAGCACGTCGCCGCGTCCAGGATGAAGTCCGTGTCGTTACGATCATGGCCGTCGACGCCAATCCGTTTAAGCACAACATCGTGCTTGACCTCGGTAGTTCGCAAGGCGTCTATGCAGGTCAGGCGATCATCAATGCCGATGGCATCATCGGCGTGGTCATGGAAGCGGGTCCGCTGACATCCGATGCCATCCTGATCAGCGACCCGGGCCATGCTCTGCTGGTCGAAGTAAATCGCAACGGACTGAGAACGCTTGCTTACGGCACGGGTGAATTTGGCAGGCTCGACCTGCCGGGTTTGCCAAACAACGCCGACATTCGAACAGGCGACTTACTGGTTACATCGGGTCTGGGCGGCACATTCCCGTCTGGCTATCCGGTTGCCGTAGTGGATACGGTCACACGCATTCCTCAGGATGCATTTGCCGAAGTCACGGCAACACCGACTGCCGCGCTCGATCAGATGCGAGAAGTCATGCTGATCTGGTCCGCGCAACATGACGAGCAAGCCACGAACGATGAGTAAGTATCACGCCAATCGTAATCTGCCGGTCTTCATGACGATCGTCGTTGCGTTGATGTTGACGATGATGCCGCTACCCGACTCGATGTCGGCCTTTCGCCCCGACTGGGTGGCCCTCATCATCCTTTTCTGGGCCATGACCGTTCCGAGAAGCTACGGCGTTGGCGCCGCCTTCATCACCGGCATTTTCGTCGATGTCGCACAAGCTACGCTGCTTGGGCAGTATGCGCTGGCACTGGTAGTCATCACTTACATTACCGTCAAGTCTCACCTGCTGATACGAGTGTTTCCCTTGCTGCAACTCACGGCGACTATCTTCGCGCTGCTCGCGCTGTATCAGTTTCTATTGTTCTGGATTAACGGCGTTGCCGGCGTGGAGGCGCCTGCAGTCAGCTACTGGGGCCCTGTCATCACGGGCACGCTCATCTGGCCGTTGCTGTATTCGTTCATGTCCAACGTGAGAAACCGCGTTCAATTAGGTAACTAGGATGTCCCTGCTGTCGCCCATCAGGGATCACCGTTTCGAACGGCAGCTGTTTTTCAAGCGTGTGGTTTTTTCCGCAATCGTAGCGGTTTTATTGTTGGGCGTTGTTGTTGCACGGCTGGTGCAACTGCAAGTGATCGACTACGAACACTTCGCAAAACGATCGCAAGGCAATCGGATTCGCATTGAGGCTGTGCCGCCGATCCGCGGGCTGGTATTCGATCGCAGGGGTCGCGTCCTCGCAGAAAACCTGCCCGCCTACCAACTCGAACTTATTCCCGAGCAAGTGGAAGACATCGATGGAACCCTGTCTCGTCTGGCCGCATTGGAGCTTATTGAGTCCGCAGATATTCCACGACTGAAAAAACTGATCGCAAACAGTCCGCGCTTCAAACCCGTTAGCTTGCGACTCCGACTTAGCGATGAGGAGATTGCGAGCTTTGCGACGCGGCGTCCACGATTCCCGGGTGTCGATTTTCGGCCGCGCCTGGTTCGACACTATCCGCACGGCGTCGCAGTTGCGCACGCTTTGGGTTATGTCGGTGCGATGTCGGAGAACGATCTTCGCACTCTGGATCCCACTCGCTACGCTGGAACGAGCATCACCGGCAAGACCGGCATTGAGCAGAGTTTCGAGTCCGAGCTGCACGGTGACTCGGGCTATCGACACGTGGTAACCAACGCGCTCGGGCGTGTCATCCCCTCCTCTGACACCAGCTATATTCTGGATTCCCTGCCCGCCGACGCATCACCGGCGCCAGGATCGAATGTGTATCTCAGTATCGACCTTGACCTGCAAATCATCGCCACCAAAGCACTGCAGGGTCGTCGTGGTGCAATTGTTGCGATCGAGCCCTGGAGCGGTGAAGTATTGGCGCTGGTCAGCGCCCCTTCGTTCGACCCGAACCTGTTTGCCGTCGGCATGACGACCGCGCAATTTGCTGAACTGCAGGGAAATCCTGACAAGCCCTTGTTCAATCGAGCGATACGCGGCAATTATCCGCCGGGCTCGACAATCAAACCCATGCTTGCACTCGCAGCACTTGAAACCGGTGCGACAAACCTGACACGCAAGAACCTGTGCATCGGCTACTTCATGTTGCCGAACAGCACACACCGCTACCGCGACTGGAAGCCGGGGGGGCACGGCGAGATGGACTTGCACGACGCCATAGAACAGTCCTGCGATGTCTATTTTTACGATATGGGCGTCAAACTCGGCATTGACAGCATGCACTACTACCTCGACCAGTTTGGCCTTGGCCAGCCCAGTGGCGTGGATGTCAGAGGCGAGAGAATCGGCATCAATCCGTCACGAGAGTGGAAACGAAAGGCCTTTTCGAATCGGGCCGATCAACGCTGGTATCACGGTGAAACCGTCATCGCAGCGATTGGTCAGGGCTACATGCTGGCGTCTCCGTTGCAGTTGGCGAGCGCAGTAGCAACATTGGCAACACGTGGCGCTCGCTACCGCCCACGCCTCGTAGCAGCCTGGGAAGACCCGCTGACGGGGGAGCGAACGCTGACAAAACCCGAACGCATCGGTAATGTCGAGATACAGAATGAATTTTACTGGGACGATGTTATCGGCGCGATGAACGATGTGATGCAGGGCGTCCGTGGAACCGCGCGCGCCGTGGGTGTCGGTGCGCCGTACAGGATGGCTGGCAAAAGTGGCACGGCGCAGGTTTTTTCAATCGGACAGGAAGAGGAATACGACGAGGAAAAGATTGTCGAACGTCTGCGCGACCATGCTTTGTTCATTGCTTTCGCACCGCTCGACGATCCGCAGATCGCAGTGGCCGTTATCGTTGAGAATGGCAGCAGCGGTAGTAGAGTCGCCGCTCCGATAGCGCGCGCGATCATGGATCAATACCTCGGATACAACGATGCGGTTCAGTGACACGCAACGATTGTTACCGCCCAAGGCCGCGCCACTGTCTGACGCTGCGCGGCTCATGCGCCAATTCAATATCGACGGGCCATTGCTCGCCGGTCTGTTGTTGATATGCGCGTTTGGTCTCGCCGTTCTGTACAGCGCTGCCGGTGAGAGCATGCGTCTTGCGCTCAACCAGGTCATACGGCTCTGTGTCGCTCTGGTCGGGATGATAATTATTGCGCAAATGCCGCCGGATTTTCTGCGTCGGTGGACACCGTGGGGGTATGCGGCCGGCCTTATTCTCCTGGTCCTCGTTTTAACGACGGGCGATGTCGGTCAGGGTGCGCAACGATGGCTTGATCTGGGAATTCGTTTCCAGCCGTCGGAAATAATGAAACTCGCCGTCCCAATGATGGCTGCCTGGTTCCTGCATGACCGTTCGATACCGCCGCGACCCGGACAGTTGCTTATCGTTGCCGTGATCATCATCGTTCCAACCATACTGATCGCGCGCCAACCGGATCTAGGAACGGCGCTGCTGATCGCTGCAGCCGGGTTTATCGTGATCGTGCTCGCCGGCCTGTCGATTCGACTCATGATCGCGCTTGGTGTGCTGGCCGTTCCCGGAGCGCTTCTGTTGTGGACGTTTATGAAAGACTATCAGCGCCAGCGCGTACTGACCTTACTCAACCCGGACAGCGATCCGCTAGGGGCCGGTTACAATATTATTCAGTCGAAGATTGCGATCGGCTCAGGCGGTCTGTTCGGCAAGGGCTGGACCAATGGCTCGCAAGCGCAGCTCGAGTTTTTGCCGGAACGCGACACCGACTTTATATTTGCCGTGTTAGGCGAGGAATTCGGCCTGCTGGGTGTACTGGCTTTGCTCTGCCTCTACATTTTCGTAATCGGCCGCGGCTTGTACATCGCGACGCAGGCGCGCGACACCTACTCGCGTTTGCTGGCTGGCTCCATCAGCTTCACGTTTTTCGTTTATGTATTCGTCAATACAGCGATGGTCACGGGAATCGTGCCGGTCGTTGGCATACCGTTGCCGCTCGTGAGTTTCGGCGGGACATCGATGGTGACGCTCATGGCAGGATTCGGTATTCTGATGTCGATTCATTCGCATCGGAAGCTCCTGCCCCACTAATGAAATTCTGCAAGCTTGCCGGCACCGTCTGCTTCCTTCTAATGATGAGTACCTTCGTCTTCGCCGCAGAAGACGAAGAAGCCATTTACATCAATGTCGAGCAAGCGGAAGTTGCGTCGTTTATCGACGATATGGTGACGCAGCATGAATTTAGTCGTGATGAGCTGGAAAAGACTCTGGCGGCGGCGGAAATAAGGCAATCGATTCTCGATGCCATCAGCAAGCCGGCCGAGAAAACGCTTAACTGGGCGGCGTACCGCAGGATTTTCATCACGCCCGAACGCATACGGGCCGGCGCTGCCTTTTGGCGCGAGAATCGCGAGATATTGACGGAAATCGCCGCTTCGTCAGGCGTCCCGGAAGAAATCATCGTCGGTATTATCGGCGTGGAGACCTATTTCGGCCGAATTACGGGTAACTACCGGGTTCTCGACGCGCTGTCGACACTCGCGTTCCAGTATCCACCGCGTGCGACTTTTTTCAGCAAGGAACTCAAACAGTATTTGTTGCTCGTGCGCGAAGAAGGCATGGAAGCGACCGACGCGACAGGCTCCTACGCCGGCGCCATGGGCAGACCACAATTCATGCCGTCGAGTTATCGCGCTTACGCGATCGACTCCACGGGCGACGGTAAGCGAGATATCTGGAACAACTGGGCCGATGTCGCAGGCAGCATCGCTAACTATTTCAACGCACATGGCTGGACGACGGGCGAGGAGGTCGTGTCACTGGCATCGCTGGGAGATGCCTGGTCAGGCGATGCTCCGATGCCTGCGAACACACTCAGACCTGATGCCACCGTCAGTACGCTGAGCCGGATGGGCGTCATGTTCGCAACCGACTTGCCGGGCGAAGCCAAGAGCCAACTGCTGACCTACGACGGTAAAGACGGTATTGAACACTGGGTGGGCTTTCATAATTTTTTCGTCATTACCCGCTACAACCACAGCGTGATGTACGCGTTAGCCGTGCATCAGCTCGGCCAGGAAATTGCCATAGAACTGAACAACCATGCAAATTGAAGCGCGTCGAGCGCTTGCCGGCCTCGTCATTTTGGTCATGCTTGCCAGTTGTGGCGGCAGAGACGTCAAAGACAGCGCGCCAAGTGGCAGCGCGTCAATTCCCGATATGCCAGGGGATGCGGTCCCCAGGCCCGAGGCCCGTAGTCGCTATGGCAACGGCCCGGTTTATGAGGTGTTCGGCCAACGCTACGTCGTCATGGATTCGGGTTCCGGCTACTCCGAGCGCGGTGTCGCGAGCTGGTATGGCGAGAAATTTCACGGTCGACTGACGTCAAACCGCGAACCCTACGACATGTACGCGATGACGGCGGCACACAAGACACTGCCGCTGCCAACCTATGTACGCGTTCGGAATTTGCGCAATAACAAGAGCGTTATTGTTCGAGTGAATGATCGTGGCCCGTTTGTCAGCAATCGCATCATCGACTTGTCCTACGCCGCGGCATCGAAACTCGACATGGTTAAAGACGGCACGAGCCTCGTCGAAATTACGGCGATAAGCTTCGACGCCCCGCCCGGTGACCACCCGACCCGGCAAACAACGACGCCGGTCCCGAAACCCGCGCCAGCGGCTGTTAAATCCACGCCACCAAGGCCGGACGTGGCTAAGCCAGAGCAGATCTACGTGCAAGTTGGCGCATTCGGCAGTCGTGAGAACGCGGAACGCCGCAGCGCAGAGCTCAGCGCTGCACATTTCGGCAATGTCATCATCCATGCCGATACCGATGTCAGCCCGACGCTCTACCGAGTGCGAATCGGACCGATTCACGATGTCATTCAATACGACGTGATTGTCGAGGAACTGGCAAACATCGGCATTTCGAATCCATACCTGATTTCGGAATAGCGAAAGACAGCAGCAAACCAGGATGCGGGTGAATTTTTCCTAATCCGATCTCTCGCTGCAGATTCCGTTTACAATGTGCGCCCTCTTTATCTCCTGGCTGGACCCGCATGCACGTTTGTAATTCTGTTCGATTGACTCTTTTATCGCTTGCCCTGCTGGTCGCAGCTGTCTCAAGCGCGCAGATACTGCCCACACCGGCGCCGCCCGTCATCGGTGCCAGGAGCTATATAATGATTGACCACAGGACCGGGCGGGTTCTGGCGTCGCATCAGGCGGACGAGCGTCTGGCGCCGGCGAGTCTCACGAAGCTCATGACCGCCTACGTGGTCTTCCATGCCCTGCAGCAGCGGCAGATTCAACTGGACGAAGAAATTACGGTCAGCGAAAAAGCGTGGCGCACGCCGGGTTCGCGCATGTTCATCGAAGTCGGAACACAAGTTTCAATTGCGGACCTCGTTCTCGGCATGATCGTGCAATCCGGCAATGACGCAAGCGTGGCATTGGCGGAGCATGTCGCGGGCACGGAATCGGTCTTTGCGGAGCTCATGAATCAATACGCCCGGACGATCGGCATGGCGTCGACCCACTTCATGAATGCGACGGGCTTGCCGCATGACGATCACTATTCGACGGCACGCGATCTGGCCACACTGGCGCGCGCAATCATCGAGGAATTTCCCGACTATTACCGCTGGTATTCCGTTAAGGAATTCACCTACGGTGACATCTCGCAGCCGAATCGAAACAATCTTCTGTGGCGCGACGCGTCGGTCGATGGCATGAAGACGGGCCACACAGACGCCGCGGGATACTGCCTCGTGTCGTCAGCGGAACGAGAAGGCATGCGTGTTGTCACCGTCGTGCTGGGGACCGCCAGCGCCAAGGCCAGAATCGACGGTAGCCAGGCGCTCATCAACTACGGATTCAGATTCTTCGAGACACGTCTCGTCTATGCGGCGGATCAGGAAATCACCAAAATACGCATCTGGAAGTCGGCCAACGAGTTCACCTCCCTGGGCGTTATTGAAGACCTTTACATCACGATTCCGCGCGGTTCCTACGACTCGCTCGAAATGATTCACAAGATTCCTGCCATTATCGAGGCACCTGTTGCAAAAAGTCAGCCGCTGGCCGAAATCGTTCTCAGCCTCAACGGGGCAAGCATTGCGACGGAGTCGCTGCGTGCACTGGACGACAATCCGGAGGGCTCGCTGTGGCAGCAAGCGCGTGACGGTATTAGTCTTTGGTTCGAGTAGACAGCATTTGAGTTGTGTCATGAGTGACGAAAGCCTGCTTGAATTTCCCTGTGAGTTTCCCATCAAGATCATGGGACGCGAAACACCGGAATTCCATGCGCTCGCGCGTGCACTGGTCGAAGAACACGCGGGCCCGCTGGCCGACAGTGCAATCCAGTCAAGCCTGAGCCGCAATGGTCGATTCGTCTCGATCACGGCAACCATTAATGCCCAAAGTCAGCAGCAGCTGGACGATATCTACCATGCACTCACGGCACACGAAGATGTATTGATGGCGCTATGAGCGAGATAGCCATCCGCAGCCTCGGCAGACAGGACTACGAGCCCGTCTGGCACGCAATGCAGGAATTCACGAACAAACGCGACGTGAATACGGCGGACGAGATCTGGTTTACCGAACACAATCCGGTCTTCACACTGGGCGTCAACGCGAGTCGTGAACATCTACTCGCACCGGGTGATATTCCCGTCGTCCAGGTCGATCGCGGTGGGCAGGTCACCTATCACGGTCCCGGGCAACTCATGATCTATGCATTGATCGACCTCAAGCGATCCGGCATAGGCATTCGGCCGCTGGTCACGGCGCTGGAGCAAAGCGTTGTCGATCTCGTCGCCGAACACGGCGTGCAGGCCGCCAGTCGCAAAGACGCTCCGGGTGTGTACGTTGACGGCGTGAAACTGGCGAGCGTCGGCCTGCGAATTCGTCGTGGATCGAGTTTTCACGGCATGGCGCTGAATGTTGACGTCGACACCGCGG
>Ga0209988_10000705_pt1 | contig 21169 bp, 27 predicted proteins | sample N075metaG_FD_183115 | JGI IMG/M metagenome (GOLD analysis project Ga0209988, IMG submission 183115) | Deep subsurface microbial communities from Kermadec Trench to uncover new lineages of life (NeLLi) - N075 metaG (SPAdes) (version 2) | ecosystem: Environmental > Aquatic > Marine > Ocean trench... | reverse complement strand
TCGTATCGCCGCGCCTGGCTGTTGGACAAAACTATTTCATTGAACCTCTCGAAATGGACTTCCTTTTCTGGCGGAAAATTTTTGTGGTACTTCTCGGCGACCTCCAGACAATACTCCTTGAAGGTAAAAAAATCGGGGGGAAAATATTCGTTTTTTAACGGGCTGGCATTCAATAAACCCTGGTACAGTGTCCGGGCAGTATCTCTTAAGTAGCGGTTGTAAGTGATGAACAGTTTCTTCTCTTTCGCCAGCGGTAATTTCAACAAGTAGTAGATGCCGAGGGTGGTTTTGCCGCTGCCAGCCGTACCCGAGACCAGGAGCGGCAAAGGTCTGGCCAAAACCTCCTGCTGCTCCGGTGTCAGGTAAAGCTGCAACTGCAATTCGTCCTGTTGGTAAGATTGAATACGCTGCCAATTCTCTTCGTCTAAGCAATGCCATCTCTGGCTGGCCGAATCATCGGAGATTTTCTGAGTAATGCTTTCCTGAGTGAAATAGCTATCACTTAGATCTTCCAGAAGAATCTCGTCCATGGATTCCTTCTGGTACGGTTTAAATTGCAGGAAGGGAACATTGGCAGGGAGGATGTTTGTACTTTTATGACTTACCGCATCATGAGCAACGATGCCCCAGACATAGACCAACAGGTTTGAAGCGCCATTTTCTTTATCGTTGCCCAAAGTGAAAAGAATCCGGTTTGACCGGTCAAGTCTGGCCTCAAAGACGGCCTTGTTCCCTGCCAGGCTCTTGAGCTTTTTGACATTCAGGCCGCCTTCCCAGTACCCGATTTCTAAATATTCAAACTTCTGCCGCACTTTTTTGCGGTAATCGGATGGTTGATTGAGCAAATACTTTTTGAAGCAATCATTGATGAGAATCTTGATCATTTAAGTCACCTCAATATTTTTTGAGATCTGCTAACCATGGATATGACGGCAATGTAACTTAGGGCAGATTTAAAGTCAAGTCGACTTCTCACAGCATTACTGAATGTCACTTATTTTTTGTCCACTCCCGGGAAAACCAGTGGCCTCTGCAAATGGGGTGGGCACCACTTCCCCAACATAAAGGCGGGACAGGCCGGTGGCTGAGGCCACCGGGCTGCCGGGTTTTCATTGTAATTTTGTTGCTGCAAAGACCTTAAGGAAGACAAATGCCGGCTCTCGACGGTCGTTTAAAGACAAGGCCACAAAACTGACGACAAGTTCGGATAATTTCAAGTTCTCGGCTACGACGGCTGAATTCGGCATGTTGCTGCGGGATTCGGAATTCGAGAGTCAGCCTTCTTATGAAAATGTCTTGGAGCTAAGCCAAGAATGCAAAAGGGCAGGACACGGAAGGATACAGAACCGAGTTTGTGAAGCTTGTCAAGAAAGCTTCGCTGCTTGCAGTAAATTAATTAATAACATTTCTCACTTGCGTATCCATCATCTAAACAACGACTTAGATGTCATTATGAGCACAAGACGCACAGTTTTTCATTTCTGCAACAAATCATCGTGCGAAGAATCTGCAACGCCTCCAGATTCTTCGCGCCAAATACGGTTGGCTGAGGGCACACATTCAGTACTTCGCTTTCAGAATAACGTACTTGCGAAGTGAAAAATGTTAGTTAATTATCGGTCAGCTCCCGGAGGTTCCGAATCTCCGGGAGGCCTTATGCCAACCCCGATTATTTGCCGACTTCGGCGGGTTCCCCGGCGATCAAAAAAATTATTGAAATACTTTATCTATTTTCTTGTCGGGCTCTTGCGATATGGAAAACAACAGCACCAAACAAACGAGTCCGGATTTCTCAGAATTGCAATACCCCAGATAATCAATAGTGCAGGTCCAAAAAACTCCCAGAACTTCCATGGGATGAGTTCTAAAGTCTGCAGAAGCAGGAGTACCCCCAGTGAGAGAATGAGGACACCCCAAAATTGAGCATTTTTTTCTTGATTCATATTGATACCTTCCCTTTAATTTTCTTTGTACGATTTGTCTCCCATTTGTCGATTCTATCGAGAAAACCGGAGCAATAATGCTCTTTGGTTTTTTCCCCGGTGAGAATCGTCCACAAATGATGAAAGGCCCGCATCTCGCAGCCCGGTGTACCGAGAATCGCGGCAAGTAAGAATGAAACCCCGAGATGTGCTGTCACGTAAAGCAACCAGATCAATATCAGCCAGCCCATGGCTGGCGACCAGAGACTGCCTGCCAGCGCATAACCAGCGGCTGCCGCTACAACCACTGCCCCCACCAGGAACCATTGTGCTTTCCGACGCCAGTTTCGACTAAAGCCAATATTGACCACATAAGGAAATACCCAGAAGAAGATCGCCACGGACAGCCAGAAAGATGGGTGGGTTGGCGCCCGCCAGGAAAAAAAACGATCGGCTATTTGCGCATCCAGAAAACCAATATCCATAAACTGAAAAAAGGCGTATGTAATCCACAGCCCTAAAGCCAGTCGCACCAGTCGCCCGATTGGTCCGGGGCTTGACAGACTCCCCGGTTGCTCAAATTGTGTTTCTGTAGACATGAGACCCTCCGTTTTTAATTTAGATTAGAAGTATTCTTCGTGAAGTTTTCGAAAGTTAATGCAAATAGTTGCTAATCTCACAATAAGGAGGGATTTTCTGACGGATTTTGGGATAAACAGACAGGTGAAGCAATTTTCTTTGCGTTAATTGCTTAGTTTTTCCAGCAGTTCCAATACCTGTTTCTCGGATTCACGGGAGACGGGAATGGGGGTATGATAGTTTTTTAAAGAAAGAGTGTAGTTTCTGGAATTGCCGGTTATGGCCCGAACCAGGGACAAATTCACAATGAAAGATCGGTGACACCCGCACGACAAATGGTAATGTGATCTGCTCCTCAATATTTTTTAGACTCGAACGAAGCAATTTTTCTGTTGTGCTGCCGTTCTTTTGCCTGACAACATTGGCATAATTGTCGCAGGATTGGATGAATAGGAGTTTGTCCACCGGCATCTTTAATTTTTCTTTACCAGTTTCTGAAAGCAATTCTAATGGATGAGTGAAGGATTTTGTTTGAGAAGATTGCAGACTTCGTGTGACTTCTTCCGCCCGTTCTAATTTTCTTTTCAACGATCGAATGTAGTTGCTCATAACACAGAGCACACTGATTGGCGTTAGAAAAAGTGTGAATACGAGGCTGTTAAGGGAAGCACGATAAATATAGGCTGCCGAAACCGTCTGTCCGGTTACCAGCACCCAATAAAAACTGCTGCCCAGAATAGTCGTTACAGACAACCAGATATTCCAGGTGATTTCTCTGCCTATATTCCATCTGTCCTCCGAAAATACAGACGAGATGATTTTAGGGATTGCAAGTAGATTAACAGACAGCAGGATGGTTACAATAAATCCCATACCAATGAGTTGCAGAGTTTTGTCGGGACTATGATAATTGTTCAGTCCAAAGGGTTGGAAAATTATCAAGAATATGCTGATAAAAAAACCAAAGGCGAGGATAAATGGCAGCACTCGATTGAAATCAATATTGAGTGGATAGGGCTTTTGCAGCGATGAGATGAGTTTGCGAATCATTTTTAAAAAAGAGGCGTGTTTGTTTTTTCAAAAATAGCAAAAATTCCTCTTTTGTGCAAGCTTGAACTTTGCTTTGCTTATCTGCTTGGGTCCAGATCCAGTTTTTTGGAGTCTGATTATGACCGGGCCATGCACTGGTGGCATCAAAAGAGCTGTTTCTACATTTCATCAAGTGTCCAAACTCGACTAAATATTGTTTTGAACGGATAGGGTACTTACGTTGAAGAAGCTACTATTGTAAAAAGGAGAGCACAAAACAGGCTCTCCCTTTTACAATCAAAAAAAGAACGCACCACTATTTTCGGTGGTTTTGCGATTTGACTTTTTCTAAAAAGTCTCCAATAGTCGCATGCGTTAATTTCTTGTATTCTGGATGAGAATCCAGCCAATCAGTCAAGTGCTCTTCTGACCAGAAGAGATTATCAACCGCTCAGCCACCCCCCTGTTGAATCCAAACAGTCTCAGGACTCAAAGAGGTGATTTCACCTTTTGCAATAGTGAGATTGATTCTCTTACTGCAGTGCGCACAAGAATCTTCAATTTTAACCTTCTTGTCTCCATAGCTGTTGACCAACAGCAGGAAGTCGACACCTCACCATACGTCGAAGGCTTTAGTACCCTCTTGCCTTATGGTGTGAAAGTTATAGCGGAACGGTCCACCCCACGTAGTAAACTTATCGGCAAGCACATAGCCCAATTTCTCAGTACTCGACGCTTGTAAAAGGCCAGCCTGAGCCATTAAGTTTAGTTGCCCTTTCAAAGCGCTCTCTGGGATACCTACTTCCTTGCTCAATTCCTTGAGTTCAGGAATGCGCTTCTTATCGGTGTAGGTGTTGATCAGATACTTAGCAATCAGTTTTTCGTCGTTGCTCAGAATATAGTTGTTCGTTCCCCACCATTTTAGATTATTTGCTAAATCAGTATGGGCCCTGAAATGTTCACCAACTTCCAGCCGAACGGCATCATTTGGCTTCATGCCAAGGTTTTCCATGGCCAACGAAATGCTGGTGGAGTGCATCCGTTGCCCCCAGTCGTCCAACAAAAAATCGACAATCTTTTGCCCATCACCACTTAAATCGTTCGCCGTGGTCGCAAGCTTAGCACCTCGCTCCCCGGCAAAAGAAAAAATCACTGAACAGGTCAAACTCAGGACGAGTAATAGCACAAGTTTTCTTTTCATACTCTTCTCCTTTGATTAAGGGTTCGTTATGGGTTAGTTATTTTTTACTTTTGTCATGAATTAGTTAATCCTCTTGCGCTCAATTTCCATCGGCACTGAGTGGACAGCAACGTGAGCGTTGATAATGATGACTTTTTCCTGAACAATGCTTCCATCCTCTGTGGAAATCCATTTGGTACCGCTCGCTGACATGCGCTGCCATTCCTCGCCGCCGCTTTCTTCGTACTGAAATGAGATTTTATACGTGTTCCATTTATCGATTCTTTCCGTCCCTAGATATTTGTAAGTGCCCTTGGCTGCCAGGGCGCCAGTGTTAGAGTTGGAATTCACGGCGTGAACCCACGAATCGTCTTTTTTGATGGGTTTGTCAGGCAAAACCAGTGCATTCATATGACCAAACCTCACGACCTGACTCGCTGTCATTTGACCAGGTCCAGGCTAGGAGGAGTTCAATTCTTCAGTGAATAAATATTCGCCTTGCCGTGAATAGGTGGCTCTGATAGTCGGGGTATAGACTTGAATTCCGCAGCCCGTGGGTGCGTCAGAAGTAACAGTAGGCCTTGAATTCTCTATTGCTAGAACGACCCTCCCATCTTCTATTGCCTCTACACGAACCACAGAGTCAAATTCATAGGTTATTTTTGAAAACTCTGTTTCGTAAGTTTTTCGAACTGCGTATCTGGCGGAAGTGCCTTTCTCAGGTTCCCAGGCAAGCCTTACAACGTCCAGAGCAGCCCCCACGAATGCTGCCAAAACAATCACACCCAAGGTCACGGTAGTGAGTTTTAGTTTCATTTGCTCCTCCGATGCTGTTGTAATCGCAAAACCTCTTTCTTTACTTCCGAGTAGAGATTCTTAGCCTCACCCACATACTTTTTATGAATTTTGCCGTCCGGACCGATCAGATAGTAAGTCGGATAACCGATGACGCCAAATCTCTCCACCATGTCGTCATCGCCGACCACGATTTTATAATCCAGGTTATGTTTTGCTACAAATTTTCGCACATCCTGATAGGTGCCGGAATAGACCGCGACCCCTACTACTTCGAAGTTTTCTTTTTTTAAATCTTGATTTAGTTTCTTCAAAGTTGGAAATGCGGCAATGCAAGGAGCACACCAGACCGCCCAGATATCCAACAAGACGGTTTTGCCTTTTAGTGAGTTGGCATTAAAAGTCTTGCCTTTTAGATCGATTGCTTGAAAATTGATGGCTAAACGATTGACATTTTTGTTATCTGCTGGTTTTGACTGAGCTTTCTCCGCTACTTGTGAGACGCAAATTTCTGCATTGAAGAAAATACCAATAATTAAGGCGAGTAAATGAACCGTTATCTTCATCTGGGATCTCTTTTCAAATTATAAAAGCGTTACGGGTTTTCATGACTTCCATGAGCAATTGCAAAGAGCTATGAATACGCTCACCCGGAAAATGATCCAACCCATAAAGTGAGCGTGCACTTTAAGGTAATTCAGATAAAAAGAAAAGCCTAAGGAAAAAAAAGTAAGAACTAAGAAAGCATGCCGGTAGCGTGCCAATATTGTAGTAACAGACGCACTTCCTAACCCGAGAAGGCTGAACACGAGAGGCAGCGTCAGCACGGTCGGCTGAAAAAAGCGAAGACAACCCGTCAAAATGCTGGCAGCTTTTTCTTTCATTTTTTATTTAATCTAAATTTTTGTATTCGATTGTTGCCAAAGTCAGCTACGTAAATTTCACCTTCTTCGCTAATTGCGATGTCAGTGGGGTGTTCGAATTGCCCATCTGCTTTTCCTGCCGAGCCCAACTGGTAAAGAAATTCTCCCCCCTTATCAAAAATTTGAATACGGTTATTGTAGAAATCCACCACAAAAATTCGATTTTGATGGTCAGTCACCAAGGCATTGGCAACATCAAATTGGCCGGGTTCCGTACCTTTTTTTCCGAACGAGTTTAGCGGCTCACCGCTTGCACTAAATATCTGGATGCGGTGGTTGTAGGCATCTGCCACCAGAATGTTGCCCTGTCCATCTACCGCAATATCAGTTGGATAGTATAACTGACCGAACTCGTGGCCTTCGCCTCCAAATTTATGTTGGAATTCTCCTCCCATGGTAAATATCTGGATGCGGTGATTATAAAAATCAGCCAACACAATCTTTCCATTTGAGTCAAAATTCAGGCCTGCAGGGGCATCGAATTCGCCATCGCCTTTGCCACTTTTGCCTATCATGAATTGAAATTTGCCGTCGGAATTAAACACCTGCACCCGGTCGTTGCCGTATTCAGGCACATAGATGAATCCGTCAGCTCCGACGGCTAAATGCATGGGACGGTCGAATTCGCCTTTCGCGCTTCCGGCCCGTCCCCACTCGGCAACAAATTTTCCATCAGAAGTAAATTTCTGAATGCGGTTGTTCCCAGCATCGGCAACATAGACATTTCCTTGGGCGTCTAAAGCCACGCCGATGGGTTCGCTAAATTTTCCCGGCTTTGAGCCCGAACCACCCCATTGCATTACGAACTCGACTTCAAGGGACTTTTTTTTTGAACAACCGAAAGAGATTAACGCCACAGCAATTAACAGAGCGCTCAAACGGTTGGAGTTTCGTAGTTTCAAGCAAATATCCCATTTTCTATATCGCATTCTAAAACAGTAAAATTCTCGTTCCTATCGATACAGTCCAATCGGTTGCCAACTGAGTGCCGTTCGGCTCATTGAACACCGGAATCTGTAGTGACGCTTCCACAAGCCAGCGCCGACCGCCGACGTACTGCAGTCCCGGAGACAGGAAAATGGTGGCGCCACCGGAATTTTCAATTGTCACCTTACTTACTTCGTTTTTGGCCGTCGTTGTTCCATTGATTTCAAGAAAACCGTTAAGCTGCGGTGAAGGATAAGTTTCGTATACCGCCGGCAGCAACCGGTAGCCGAATGCAAAATTGTATGCAAAGCTGTTGCCGAAATCGACCTGATTATGGGAGGTGTTCAGATTGTAAATTCCTTCTAAATAGATGCCGATCCGGTTTTTAATCCAACCGGCAACGGTGGCAAAGAAATAGTCCGTTGAGCCGCTTCCCAAGGCCGGCGCTCTGTTTTCATCGCCGGTTGGAAATTTAATTCCTGCCTTTGCGGCCACGCGGAATGTCTCTTTTTTGCGGTCGCGTTGATACAGTAAATACTTGGCAAAAACTCGCACGTCGCCGATTCCGAAACTTGACATATCCTGAACAGTTGATTCGAAATCGACGTTCACAAACGGCACGATAACACCAATCTGAAATCTATCGCTGAACAAGTTGTAAGGCATGGCCACGGGGGTAAGCCGAACTGTCACTTGCCGATCCATGTCGTCTGGAATTTCGTCTCCATCTTGCAAAAGAGTTGTCCGGCGAACGAATTTCGCAAAGGTGCGGATTCCACCACCTTCCAAGCCTAACATGATGGGGGTGTCGGTATTGATCGGCGGACCTTGGGCCAAAACTGTTGTCGCTAGGATTTGAAATAGCCCTGCTGCACTTAAAACTTTCAGCTTCTTTCGTAATTTGTTCAACTAAAACCTTCTGAATTTCACAAACTTTTTTTACTGTCAGGGGCAGGCCGCAGTCCAATTTCCTGCAAAAATGTCACAAATCCTTCCGACCGCAACCTTTTTTCTTTTTTAAGATAATAGGTTTGAATCTTGCCGATTTGTGATCGGTGTTGGAGAAAAATAATCGCTTCGTTTTTATTCTTTTTCCATTGCAGGTCTTTAGCCACCTGATCGCCAAACTCAAGAATAATGCCCGGACCGATTTTTCTCAGTTCATTCGTCCGCTGCACTTCAATGCTATTTTTTTGCTTGGTCAGGATGACTCCGTAATCACTTTCAAGATTTTTTGTGATGCCAATCTGGGCGCCATCGGATAGAGCTGAAAATAGCTCAGAATTCTTAGTGAGCCATGTTTGCCACTTTTCCACTGCCGTAACCGGACTTTGGTCGGTTTTGTTTTTCCATAACAAGTGCAGTTTAGTAAATCCGCCGAGCAAATTGACCACGAAAATAAAACTGAGGAATAAAACGGTGACACTAAACCAGTTCTTTTTAATCGATTGAAGAAGCTTCATAAACCTCCTGTTATTTTTAAAACGATAGGGACGAGACCAGCTTCAAAATGAACGGAAAGGATTGATTATCAGATAGGCTATTTAATCATACAGGAACCGCAGCAACCGCTGGGTTCGCATTTGCCGTATTCGTTGATTTCAGCCTGATCCGCACTGGAAAATGCTAAGCTTCCTAGCGCAAACAGGGCCAAAGTAATTAGAAGAACGATTTTTTTCTTCATAAGCAATTACCTCCTTCTTCCATTCCTTCTGAGTGGCCTCACCCTATCGCTATCTATTTTATATCGTTGTGATTGCAAAAATAATCGCCGCAATATCTGATTCATTCATTTCGCCAATCGCCATAAATTGACTCTCCTTTAACTGCAGGCTCAGAACTGTCCATTTTCCAGTCTTTATCCGATGATACATCTGGCCATTTAGTTCTATCCTTTCCAATGGATAGTTTCCAAAAGTGACAGGATGACCTTGGGGTTGCTGAAAAATAATGACTTCTCTTGAATTTTCTAAACAACTAAATTGCACGGAACGACAGCACGCGTTCTTCAAAAGCCGCACTTCCCGCAGTTGGAATGTTTTTGGCATGTGGGTAAAGGAAGCCAATCGAAAGGTGGTTTGTGACCGGGCCTGTTCATAACTGGCTTGTTGACTTTCGTAGCGTCTTTCAAATTCTATCGCTGGTGAGCCTGCTACCAAAGCATCGAGATATAAACCATAGTCAAATCCGTAGCTAAGTGCCTGATCAAGTTGTACCCGTTGATATTGAAATTTCTTCTGTTTTAGGTTGCTAAACAAATTAATACCAAACAGAATCAAAAGGACAGCAATCGCAAAAGCAGGTCGTGGATGAATGAGTCTTTGCCATAAATTTGTGCGTTTCATCTCCAAATTTTTAACGTCTCCTTTTTCAGGAGTCGAAATATTGAGGCGCTGAATATTCTGCCACAGCGCTTCTGTGTCCTGCCAATCCGGGTTCTCAAAACAGGTTGCCACTGCTTTTCCTGATCGGATTTCCTGAAGTTCTCTAAGGCAGGATTCACAGCTTTGCAAATGCAATTCAATTTTCTGCACTTTATCCGGTGACAATTCAGCGTCCAAGTATGCTGAAAGATTTTTTTGGGTAAATCCGTGCTTCATTTTACCTTTCCTGAAAGTATTCTTCACCCATTCCCATTTTGACAAGCAACGTTTTTAGCTCTTTTCGGCCTCGATTCAATCTGGAACTAATTGTGCCTTGAGAGCATCCCACGGCTTGTGCTGCCTCTTCGTAAGACAAACCCTCAATATCTTTTAAAACAAGTACTGTGCGAAATTTCGGCTTTATTCGTGACAAAGCTTTTTGTAATATGCTTTGAATTTCATCCTGCCACATTTGTTGATCCAATGTACGTGTATTCTCATTTGAATTGGCTTCCTCAATTGTAATCCTCTCTGAATCCACATCAACATTCTCATGGTATTTCTGACGCCGCTGGCGTTTTCGCTCTTTATCTATACAGAGATTTATTGTAATGCGGTAGAGCCAGGTGAAAAGACTGGCAGCTTCTCGAAATTTTTTAATCTCTTTAAAAGCCTTAAGGAAAACGTCTTGTGTGACATCCTCCGCCTCCTGAATATTGCCACACATGCGATATGCGGTGCTCATAACCCGCATGTGATATTGCTCAAACAATTTTCTGAACGCATCGTCACTGCCCTGTCGGCATGCTATCAGCAGGTCTTCTAAATTTGGGTTGTCCAAATTGATTTTCTGTTATCGCTTTTAATCGTTAGACGATAGGTTATCAAGAAATCATCCATTTTTTTTGGAAGTGTATAGAGAAACTTAACGACCAAAAATTTTGATTCATGGGAGGTCAAGAGTAGCATAGTTAAATCTGGCCACTCGAGCCGCCCTCTATCAAATTCTAAATGGGCAGGTAGTTCCTTCTGGGTCGTTTCGCCCAATAGATAGCTATTTTAGCTATTTCTTCGATAATTCCGCCTTGAATCCCAAAGCTTCAATCGCTTGCACAAACGTCTTTTGATCGACTCTCTCGTCGGTGCAGGTAAACTCGGCTTTTTCGGCCGACAGGCTCACTTGGACATCATGAACGCAATCCAATTCGGTCAAAGTATTTTTTACGCGAGAAACACACCCTTCGCAGGACATCCCTTTGACATTGAGCGAAATCTTCTGTCCTTTCATAGCTGCGATCTCCTTTTTGGACTCACCTTCGATCTGCAGTTCTCTTGGGGTGAAACCCGCTTCCCTTACTTTTTTGGCGATCTCTTCTTTATCAATTTTTGCACCCTCTCTAAAATAAAGAGTGACAAGACCGTCATTTATTTTAATTTCGAGCTTCTCAACACCCTCAATCTTTTTTAGCTTTTTCTCCAACCCATAGGCACAGAACGGACAGGCGAGCCCATCGACGCGCACCGTGACCGTTTTTTGTTCTCCGGCGCTGAGAGCTGTAACTGCTGCGATCAAAATCATTGCCGTGAAGAAACTTTTGATTTTTGACATTTGAACCTCCTGATTTTTCTAATGTTTGTTGGGTAAAATAAACCCGATTCTCTACTTAAATGGCGGCATATGGAATTCGATGCCCACGACGACTTCCGGGTCCGGCATTTCCTGGATACCGTTGAGTTTTTCCATAAGCGGAATTTTTACCCCGGCCTTAATCATAACGTTTCGATAACTGAACAAAATTCCCGGTGCGAAGCTGAGAACAAAACCGCCGGTATTGGGATCGTCAACTTTGTTGAGCGCGTTTTTTCCGGTGAACTCACCCAGAAGTTCACCGAGTAGAACCAGGTCCGGCTGGTGATATTCCAGTTTCAATGGCCGGATTCCATAAGCCGCTTCCACGTTAAGAATATTGCCTCGATTGAGCTTGTTGTGCGAGCCGTTGACTTGGTAGCGGACATCCGCGAAAGCATAGTGTCGCCGGGTCTCCCTGCCAAACGACAGGCCGGCAAAATAATCGAGCGTGCCGCTGCCGCGAAGTTTGGCTTGATCGCCAGTGGGTAATTTGACGCCGCTGTGCAGGGCAAAGGCGTCGCTGCCGTTGCGGTAATCCCGCCGATAAAAACGATACTTTCCGCGCAGCACAGCATCGCCAAAACCGGGGCTCCGGTTTTCATGAGAAAACGCATACGGCGCGACCACCGTGAGCGCAATGTCGGGGCTCAAGCCATAGATGAGCTCTAAATGATTGATCCAGCCGGCATGCCCGCGTTCCATCTCCGACTCCAGCGCCCAGGCATACTGCCCCACGGTATGGGGACCTAGACCGAAGAGCGGTTCGTGTGCCAGTGCAGAATCCGGACGAGCGGCACAAATCAGAGCCACGGCAATTCCAAAAATTACCAGGAACCATTGTTTGTTTTCAGGTCTCATGAATCATCCCTTTCATATTTACTTCGTTCAGTTACGCAAACGACTCAGCTTTGTGCCCACCTTTTGATTTGGCTCTGCGTACTCCACGAACGGCTGGTTTTCACAAGCGGTAATCACCTCTTTCAGACTTTTTTTGGAAGTGATCTTGAAAACGCGTAACCGCAGCGCTGCAATGGTTTTGATTTGCTGCAAACCGAGCTCCGACGCCAATTGGGCGATTTGACTTTCGTTTACACTGGCCTTAAATTTCACCAGAATTTCTCGTTCGGTATCACGGTCGGATAGCTTTGATTGCGAATGCAGCAAAATCACCGCCACCGAGTTGTCGCCGTAATTACTCACGTAAAGCTTGCTATCATCAACAGCAGACACGACCCCAATGGGTTTGGCGCCAACGGTAAACTCCTGTGGAAGTTTTTCGTAAGTCTTCGCGTCATAAGAATAGACTTTGGAGTTGTTGAAGTTCACCACGTAAAGCGTCTCTTCGGATTTCGACAGCACTGCCTCTTCCGGCCCGTCGAGTCCGCTGATTTCGTGAACGATCTTATCCGTTCCAGTATCGAGGATATGAATTTTGTTTTCAAAAAAATTGCTGATAAAAAGCAGCGAGTGATCGTAATTGTAGTGAATGAGCTCCGGTTTGCCGCCGGTTGCGATGACCATCGAGGTTTTGGTCTTTAAATTAATGATGGAAATAGTGCCGTCTTTGGTGTTGGTCACGTAGACTTTACTATCGTCCTTTGAAATGCCAACCCCATCGGGACCATTGCCGGTAGCATATTTATCGATAATTTCCAAGGATTCCGCATCAATTTTGAGGACCTTGTTGCCATCGGTGGCGATCACAAACAAAATTTTGCCATTTTTGGTCGAGACGATACCGCCTAAATTTTGCTCGTAGCGTTTGGACCGGACAATTTTGTGGGTGATAAAATCGATGACATCGACGCCTTTATCCCACCCGCTTACTGCTACCTGGTTGGTCTCACCCAATCGTGTGAAGCCCCAGGGATAGTCGGTGCCATCGATGGTTTGCACCACTTTATCCGTGCGCGTGTCGATAACGCTGATGAACGAGTCTTCGACGTTGGCGACGTAGAGGTATCTTTCATTCGGAGTTAAGAACAGAGCATCCGGGCCTTTGCCAACAGGGATGGTTTCAGGTTGAGAAGTATTGGATTTTGTTTGATTTTGTGCGTCTTGACTGTATGATAAAATAAAAGTGACAACTAATGGAATTAAAATGCTTAATTGTTTCATTTTCGTTCTCCATCCATCTTAAAAATGAGAATCTACACAAATTGTAAAATTTCCTTAAATGCTAACTGTCCGAGTTGGTAACCTTCCTTAACCGTGAGTAGCGCTATTTCTTCTTTCCCGGAAAACCAGTCGGTGGCTGCCTCAGTCGAGCGGAAGAAATGCACATGACAACAAAATGCCCGCCGTACCGCTTCGACGCTGTCAAGCCCATCCTTTGTGGGTTGTGGCAGGATGAAAGAAAGAATCGCTTTGTCAGGCTCAATCCTCTCCACTCTTCCGGGCGTTAACGTTACACGTATGGTCTCCTTGGTGGCAGGACAAGTCGATTCAATTTCTGCTGTTTGTTTGAGCATTGAGGGCAAGAACAAAGCGTCCCACGCACACCAAGTAGCAAAAGTCTTGGAGTCGACAATGAATTTGTGCGGATGGTTTTTCTGAGATAGACCAAAGATGCCGACAATGTTGCCATGTTCATCCCGCTCGCTGAGCCGGAAAATAAATGAAAAGGCGGCCTCGGTCGACAAATTCAACTTTGAAGCTATTTGTTCAATTCTCTCTTCTGCTACAGGTTGTCCCTGAGCAACCAGCCGCCAGACTTGAATGAGAAGGCGTGATTCGTCGGGTTCAAAATGAGTGGGAACCTCTGATTCACAGATGCGTTTGGCAAGTTCATTTAGTTCTTTACGGTTCATGGTTAACTTTGTGTCAGAGCTTCAGGGCTATCAGCATATAGCTGCGCTTGCTTGATTGTGCGATTCACCTCCCCGAGGCAACACCTGCCAGATGGATTCTTAATTTCGCAAGCGCACTCACCGCCATTTATTTTATTGGTGATATAGGAAGTTGTTGTGCTTTTACCAGTCGTTCGAATTTCATCGAAGATTCTCTCGCGTGTAAAATCGAAGCAGTAACAAATTGGAATCGGGTCTTCGGTTTCTTTACTTCCGACCCGCACTTTCACCTCTTCTTTCTTGAAATACTGATTGCCATCGTTTGTAAAATAAACCACATCACACGTTTTTGTTGGGCAATAGAAGTATTGTGCTTTCTTAAGCTCCGATACTTTGGATTCCATCAAAAGATGCTCTGGTGTAAGTTTTTGGACACTCTTGCCTTTTTGACCACACCCTTGGCAAATAGCTGAGGTTCCCACTGTGCACTCGGGACCACCGCAACAATCTGACATTTTGGAACTCCTTAATTTAGTTCTTCAGCTTTTGCTTTAAATCCGGTTTTATTCACGGCCTCAACCAATTGCGCCACGGGCAGCAACTTCCGGATCGAATGCTACTTCAACCGATTTGCCTTCATAATCCGCCTCGGCATTGGTGACTCCTGCTATCTTTGTCAAAGCTGTCTCAACGCTGTATTCGCATCCGGTACAGGTCATGCCCTCGATGTCGAGTTTCACCTTCCGGATGTTTGCAGCCGCCATCTCTTTAGATTCAGGCAGGTTATTGCCATCAGGTTTACCACAACCGAAAATCAAAGCGCCTCCTAAAAGGCCAAGAAGTGCAACGCTCAATACCTTTTTTAACATGATAAACCTCCTCTTTGCAAAGAGTCTGCCCTGAGCTTGTCGAAGAGTTAGTCTCTTTTATGCGAAACACTCCTAACCTTCTTAAAGAAGGTCAACGTTTATAAAAGGGTTAATATTTGCGGAAAAAACATGAATACCAGGGCTACTGCAGCGGCGATCCATAAAAGCACTTTGTTCCGCTTGCTGGAAGATTTGATTTTACAGGTGCCGTCTTCGCACCGCACTTCTCTTTTGCCATAAGTGAAAAAGAATCCCACTCCCAAAAAGATAACAGTCAAGACCAAAAAGTACACTCGATACGGCTCAAATACAAAAGCGAAGCCAAGACCGCCGGCGCCGACCAGTGTGCAAACAAGACCGGTCCAATGCAGCACAAAGAAGCAAGCAGCGCTGTAATCACAGATCCGGTGGACGCTAAAGCTGTCTTCATCCTTTAATCCTCCAGCTCAAAGAGCTGCTTTAGAAAAGCCACGAAGGGGGTATCCAAAAGCCGGTAAAAAATCGTCTGACCTTCGCGACGTTTGCTGAGCAATCCGTGAGCCCGCAACTTGCTCAGTTGGTGGCTGATGGATGAGACGGTCATTCCGGTGACATCGGCCAAATCACAAACGCACAGTTCCGGCTGATTTGCCAGCAAAAATAAAATCTTTAATCTGGTTTCGTTCCCGGCCACAGTGAGTAAATCTGCGAGGTTTTCAAGATCCCATTTTTCATGAAGTTGTTCTTGCAAACCTCGCAGTATGGGAACATCTACATTTTTGCGAATACAGCTTTCGCTGGTTAACTCAGTCATATCCTGTCTCTTGTTGTCTTATTTGAATAACTGTTCAAATATAGAAACTATAACGCCTGTTTGCCAGTTTTGTTCCGATTTTATTTTGCCAATATTTGCAAAACAAACTTGCTTAATTTTCACACTCCTGTACCAATAGAATTATTGCTTGTTTTTATTCATTTTTTTGTCATTTTAAGATATATGCTTAATTTTGAAAAATTTGATGTTCTTACATTCGATTGCTATGGCACCCTCATTGACTGGGAAAAGGGGATTCTGTCTTCTCTGAAGCCGGTTTTGAACAACCATGGAATCGAAATCGGCGGCGATGAAATCTTAGAAATCTATTCTGTCCTGGAGGCAAAAGCAGAAGGGGGAGAATATCAAACTTACAAATCCGTCCTGCGGTCTATACTCAGAGGTTTTGCCACTAAGTTCTGCTTCAAGCCTTCCGAAGAGGAGCTGGCCGTTTTTTCAACTTGTGTGAAACATTGGCCTCCTTTTGAAGATTCAACCAAGGCCTTGAAGGCACTGCAGACAAAGTACAAACTTTGCATTCTCTCCAACATCGATGATGATTTGTTTGCTTTTTCCGCGCAAAATTTGCAAGTGAATTTTGACACTGTTTTCACTGCCCAGCTAATTGGTTCTTATAAACCTTCCCTGCAAAATTTTCAGTTCGCAGTGAAGCACCTTGGGTTACCGAAAGAGCGCATTTTGCACGTGGCGCAAAGCCTTTTCCACGATATTGTGCCCGCAAAAAAACTCGGCCTTGCTACGGTTTGGCTCAACAGAAGAGAGGGGAAAGAAGGGTTTGGGGCAACGCCTGCCGCAGAGGAAAAACCGGATTTCGAAGTCCCCGACCTGCAATCTCTGGTTGATTTGATAGGAACTTTTAAAACTTAATATGGGTTTATTTTAATCGAGGACTTTTTTATAAAAGAATCTAATGACCGAAAAATACGCCAGTCAAATTAACCGGGATGTTGAGCCTGCTTCCGCCGCCGAATTTAAACCCATTCCGATTGGGCCTCTGCGCGTCTGGCCGCCGGTGGTTTTGGCGCCGATGGCTGGAATTACCAACGCGCCCTTTCGAACTTTGTGCCGCCGATTCGGGGCGGGTTTGTATGTCAGTGAAATGGTGACTGCTCGTTTGCTGGTTAAACGGCACCCGAAAACCCTGAAACTGGCATCCTTTGCAGCCGATGAAAAACCGCGCAGTTTGCAGCTTTACGGTGTCGATCCGTATTTTGTTGGCAGGGCGGTAGAACAATTAGTGAGTGAGCAGCACGTAGATCATATCGATCTAAACTTCGGCTGCCCGGTGCGCAAAGTGACAATCAAAGGTGGCGGCGCTGCGATACCGCTTAAACCGAAACTTTTGCAGAATATTGTGCAGGCGGCTGTCAAAAACGCCGGATCGATTCCTGTCACAATTAAATTCCGAATTGGAATTGATGAACATTACACCACTTATCTGACCGCCGGAAAAATCGCAGAGGATGCGGGGTGCGCTTCAGTGGCGCTGCACGCCCGAACCGCTGCACAGCTTTATCAAGGGCAGGCACAGTGGGAGGCAATCGCCGAGCTCAAAAACGCAGTTAGAACAATTCCGGTCTTGGGAAACGGCGATATCTGGGAAGCTTACGATGCCCTGAGAATGATGCGAGCCACCGGCTGCGATGGTGTGGTGGTAGGCCGCGGTTGCCTGGGCCGCCCGTGGCTTTTCCGCGATTTGGCGGATGTTTTTGACGGCCGTGAAATTCAAAAACCGCCGACGCTTGGTCAGGTTGTTGAGGTTATGCTCGAACACGCGCATCTTCTGTGCGACTGGTTTGATGAAAAATTCGCCATGCTTTCTTTTCGCAAGCACTCAACCTGGTACGTTAAAGGATTTAGAAGCGCGCCTGCCTTACTCAAAAAATTGGTGAGAGTTGAGACCTTTTCAGCTTTGCAGGAAATTCTTGCGGATATAAATCGCGATGAACCATTTCCGTTCAGCAGTTTGCGCAAACCGCGCGGCAAAAGGCGGGGCAAACAAAAGGTCGCACTGCCGGAGGGTTATTTGGACAATCTCGACGACGCCACACCGCCGTCTGTTCTGGCCGAAGATGCGACGTCAGGGGGGTAAGGAGTCATTTGTGAAATTTCTAATCGTCACATTTTTTTTATATTTTTGTGGCTACACAGGCCACCCTTTGGTTGTTAATCCTGTCGGTGAGGGTATCGACTGCAATGAGGAAAATGCGCACAGCCTTTTTACCGAGATTTTAAAAGAATATGTTTCAGATGGAAAAGTGAATTACCATGACCTGAGTAGCGATAATCGTTTGGAAGAATATATTTCAAGATTAGCGGCCACCGATCCGGCAAAAATTCAAAACGACAAAGCAAAACTGGCATTCTGGATAAACGCTTACAACGCTTATACTTTGAAGGTCATTTGTGATAATTACCCGATCAAAAGTATCAACGAGCTGCATTTTGGTGGTCTGTTTATTGGCACGCTTTTGAAAAAGACGGTCTGGGATAAAAACTTTGTTGTCATCAACGGCAGGAAAATCAGTCTGAATTTCATCGAACATAAAATAATTCGCGCCGCCATTCGAGACCCCAAAGCCGTATTCACACAAGTTTGCTCTGAAATCCCATGCCCGCTGGCCCATTTTGCTCTGGTTTGTGCTTCAAAAGGGTGCCCACCGCTACGTTCTGAGGCGTACGAAGGCCAAAAGCTGGACGAGCAACTCTCTGATCAGGCGCGGATATTTTTTGGCGATGCAGTGAGAAACTATTTTAATGTCGAAAAGAAGGAAGCCCACCTGTCGAAAATACTCGACTGGTTTGCAGATGACTTTGGTAAAAATGATGAAGAACGGTTACTGTTTGTAGCCAATTTTTTACCCGACACTCTTGCCGAGTCCATAAGAGCAATTCCCGAAAGCTGGAAAATTAGACACACAAAATACGATTGGAGCTTGAACGAGTAGTCGTTTCAAAGTTGTTTTTGGCGGTTAGTCCCGCAACACAACTCTCACCGAATCGAGAGAGCCGTCATTGGGTGCCGGTAGGAGGTCCAGGATTTTTGCCATCAATTCATAGATATGAATATTTCGGAACGGCTCGACCATTACGCCGGATTTAAAGGCGGGTCCACTGGCAATAAAAGTGGCTCCCATCGAAGCGAGCTGATCGTCAAAGCCGTGATTGCCGCCATCGCCGTAACCCGTCCGTGCATCAACATAGGGGCGACTGGATATGGACCAACCTTCATCTGCGATGGCGACTATTTTTGGAGTAACAGGATGCTTGCCGAAGTGGAACCTCTCGGGCACTTCTTCTTTTTTATAGACTTTTAATTTTGGATGTGCATTCACCAATCTCTGGTAAATGGTCTCTTCCTCGACCCCTCGAGGATTGATAGCAGCTACCGGATTCCAATCAACGACATCGACTCCATTTAAATCGATATAATCGTCGAGAAAGATAATCTGGTCAGCTCTGGTGGCGGCCATGCCGTGGTCGGATACAATGATGACATTCACTTTCTCCAGAAGGTTTCTTTCTTTCAGCCCATTTAATAAAATTCCGATTACAGAATCAATATAGTGAATTGCTTCAGCAACTTCTTTAGAGTCCGGACCATAGGTATGACCTGCGTTGTCCAGAGTACTAAAATAGGTTGTTATCAAAGAAGGCCGCTGGTCCAAGGGCAAGTCAAGCCACTTGACAACCTGTTCGATTCTTTCTTCGTTTGGGACTTGGCCGTCATAATTGAAATAATAAGTCGGCAGCATGCCTTTTATTTTTGTTTCCGATCCCGGCCAAAAATAGCAGGCAGTCTTAAGGCCTTGTTTCTCTGCCGTCACCCAGATGGGTTCACCACCCCACCAGGTCGAATCATGAATTGCCTCTGAAATGCTTAATTTAAAGTGCTTATTACGAACAGGATCGAACATGTTGTTGGCGATGATTCCGTGGTTTTCAGGATAGAGCCCGGTGACGATGGTGTAATGGTTCGGAAATGTTTTAGTTGGGAAACAGGGAATCAACGACTTCGCCCGCACACCGGAGTTGATGAGAAAGTCGAGATTGGGCGTCTCGGCTTTCTCAGGATAGTCCCAGCGAAAGCCATCAATGGAGATAAGGATAATGGTTGGTTGGTCTTGTTTTAGAACCGAACAACCATAACTTTGGCAGAAATAAAAAAGGGCTAAAAGGAGAGTCGAAAATCTTATCATTTTATTCGCTTCCTCTCATGGAAGATTAGAGAATTTTTTTAATAATAGGGTTTGAATTAGTTTGCATAAAAACTTAGAATTGAACGCTTGGCTGTTGGCCGTAAGAATCAAGGATTAACAAGGGTTCATCGTAAGTTACCTGATAAGTGAAATGCCATGCGTTGCATAAGTGCATAGAAATTATTTCCAATAGCCAAAAGCAAATTACTTACGTTAGGTAAAAGTTAAATTAACAAACAGAATCTTTTAATGCAAAGGAATATTTAGCTTGGATAATTCATGAATTACCTGGCGGTGCGACGTACCTGGGAGTAAGTTTTTTGCGCAAAGCCAGAAAACAGGTATAATTTCAGTCATTTCAAGAAGTGTGCGGTGCACATTTGTTACAAGAAATATTGTCGTGACTGTGAAGACTATTTTTTAGAAATTTAAAATAAAGGTTGCTTTTTAAAATAATAAATCATACATTTTCAATGTTAAAATAATTGTACACGTGTTTTTACACCTTTTAGAATTTTGAGCGACAAGAGTTTCAGAAAAAGTAGCAAGCAGAAAAGCATATCGTGGAGAATGGTGTAGTAATTTTTGCACCATTCAAAACGATTTTTTTTTGCCCTGAAAGGCTGTGAACAGATATGTACTTAATTAATAATTTTAAAAAGGACTGATCCTATGGAAAAAGGAACTGTTAAATGGTTCAACGGCTCTAAGGGTTTTGGCTTTATCTCTCGCGAAGAAGGAGATGATGTATTTGTTCATTTCAACGCCATTGCCGGCGACGGATACAAATCTCTGGATGAAGGAGATCAAGTTGAGTTTGAAGTTGAGAGCACCCCAAAAGGGTACCAGGCTGTCAACGTTACAAAAGTATAGTTTGGTTTTTGATTTACAAACCCCCGGCTCTTAAAGAACCGGGGGTTTTTTATTTGACGAGCACTCGTTTTTTGGTTGGAAGCTCAAACTACTTTAAGAGTATCAGTTTTTTTGATCGTATCAATGCTTGCCTTGAGTCTGAGTCCTCAGGCTTCGCCTGAATGCGATAAAAGTAAACACCGCTAGCAAAGTTTTTTGCATCAAACAGAACTTTGTGACTACCCGTCGTCATTTCTTTATCCACTAAAGTAACCACTTCCCTACCCAGAATATCAAA
>Ga0209988_10000704_pt1 | contig 21185 bp, 22 predicted proteins | sample N075metaG_FD_183115 | JGI IMG/M metagenome (GOLD analysis project Ga0209988, IMG submission 183115) | Deep subsurface microbial communities from Kermadec Trench to uncover new lineages of life (NeLLi) - N075 metaG (SPAdes) (version 2) | ecosystem: Environmental > Aquatic > Marine > Ocean trench... | reverse complement strand
CGGGCTGCCGTTGTACAGGGTGTGTCGCTGGAACTGGCCGCTGCGGTCGGGGACCCACACGACCGTGCCGAGGTCGTTCCAGTATCCCCAGAGCCGGCCGGCTTCGTCCCAGACGAAGAACCAACCCTGGAAGGAGCTGCCACTGCTCTTGACGACGACGCGGTCCGACGGCCGATGTCGCAGTTCGTATTGAATCTGGCTCATCCCAAGGGTGGTGACCTTCAGCTGCATCTCATCGTCGACGGCGTAGGAGCCATACCAGTTGACCAGCCGAGGGCTCTGGCGATTGCCGCAACCTGCCATCGCGACCACGAGGCCCAGAACTGCGGCACCCAACACGTTGATTCGTTTCATCTGCATCGATCCTCTATTTGCCCTTGCATGTATTTCGGTGCAAAGACGCAGCAGAGTGAGCCCACACGGCCCGGTGTTCGCCACCGTTGGGTTGGTTGGCCCCGATAACCGCCGAGACAGCTGGGCTAGATCTGCAAGCTTGCCAGGACGTGCTTCGGCCAGTGGTCCAGGAACTCGGTGATCCACGCGAGCTTCTGCCGGAACTCCACGGGCTCCCAGCGGCGGCGGCCGTCGCTGATGCAACACCGCCTGTTCTCTAGGTCCACGGTGGGGGGGTCGCCTTTGAGCAGGAACTCCATCATGCGCGGATCGATCACGTCATAGGCGAACCGCTTGTCCGGGCTGCTGACGTGAAACCGCCGACTGAATTCGGCCGATTCGAAGTCGATGTCGTCGAAGCCCAGGACACCGGCGATCTTGTCGAACATGCCCTCACGCCGGATCAGCAGGTCCGGGACGCGCGACCAGGGCATGTGGAGAATCAGGTAACTGAACCGGTAGGTCTGCGTGCTGGTGCTCTTGCCCGTGCTGGTTGTGATCTTGTAGGTGAAGTCGCCCATCTTCGCCGGCCACCGGCGGCCCTGGCGTTCCAGCTCGCCCCACATGGTGTTGTAGGCGGCACGACTATGGCCTCGGCGGAAGATCTCGAAGTGTGCGTACTCGTCGTCGTGTGAGCGATCGCGGGTCCGGTCGAAACGCCATCCGAGCTCGGCGGCGAGCGCGGCCATCGCCTCGCGACGCTTCTTCTCGGCGAGCCACGAGAAGTACGCGACGGCGCCGACCACCACGATTCCCACGATCACGAGCAGCGGAACCATGCCTACTCCATCAGGGCTCGAAGGCGATCGATCCGGTCATGCAGTGGCGGGTGGGTCCGAAAGGCACTGGATGCCTCGTGACCCTTGCCCCGCATGGCGTTTCGCAACGGGTTGACAATGAACATGTGCGCCGTTGCGCGGTTGGCCCCCTTCAGCGGAGTCTTCGATGCGCCGAGTTTCTCCAGGGCGCCGATGAGACCTTGCGGGTAGCGGGTGAGTTCCACGGCGCCGGCATCGGCGAGGTACTCGCGTTGCCGGCTGACGGCCAGGCGAATGAGCATGGCCAGCATCGGCGCGATGATCGCCAGGATCACTGCGACGACAACGACGATGAGCATGGCGGCGTTGCCCTTGCCGCCACCGCCCCGGCGCGAGCCGCCGGAGAGCCGGCTGTAGAAAAGCATTCGCCAGAACGCATCGCAGGCGAACACGATCAGCCCCACCATCGTGGCCATCAGCATGGCGAACCGGATGTCATAGTTGCGGATGTGGCTGAGTTCGTGAGCCATCACGCCGGCCAGCTCGTCACGGGTCAGCCTGGCTCGGAGGCCGGTTGTGATCGCGACCGCGGCGTGTTCGGGGTCCCGCCCGGTCGCGAAGGCGTTGATCGCTTCATCGTGTATCAGGAAGACGCGAGGCATCGGGATACCGGCCGCGATCGCAAGCTCCTCGACGACGTTGAACAACTGCGGGTCGTCTTTCTTCTCGATCGGCGTCGCGCCGGACATGCGGAGAACCGCGCTCGAACCGCCATGGAGGCTCCAATACGAGGCCACGACCGCCACAACCGCTGCAACGGCGCCGCCGAGCAACAGCGACGGCAGCAGCGCCTCACTGCCGCCACCGCCCCAGGCTGTCAGGGCCACTGCGAGCCCGGCGCCGAGCGCGACGGCGAGCAGTCCCATCCCGATCATGAGCATGACGCTCTTGCGCTTGTTGCGGCGGATCAGGTCCAGAAAGGTGACGTTGGGCGGCAGAGCACGGACGCGCTCTCGCTCGGTGTGGATTACGGAAGAGCCATTAGCCATCAGGAGAGCCAGTAGGCAGGAGCCAGTAGGGGGGAGGCAGGAGGGAGGAGCCAGTCGGCAGTAGGTGAAGAGAGGGTTAGAAGCTGACCTTGGGGGCTTCGCGCTGGGCTTCGTCGTCGAGTTCGAAGAAGTCCATGACGTTGAAGTTGAACATGCCGGCGAGCACGTTGTTCGGGAAGACGGCGATTGCCTCGTTGTACTGGGCGGTGGTCTTGTTGTAGTGCTGTCGCGAGAAGCCGATCTTGTTCTCGGTGCTGGTCAGCTCCTCCTGGAGCTGCATGAAGTTCTGGTTGGCCTTGAGATCGGGGTAGCTCTCCGACAACGCGAACAGCTGGCGAAGGGCGCCGGTGAGCATGTTCTCCGCCGTGGCCTGGCCCTGGACACCCGACGCGTCGATCGCCGTCTGACGCGCCTTGATCACGTTCTCGAGCGTCTCCTGTTCGTGCTTGGCATATCCCTTGACCGTTTCCACCAGGTTCGGGATGAGGTTGTAGCGCCGCTTGAGTTGGACGTCGATGTCCGACCATGCGCCGTTGGCGGTGATCCTCTTGCGTGTGAGCTTGTTGTAGATCCCGATGGCCCAGAGAAACAGGACACCGATGACGGCGAGAACGACGATGGTGGGGATCATGCGGACCTCCTGGCTGGGGCGCGAACCGAATGCGTCACACGTAGCATCGTTATCTGGTTGGGGAATGGCAAGCCGAGATACGCTGCATGTCCGGGAACTGCCTGCCCGGGACATCCAGGGGAGGCCACAGACGGTCAAACACCGGGGAATCAGCCGAGCAGCTGCAGGATGCTCGACTGGTTGCCGAGAATCATGCCGAATGCCAGCATCGAGGACTGCTGCAGCACCATCGAACGGTTCAGCAGCGCCGTCTCGAAGGCAAAGTTGGTGTCGCGTATCAGTGAGTTCGCCGCCGAGAGGCTCTCGATGCTCGTCTCGACGGTCGAGAGCCTCGATCCGATCGAGTATTTCTGGAACGATCCGATCGCGGCCCGCGCGGTCGAGACTTCGGTCAGCGAGTTCTGGATGACCTGTTGGGCGATGCCGATGTCGCCATCGACGAAGTTCAGCGACCCGCCCGACTTCAGGTCGGCGAGCGTGTACGTCACGCCGTCCACGACGGTCTCGCCGAGGCTGCTCGTCGCTGCGTCGGGAAGGCTCAGTGACGCGTTGGCCGTGGTGATCGTGGCGGTGCCGTCGAGCAGCGGGTCGCCGTTGAAGCTCGTGTTGCTTGCGGTGCTGTCGATCGCGGCGAGCATCGAGTCGAGCTGACCCTGGATGGCCTGTTTCTCACCCTCGGAGAGACCCGCCGTGTTGGCGGCCGTGATCGCCAGGCCGTTGGCTTCGATAAGCATGTCCGAGGTGCCGACCAGGCCGCCCTCGGCGACGGCCGCGACGTGGTCGGACCGGCCCAACGCCCTGGCTTCGGCTTCCAGGCCGGCCAGCATCGCGCGCAGGTTCTCGGATGCAATCAATCCCGCCGGATCGTCGGAACCGCGGTTGATCCGCTGTCCGGTTGACAGCCGCTCCAGCGACGAGAACAGCAGGCGGGTATTGATGTTAATCATCCGCCGCGCCGCCATCAGGATACTTTCGCCACCGATGCTGATCACATCCAATCCCCCGTTCGATGGGCGCAAGACGCCATCGCAAGTAAAGCATCGCATCGGGCCGACCGCCTGACAAACATCCTCGACCCGCCGACACACGTCGATGCCGCGCAGGCCACAGAGTGTGACGGCCGCCGGCGTCGGACGGAGCCTTATCGGATGATCGTGGACCAACAACCCTTGGATCGAGGATCCGCTAGCGAGGCTCTTCCAGAAGGATGTAGAGCACGTTGTCCGCGAACCCCGGGTCCTTTGTCAGGCCCAGGTGATCGGTGAACAGGAAGTGGACGCTGTCCCAATGGACCGGGCTTACGAGTCTCGGCTGCCACTCGCCGCCGACCCGTTCGTCCATCAGCGCGCTGTCCCTGGTGACCGTGCCGTCACCAGGTGCGTGATCGGACACCCGGATTCGTCCGGTCGCCGGGTCAACGGTCATGACCGACTGCGTCGGTATGGCGTCGCCGGCAACAAGTTTCAGCCTGACGCCGGGCGGCGGCGAAGCCGGGATGTCGAGCGCCGCATTGATCCGCCTGGCGCGGACGAGGCACTTCTCGAGATGGTCCAACGCGATCCGCCGTCTCGTTTCGGCATCGTCGATATCGGGCAGGAGAATACGGAGCGTCGCGTCGGCGTCCGGGCTTGCGAGCCCCCATCGGTTTCGTTTCCAGAGTTCGATGTCGTAGAGATCGTCGATGGCCTCGCCGGTTCTCAGGTCGATCACCCGACCGTGACGCGATCGGGGCAGGAGCTGGTAGATCGCCGGCATGGTGCCGAGCACCACCGCGTTGTAGGTGGGCAGGAACGGTCCGATCCGTACGCCGTTGACCAGCTGGCCCAACGACATGACCGAACCGGCGTTGGGTGTGCCGACGAACACGATATTCTCGAGTCGGTCCGCGCCACGCCAGGTCGGTACAGCCCCGGCGCGTGGCTCCGACGCGCCGTAGCGGAGGTAATACCGTGCGACCAGGCCGCCCATCGAGTGAGCGACCACGTCGAATCGGACCGGTCGGTCGTCGCCGCGAACACTGCTGACATAGGCCGCCTTCTCGTCCAGGAAACGGCCGAACCGGGCCGCGTTCTCGACCAGGTCGCGTCGCCAGTCGTAGTCGAACTGGAAACAGGTGTAGTGCTCTTTCCCGTAGTCCACTGCGCCTGCCTGTCCCAGCTGCTGGTCGCGGTATCCGCCGACGCCGAGCGTGGCGAGTATGTCAACGTATGCGCCAATGTTCAGCTGCAGGATCAGCAGGTCCACCCTGACCCGGTCCAGCGCTCCGTCGGAGATGACCTGGTCACGGAGTTCGGCCAGCGGCACGCCCTGGGCCATCGGGAGTGCGACCAGCCTTGCACCCTCGGCGTGTCGGGGATCCGCATAGTCACCGGCGAACGCGCCCCACACGACCCGTCCGGTCGGCTCCTCGATCAGACGCGAGCCGAGGATGCCGGGGATGACGATGACGGGATTGCGTTGTTCGTGACCCGATCCCGCCTCGCGGCTATAGAGCCCGCCGAGGTCAGGTGGTGTGATTGTGGCAGCGCAGCCGCTCAACCATGCAAGCGCTGTTCCGAGCGTGAGCAGTCGTGCCATGGTGCCCTACAACTTGATGTCGAGAATGCCGCTAATGGCGGCGTTGATGAATCTCGCGACCAGTGGCAATGTGGACACCGTCACCTGGTTGCCCGCTTCCAACTCCGCGGCGACCCGGTCGAGCATCGTCCCGTAGGTCCGCAGGTCCTCGGGGAGGTTCGCCTTCCATGCCTCGACCAGCATCTGGATGTGTTCGAGCTCGCCGACGTCCAGCCAGATGCCGCGGCACTGCGGGCACCGGTCGATGATGATTCCCGTGTCGCCGCCGTAGTTGATCGGGCCCGTCGATGCGTTGCAACCGGGGCAGACGATGTCCCGTTCGATGTCCTCGACCGGGATACCCGGTAGTTGACCGGCGGTGTCGATGGCCGATCGTTGGGCGGCGGTGAACCGCTGTTCGCGCAGGGTAACGATCCGGCCCAGCTCCTCGGCGTCGAGCCAGCAGCCGCCGCACGCGTTGCAGGTCTCAATCGCGACACCCTCGTAGGTGACGGTCGACAACGTCGAGCCGCAGGCGGGGCAACGCATGATGTCGGGCATCATACCGACTGTGGGACCGGGAGCGTGGTGCCTCGCGGCTGCTACGCCGACACCACGACCGGAGTCGTCGCAAGTTCTCCGCGGATCACCGTCACGGCCTGGCCACCGAGGCGTGTCCGTTCACCCTCGACGGTGACCTTGACCACGCCGCCGCGTTCGGAGGCCTGGTACGCCGTGAAGGTGTCGCGACCGAGCCGCTGCTGCCAGTAGGGACCGAGGTAGCAATGGGCCGATCCGGTGACGGGGTCCTCGTCGATCCCGAAGACGGTCGCGAAGTATCGGCTCACGAAGTCATAGCGGTCGTCGTCGCTGCGGCTGGTCACGATCACGCCGGTATCGAGTTCGCTGAAGTTCGAGAAGTCCGGCCGCAGGTCGCGTACGGTCTGCTCGGAGTCGACTTCGACGAGGTGGTTCTTACCGTGACGACCGACCCACACCGGTTCGACACCAAGCCCCTCCAGCAGTGCCGCCGGCGGGCTGCATTCGGTGGGCGGACAGGTCGGAAAATCCAGCTCGATCCATTCGCCGGCGCGACGCGCGGTGAGCACACCGCTGGCGCGCGTGTGGAACCGCGCCTCGCTGAGCGGGTCAAGATACCCCTGCTCCCAGAGCACATGCGCGCTCGCTAGCGTCGCGTGGCCGCACAGATCGACCTCGATGGCGGGCGTAAACCACCGCAGGTCGAATCCGTCGGGACGGGGTACGAGAAACGCGGTCTCGGACAGGTTCATCTCGGCTGCGACGTCCTGCATCCAGGCCGGGTCGCCGGGTTCGACCAGCAGGCAGACGGCGGCAGGGTTGCCCGCAAACGGGCGATCGGTAAAGGCGTCGACGTGGAATATGGGAATGGACATTGCAGTCCTTTCTTCGCGTGCCGACCGCGAGCGTCACGCTTTCGTTGTCACGTAGCCGAGGATTTCGACGACCTGCTGCGGTGTCGAGGCGACGGCCAGTGCCGCGGCATCAACTTCCTTGAGGGCGTGGCGGTGTTCAGGCGAGTGCAGCGTGATGATCGGCTTGTTGAGGGCCGCGGCGAAACCGGCGTCGAAGGCGGCGTTCCACTGCTTGTACTTCTCGCCGAAACGGACGACGACGACATCCGCCCGCTCGATGAGCCGCCGCGTGCGGATCGCGTTGACCTTGGCGCTCTTGTGGTCCTTCCAGAACGGGTCGGTCTCGGCGCCCAGCAGGTCACCGGCATCGTCGCTGGCCGCGTGGTCGGTCACAGGACCGCAGAGCGTGATCGGCAGGCCGGCAGCCTTCACACCGTCGGCGATCTGGCTGCGCCAGTCCGAGTGGATTTCACCGGAGAGGTAGACCGTCCAGGGCATGGGGCATGGTAGGAAGTAAAGGGGACAGACCCCTTTACCGGCAGCCGGTAAAGGGGTCTGTCCCCTTTACGCTGACTTCGCCAGACCCTTCGGCCCCCGCAAATACGCCTCGGCGGCGGTTGCCGAGAGCGGCACGGAGAAGAAGTTGCCCTGGGCGGCGTCGCACTCCAGCGCCTGCAACTGCGCCAACTGGCCGCTGGATTCCACGCCCTCGCCGACCACCGTCATCTTGAGCGTATGGGCGAGCGTGATAATGGCGTGGATCACCGCGGCGTACTCGCGGTTGTTGTCGGTATTGAGAATGAACGTGCGGTCGATCTTCAGGACGTCGATCGGGAAGTGGTGCAGGCAGCTCAGTGACGAGTAGCCCGTGCCGAAGTCGTCCATGCAAAGCTTTACGCCAAGGTCCTTGAGCTCGTTCAGCAGGCCGGTGACCCGTTCCGGCGATTCCATGATCGCGCTCTCGGTGACTTCGAGCTTCAGTGACCTGGGGTTGACGCCGGTCTCATCGATGATCCGGCGAAGCGTGTCGATCAAGTCATCCTGACCGAGTTGACGCCTCGAGAGGTTGATGTTCATCTCCAGCGGGGGGTCCTGCGGTATCTGGTCGTGCCACTTCTTGAGCTGGGTGGCGGCCTCGCGAACGACCCATGCGCCCAGCGGCACGATGAGACCGATCTCCTCGGTCAGCCCGATGAACAGGCCCGGCGGGACGTCGCCCCGCCGGGGGTGATTCCAGCGAAGCAGCGCTTCGAACCCGGTGAGCCGCCCCGATTCGAGATCGATGATCGGTTGGTATGCAAGCCGGAACTCCTGCCTGTCCAGGGCGCGACGCAGATCTTCTTCCAGTTCCAGCCGTTGGACCGCCTCCTGGTGCATCCGCTCGTCAAAGACAACGTGACGGGCCTTGCCCGTGCTCTTGGCGTGGTACATGGCGGTGTCCGCGTCACGGAGGATGTCCTGGGCCCGGTCGTATTCGCCGGCGCAGGTGACGATCCCGATCGACGCCGTGGAGATCACGTCGTGGCCGCGGATCGAGTGTGCGGCGGACAGGGCTGTCTGCAGGCGATCCGCCATCGCCGTGGCATCGGAGGTGTCGCGGATGTCATCGAGCAGGATCACGAACTCGTCGCCGCCGAGCCGTGCCGCCACGTGGCCTTCCGAGAAGTGCGACGTATTGTTACGCTTGCGAAGGTTGGCCGTGAGGCGTTCGGCGATGCTGATCAGCAGCAGGTCGCCGACCTCGTGACCGAGCGAGTCGTTGATGATCTTGAAGCGGTCGAAGTCGAGGAAGAGTACCGCGAACTTGTAGAGAGGATCACTCTTTGACCGCTCGATGGCCTCTGTCAGACGCTCGGTGAGCAGCGACCGGTTGGGCAGGCGTGTCAGCTTGTCGTGCAAAGCGGCGGATCGAAGTTCCCTGCGCTCGGTCACGTCCATCGCGAAGAACGCCCGGGCGACGATGCGGTCATCTTCGTCATAGATGGGCACGCAGCGGATCCGAACCCAGCGGGGCACATCGTCGCGGGTTGTCAGGCGGTACTCGTCTTCGCGCTTGAGGTCGGGACCGCCTGTGCCCATGTCCTCCCGGCACCGTTTGCGGTCGTCGGGGTGCAGCGACTCGATCCATGACGCCGGGTCGGCGTAGAGGCTGTCACAGGAGCGACCGACGACCGTCTCGTAGGTCGGGCTCACGTAGTAGATCTCCCGCTCGTCAGGCGACGACAGCCAGAAGGCCTCGTCGATATGTGACGCGACCTGGCAGAACCGCTCTGCGGTGAGCGTCTGCCCGCGAAGCTGCTGCTCGATCTGCCTGTGGGTCGGCTGCTCCATCTGTCCTCCGTGCTGCCGCCGGGAAGGTCGGCATTCCGATAACGGCGATCGCGCAGGGCGCAGCTGGGGCCTCGATCGCGACCTGTTCGGCCTCGTCTTTCTTCGACCAACGCCCAAGGTGACTTGACGGTCCCGACACGCAGGGACCGGTTCTATGATGGACTGCACGGGGGCAGCCAGGGAGCACGTCGTGACGCAACTACAAGACGCCGTTTGCTACCGGTGGGCGGACCTGCCGACCGATCGCCCGATGGACCGCCTCCAGCGTCGCCGCATCATCGGCAAACAGGCCATGATCTCGGAAGTGCTGCTGGAGAAGGGCTGCTTCGTCCCGACACACGCCCACGAGAACGAACAATTCGCATATGTCGTGCGGGGGAGAATCCGCTTCGGGATCGGCCTCGATGCCAGCCCCCTTCGACACGACATGGTGATCGAGGCGGGCGAGGTTCTGCACCTGCCGGCGAACGTCCCGCACTCGGCCGAGGCCCTCGAGGAGACGCTGGTCCTCGACATCTTCAGCCCGACAAGCGAGAAGACCGGCATCGGTTAGTGATAGTGATAATGACAGCTACAGCTAAGGATCGATCGCCATCGAGTACTCAATGCGGTCATGGTTGGTCAGTATCCAGCGGATCAACGCCTGTTCATCGTTCTCGTTGCCGAACTCGACGGCGCGGGCATTGGCGAGGTCCAGCCGGACGCGGTCGTGACCGTTCAGCAGCATGTTGCTGTAGACGCGATCCCTCTTGCCGAGCACCTTGATACGCACGGGAACGTCGCTGTCGTTGAACAGGTTGATGGCCTCGGTCTTCCGGTGAAGATCAAGCCGGGCGCTGCCGTTGCCGGCAAGGACGAGGTCGCTCTTGATCGTCGTTGAGCCCGAGCAACCGGCCATCAACACCAGGGCGGCCGCCAACGCGACCAGGATCGTTCGGGAGACGGCGGCTTTCATCGTCTGTTCCTCCGGTGGGTGCAAGCCCTCTGGATCGGTGCCGGCGGCGGGTCCAATAAGTCGGCACGTGCCGCGGACGTCGCAGCGTGTCGTGTTTTCTTCGGCCAACGTCACGACCGACTTGATCCGCGGCGTCCTTCCCTGACCGGCACGGTTGACACGAACACGCCGTTGATGGGTCTTCGGCGCCCAACCGCCGCCGTGAATGAACCGACATGTGCGTGTGACCGACGCCCCGGGCTCACCGGGCGATAACTCCAGTTGGAGGAAACCATGATGCTCCGTCGAATGTTTCTTACCGCCCTGGGCCTGGTCGCCGTCATCGGCCTCGGCGGCTGTGTCGTGCACGATCACGGCCACACCGGTGTGCAGACCAGGACGACACACAGACTGTCGCACAGAACGACGCACAGAACGACGCACAGGACGTCACCCGAGACGACGCACAACCCGCGTGTCCTGAACGTCACACCGAAGTCGTATCCTCACTTCCACCCCGGCCAGGCGATGCACTCCCATGTCGGCGGTAATGAGACGCACGATCACGGTCAGTCCGGCAGGTCCGACAAGGACTACCCCGCTCATCACAGGGGCTACCACCAGGACACCAATCGCGGTCACGGTAAGGGCCACACCAAGGGCCGCGGCAAAGGCCACGACATTCACAAGGACTGATCCATGTCGCAGTTGATGGCACGGATCATGCTCGCCGTCTTCATGCTGCCGGTGTCGATGTTGTTCTACCTGTTCGCCTTCGCCGTGTTCTACAACACGGTGATGAGACGCCGGGAAGAGACCTGCCTGCTCGTGACGGGTCTCGCGACAGCCGCGTTCGTCGGTGTCTACTGGGTGCTGCTCTGGCGTCGCTCGGTCCGCTGGACGAGGCCGCGTGTGCTGGGCTCCGCCGGTGTTGCGTTCGGTGCCGTCGCCATCGGTGTCGCCGCCGCCTGGGGTATGAACATGCTCGAGGACGATCTCGTCGAATTCATCTTCGGGCCGGTGATTACCTTTGCATGGCTGTTAGGCACCGTGTTCGTGTGGCGTGAGACGAAGAGCGAGCGGGCGAGCCGCCTGGAATCGAACTCCGGGACGTCAGTCGTCTGCCCGGCATGCGGGTACAACCTCACGGGTCTCCGCGGGACCACCTGTCCGGAGTGCGGCGCGAGTTACACCGTCGACGAATTGTTCGTCTCCCAGCCCGGCCGTGAAGATACCGAGATCGACACCGCGATCGCGGCCTAGCAGGCCTAGCGACCGTACCAGCCCGCCATGACGTCTTGGGCCGGCTTGTTCTGGGGTGTGAAACCCTCGGCGGGTCCGCCGGTGAGACGCTCGGTCGGGAACCACTTCCACCAGTACACACCGGCGACCCACGGTTTCTCCCAGAACGTCCGGAAGAACGCCTCGTAGCACCGCGCCTGGAGTGGGAGATCCGCGTCAACGTCCTCGCCGCGACGCGGCCACTCCCACGGCGTGCGGGCGGCGCCGGCGATACTGCGGTAGCCGACCTCGGTGAAGAGCACCGGTTTGTCGAACTTCTTGCGGACCTTCTCGATCTGCCGCAGCGGGCCCTGCCAACCGGCCAGCAGTTCGTCGAGGGTCGGGGCCTGCTCTTCGCTGAGCGGGAAGTAAGCCTGGATGCCGATGTAGTCCAACTCATCCCAGAACTCGATCTCCTCGAACTCGGCGTACCAGTTGGCGGCGTAGGTGAGCTTGCCGTCGTAGACGGCCCGGACCTCGCCGATGATGCGACGCCACTGGTCCTGGTGGCCGTCGACGGTGCTGCGAAGTTCCGTACCGATGCACAGCGCCTCGATGCCATGCTCCTGGGCGAACCGCGCGTAATGAAGAATGAGTCGTCGGTAGCTGGCGAACCATTCGGTCCATTGGGCTTCGTCCGCCATCCGGATCTCGCCGCGCCACCCACCACCGCTGACCCAGATGTGCGGTTTGAGCAATGTCCGGATACCGCGGTCGCGGGCGAGCTTCGTCGTCACCGCGAGCCCCTCGTCGGTTTCGCCCCACAGCACGCCACCGGAGGTCGCCATGCGGATCGACGGCGATTCGATGCCGCGCTGCCACCCGAACGGCGTCTGGACGATCCAGTTCACCCGGTGCTCGACAAGCGGTTGAATGTTCAGGGCGGTGATCTTGCGTCCGGCCACCCAGCTCACGCCGCACTGCCTGGCGTTGAGAGCCGGTGGGTCCGGTTCGGCGTTCGCGACACCGATCGTGACCGCCGCCACCAGTGTCAACACGAGGGTTCTTGCAGCCATGACCGGTTCAACGGCTCGCCGGGCGCGAATGTTCCCGCGTCAGGAGAACGAGACCTCCAGCAAAGAATAGTCGTCTTTGAAATCGTCGAAGCCCTGCCACCCGCGGACGCTGGTCAGGATGGCGTCCAGCCGCTCCGACGGTTGCTGCTGAGCCTGCCTGATCTTCTCCTGGAGGCCGTCCAGGTTCAGCATCTGCTTGTCGGGATTGTTGATCTCGAAGAGCCCGTCACTGAATATGTACAGCCGGCTGCCCGGACGCACTGTCACGGACGCCGACTCGAAGTCGGCGTCGTCGACGACGCCGATCATGAAGCTTTTCATGCCAAGCTCAACCGCGTCGCCGTTGTCCTTGGCAAAGAGCAGCGCGGCGTGGTGGCCGCCGCACCCGTAGGTCAGCTCGTGTGTCACGATGTTGTAGACGCCGTACCAGATCGTGAAGAACTTGTTCTGGTTCTTCTGCATCGGGAAGGCCTTGTTGAGAGCCCGCAACACCTCGCTCGGACGCCGGAAGTCGGCGTCGGGCAGTGCCCGCTGCCGCAGCGCGTTCAACGCCGACATGGAGAGCATCGCCGGACCAACGCCGTGCCCGCACACGTCCAGCAGGTAGATGGCGAGGTGTTCGTCGTCGAGCCAGTGGTACCCGAAGGAGTCGCCGCCAAGCTCGGCCGAGGCGATGAAGGTCCAGTCCGTGAGAACGCCGCCGTCCGCCGACGACAGCGGCTTCGGGAGCACCGACTGGACATAGCTCGCGGCGCCTTGGAGCTCAGCCGCCATACGGTCGTTGGCGCGCCGGAGGGCGGTCTCACTCCGTTGGAGGCTGACACGCATGTGGTTGAAGGCGACCGTCAGCTTGCCGAGCTCGTCATCCGTGGTAACAGGCAGGTTCTCGTTCAGCTCCCCCCTTGCAAGCAGGGACGTTGCCTGCGAGAGCCTGTGAATCGGCCTGGTGATCTGCTCGGCCCGCCGGTTTGTCAGTGCGTAGGCGGTGATCGCCATCAGGCCGATGAGAAGCACCGAGAGCGCGACGGTGGTATTCCCGGCAAACGAGACACGATCGGTGTCGGCGCGCATCAGCGCGGCCTGTTGTTCAACGATCTTGTCGAGCCCGGCGGTCAGCGTCCGCGTCAGCGGCACCGTCTCGTTCTCCATGAGGTGTTGCGCGACGTTCCAGTCGGGGGCTGCCCGAAGCTTCAGGGCGTCGCGGGCGTGCTTCGAATACCACGGGAACTCCCGGCCGATCGCCGCGAGGTGCTCGGCCGCTGGCGGCGTCCATGCCTGGGGACTCGCGGTGAGCACCGTCAGCAGGTGACCGGCTTGCGCAAGGTGCTGGTTCAGTGCGAATCGCGATGCCGCTTCACCATGCTCGATGAAGTCCCGCAGGGCCGCGTCCGCCGCCACAAAGCGGACCTGGAACAACAGCATGGCGGCAAGCGACGCGTCATCGGTGGGCGTCGCGTCGCCCTCGGCCGCCAGTTCGGCTATCTCGGAAACCGATGCATCGATGCTTTGTTTGACGGGGAGCACGTGGAGTGTGTATTCGACATGCGCCGGCTCGTTGCCCGGCGTTTGCGCGACGTCACCGACCCACCACTGTGATTCCGCCAGGTCATCGAGCTTCGTGGTGAGGTCGGCCACCTCGGCCCGGAGCTTGGCGGAGCCCGCCGAGGCTGCCGTCAGCGTCTCGATGTCGCGCAACGCCGGCCGGATGTCCTGGTCCCAGGCGACGCGGTTCTCCTCGCGAAACCGGGGGTCGTGCAACGCCACCCAGCCCCGGAGCCCCGCGAGCGCGCGTTGCAGCCCGGTCTCCAGGCGTCGCGTCGCGTCGACGAGCGGGACCCGATCCTCCACGAGATCCGCGACATTGGTACGCAGCCAGAAGAGACCGCCGAGGTTGATTGCCAGCAGCACCATCCCGATCGCCGTCAGGGTGGCTGCCAGCCGCATGAGCTTGCCACGCAACGCACCATCGCGGAAACGCTGTTCGATTTCGCTCCAGTCGATCGATTCGTAATCCGGTACCGGATCCGTCATTGTCAGCTTCCCCCTTGCCTGTTTTCGCTCCCGGCAAGTCCGACGATCTGTACCAGTTGCAACTCGAGGATCCCGACGCGCTGAAAAACGTCCGAGGGGACCTTTCTTCCCGGATACCAGGCCTTTCTCTCGGGGGGCGATCCGTTGAGGACGCGGTCGACGTACGCGAGCTCAGAAACGAGCAGCGATGCGATGTCGTAGACGTCGCTCGGCGTGGCTCCCGTGATCGACGATTCGCTGACCGAGAGTTCGAGGATCCGGACGTTCTCGGCGGCGGCGAGACGGCGAATCAGATCGAGACAGCCCAGCAACCGGCGGTAGACGTCCGGTGGTCGCTTGCCGAGTTCCCAATCCGGTTCGGGCGGGATGCGTTGACCGGGCCAACGACCACGCACGTTGGCGGCGTGCGCGATGGCCAACGACACCTGTTGGTAGACGTCCGACGGTGAGAAACGCCGGTCGAGCAGGATGTTGATCTGCCTGTTGAGCTGAACGACCGCGCGGTACACGTCCGTCGGCGTCTTCTCGCCTGCGGGCGGTGCCGGTGCCGGAGTGAGAACCAACGGCAAGCCCTGGGCGATCCGCCGCACGCGACCATGGGCCAGCTCGACCATGCCCAGCACGTCGGCCGGAACGATGTCCTTGTCAGGAACCGCGGGCTTCTCGCCGACCTCGCGGATCAATTCGTGGCCGAGACGGTTCGTCTTCTCGCACAGCGTCGCCGCCTGGTAGATGACCTCCCGGGGGGCGACGTCCGTGACGCCGATCGGTTCCTGGTGGTTGCGGGGACGACCCATGTAGAAACGGATCTGTTCGACGTCGTGGGCAGTCGCGAACACTTCCGCGAATACGTCGGTCGGTGTGACTTCGGTACGTTCCTGCTGCGTCTGGCCCGAAGTCGGCGCGCCGCCGATCAGCAGAGACACCGGCGCAACCAATACACATGTCCACAAACGTCGTCTGTTCATCGCCGTTGCTCCTGTGCGTCTGAGACCTGGAACCGGCGCATGAAGCGCCGATCGATTCGATCCTTGAGCGTCATCACCCAGCGTCCCTGGAACGACCGCCCCCATTTTGCGCCCAGGGCGATGCCGCCACCGGCGTTGAGCAGGGTAAGGAAATCGCGCTGTGGCCGATAGGGGCGCAGGGGCCCTCCGGCCAGGGCGGCGCGGAGGTTGTCGGTGACCAGCGGCCCTTGGCGGACGGCGTAGACCCCGGCCTTCGGGGTTCGGGGGTAGTCGATCAACGTGGCGCAATCACCGCAGCCGAACAGGTCGTCATGGCCCTCGGCCTGGAGCGTCGAACGGATACGCAGGAATCCCCGATCATCGGTCGGCAGTCCTGACGCAGTGAAGATCGGCTGGCTCACGGCGCCGGTCACCCAGATCAGCGCGTCGCACGGCAGTCGGCTGCCGTCGGCGAGGACCACCGCGCCGGCTTCGGCCGATGCGACCCTCGTGTCGTGAAGGATCTCGATGTCGCGTGACGACGCGAGCCGCTTGACACGCCGCGCCAGCGACGGCGGGTAACCGGCCAGGATACGCGGGCCGCCGTCAAGCAGTTGCATCGCCGGGGCGCGACCCGTCTCGGCGGCGAGCCGGTGCTGGACCGTGAACGCAAGCTCTACGCCGCCGGCGCCCGCGCCGACCACGATCACGCGGAACGGCGACTCGCCGTCGTGCGCACGAGCCCGACCGAGCAACTCATCGACCCGCTCAACAAGCCGACCGATCGGCCGCGTGGGTAACGCGTGCTCGCGGACACCGGGCAGGTCCAGCCCGGCGACCGTCGAGCCGATGTCGAAACAGGCGATGTCATATCCGATCGGGTCCGCGTCATGGAGCAGGATGCGACGCTCGGTGGTCTCGATGCCCACGGCACGCGTCGTGACGACCTCGACGCCGGCTCGCCGTGCCAGCGGCCGGAGGTCGATCTGCAGATCGCTGCGGGTGTACTGTCCGGCGACGAATCCGGGCACCATGCCCGAGTACACTGAGATCGGCGTGTCCACGACCAGTGTGACCCGCACGTCCGGTGGGGGATCAACGGCGAAACCCTCCAGGACGTGGACATGGGCGTGACCGCCGCCGACCAGGACCAGTTCGCGTGTAGGTTCGCCGTCCATTGGTACTCCTGATATGTTCGAGTAGCATAAGGCGTCGCGAACAAGAGGAGTGAATCGTGGCCGAACAGACCAACGAACAGAAACTCCGTGAGATCGAGAAGCTGTGCGGCAAGGTCGCGCTGCCGGGCGTCCCCGAACTGACCGCCGATGAGCTGCGGCAGCTGCAGTCGAAGCAGGAGATCGTGCTTGTCGACGTGCGGACACCGGACGAGCAGGTGGTCTCGATGATCCCCGGTGCGATTACGGCCAGCGAGTTCGAGGACAACCGCCGGTCGTACGAGGGCGCGACCGTCGTCACCTACTGCACCATCGGTGGGCGAAGCGGCAAGTACGCCAAGGGCCTCGTCGATGCCGGCGTCAAGGCCTTCAACCTCAGGGGAGCGATCCTCGCCTGGACGCACGCCGGCGGTGAGCTGGTCGACACCGAGGGGCCGACCCGGCGTGTCCACGTGCACAGCCCCAAGATGAACCTGACCGCCGACGGCTACGAACCCGTCTGGTAGGGCGTCCTGACCCCCGTCCACGATATGCTACTCAGCACCGTATAGAGTAGCATATGCCGCAAAGGCGTCCTCGATTCGGATCGGCCCGTCCGGTGCGGTCTGGATTTCCCGCCGCATGAAACGTGGTCCAGACGCGTGCACTCGTCTTTCTTGACCCGGCACGGGACGACGGGTTTTCGGTGTCGATCTAACTACTCGAGGCCTGCCCCGGGGTGGGGTTGTTGTGGCTCGCCGGCCCCGGCATCGTGTTCGCCGTGACCGCTCGGCCCCGAGGGGTGGCGGTTGATCGGTCAGAAGTAGTACCGAAAGCCCAACTCGATCGAGAGGCTCTTGTACTCGCCACCCAACGTCGCGAAATTGACGTCGCCGGCGTCAAAGTATCGCCCGCCCAGGAAGACCACCCAGTGTTCGTCGATGGCGTACTTGAGGCCGCCAAGGACCTGCCACGCAAACTTCGTGTCCTCATCGCGTCCCAGGAAGGTGACGACCCCGCCGATGTTACTCAGATCAGCCGAGACGACGGTGACGCCGACGCCACCCCCGACGTACACCCCGAAGCCGCTGACGATGTCGAAGTCGAGGATCAGATTGCCCATGATCGAATTGGAATAGTTGTTGCCGTCGGCCGTCAGTGATCCAATCGGAGAGGAGATGCTCTCGAAGTCGGCGGACTGAAACAGGTACTCCAGCTCCAGCGTGAGCGCCACTGGCGATTCGGGAGCGGGAAACGTGTAGCCGACGCCCGCCCGAAGACCGATTCCGGTGCTGAGTTCAGCCGTGAGGTCGCTCGTCATGAGGCCGATCCCGGCCAGCGCCGCGTCGATGGCACCCCCGGTGTTGTCTCTCAGGCCGGAGTCCTCCGTGAAGACCGCCAAGGCGGAGAACGAGAGGTACAGTCCCGGCGGGTTGCCCTTGAAACCATCCTGACCGAACACCGGTGCGGCGACAAACAGAACGCTGGCGGCGACGGCCTTCTTCATGATCTGGTCTCCTCGGCGCCCACAGCGCCACCAACAATGCAGCGACAAGGGGCTGCACGGCGGCCCCCTCCGGTCCAAGCATAACGCCTGTTTCGCCCATGGGGAAGGAAAATATAAGCAGGGGAAGGGCGTCATGTCCCATAACTCATGCGCTCACTCATGCCGCTTCGCGGTAGTAGGAACTCAGCAAACCGCCAAGACGTTCATGACGTTGTACGGGGCCGGCGCCGCTTTTTGACACCCCATCGACTAGCCGATTGTCGAGACCCTGATGTGTGCGTTCGACATGGTAGTGTTCGATGTACTCGTCGATGGCGTGAAGAAGGTGGCGTTCGCCGAGCGGGATCAACCGGTTCAGACACGCTGACTTGATCGACAGCACGAATCACGCAAGTTGGACACACTTTGAGACACGCAAGTTGACACGCAAGTTGGACACACACTTTGATGCCTTGGCTCGCTCGCACTGCGCTCCCACGCCCTCCCTGGCTACCCACAATTGCGAAACTGCCGCCCAGCTGCCCAAATGCAGACGTGATGCGGAATTGCATTGAATCGGCGACCGAGCTGCGAGGCGCTCGCAGCACCTCTCGGAAGGGTGTGTGTCCGCGATCCTCGTGCCGCACAACAGGCGGTCCTTCTGCGCAACAGGCGGTCCTCCCAGGTCACAGGTTGGTCGCGAAACGACTGATCTGCCTGGACTCGGGTTTCTTAGAAGAAGAAATCCGGCGCGCGGTCGTTGTCCGGCAGCAGGCCGTCGAGTTTGTCGGGGTGCTGGATGAGGTCCTCGATCCACCAGTTGACGTGGTTGTAGAGGCACGTCACTTCGCGGCACTCCACTGAGGCGTCGAAACGCTCGATGAGCGTCGAGGTGTTTGCCAGTGACTGGCGATATCGCTCTTCGACGAGTTCCAGCGCGTCTACGACGAGCGCTACCGGCAGCGTTACGGCTTCTGGCGACCCGTCATCGCAGCCACCGTCGAGAAGTTCCTCACCTGCGGCGATCCGCCGCAGGCGGACTTTCGCCCGCGTACGGTGTCCGCGGTGCCGATACGAGTTGGTCGTCGCCTTCTCCTGCCGCCGACGCTGCCTCTGCCCCAGTCGCCACCAGAAGCGGGCACTGGTCATGGCCGAGCACATCGCCCGTGATCTGTGTGCGCTTGTCCCCCACCGGCAGTTCGTGTTCACGATCCCCAAGCGTCTGCGGATCTTCTTCCGCTTCGACCGGAGGCTTCTCGGTGAGCTTCCCCATTTTCATCCACATCTGCACGGGCTGGTGACCGACGGCGTGTTTACACGCGACGGCTCGTTCATTGCGCTACCCGCACTCGATGACGAGCCCTTCGAGAAGCTCTGGCAGAAGAAGGTCTTCGACCTGCTGCTGAAGCGCGGCAAGATCGACCAGTCGCTCGTCACGCAGATGCTCGGCTGGCCCGATGGGGGCGCTCTTATCAAGCGTGTCCGGCACGTCGATCCATTGCGATGTCCCACGTGCGGGGCCGCGATGAAGATCGTCAGGTTCATCGAGCCCACCCAGCCCGACCTCATCCAGGAGATCCTCGCTCACTGCGGGCTCGCCGACGAACCCCCGCGGGTCCCGCCGCAACCACCACCGCAGGAGATCCGCGAGCTTCAGTACGTCAGTGACCTCGACTTCGTCCAGGAACCCGGACCGGCCGAGCCCGTCTGGTCGGCGGGCTGATCAACACTGGTGATTTCCCAAACGCCGCGGCGACGGCCCACGCGGTCGGTGCGCGAAGATTCCGCAGGGCGGGTCGATCGTGGCCGGTTTCGCAGCTGGTCGATCGCTCGTGCACGCTGGCGAGCTGCCCCAAGCCGATCCCGTGCTCCTGCGTGCCCTCTACGATGCCACCGCTGGCACCGCGACGGACACCACACGCCGCCAGGGCCGGTCACCCAGAGTCAAACGTTCTATCAGTTATCAGTGGCAACGGAACACGAGGGCTGGGGTTACACACGATATAGTCGGCGAACTGGAGAAGAGCATGAGCATTCAGATGCGCCGGATCGCCGTCACCAGGACACAGCACAGGCTCCTGCCGGACCCACGGCGTGTGATCACAAAGCCGTTTTTGCCCGGCGGCGACGAGGTGTCCCCGAACGGAAAGTCCCGGCTGAAGGTCGTGATGGACCGCATCCTGGCGATCCCGGAGGATCAGGTCTCGGCGCTGCTGGGGAGCGTTCTCGCGGAGTTCTCCTCCCGCCATAGGGACTTCGAGCAGGTCCTGGAGGACAACTTCCAACCGCTCGCGCACCACCTCAGCGACGGCGAGAAACTCTCTCGGGAACGTCGGCTGCTGATCGGCGCTTACTTCACCCGCGAGTACTCGATCGAGGCGGCGGCATTGTTCAATCCGTCGATGGTGCCGGCACCAGACCAGTCCGGCCTGGCACCGGGGGAGCAGCGGTTCGTCATGAGCGTGCGCGCCGTCGGCGAGGGACACATCTCCTCGATCGAATTCCGCGCGGGCGTCATCGACGCGCGGGGCACTATCACGTTCGACCCAACCGGTCCCTACGTCACCACGGGCACGCGCAAGTCGCCCATGTACGACAAGCATCTGTTCGTCTCCAAGCTGGCCGAGCTCGACGCCAGCAACGAGGTCGCGTCCCTCGTTCTTGACCGGATGCCTCCGCACTTCACCGGCGACGACCTGGAGCACGCGATCACATCGCTTGACCCCAAGCGCATCCCCCGCGCCATCGCCTACGAGACGATCAAGATCATCCGCTGGCTTGCTACGTCGAATTACGTAGTCACCTTCCCTCGGGGATCCACCATCTCCGAGCGGGTGATCTTCCCGGCCGGGCCGAACGAGAGCCGGGGCATGGAGGACGCGCGCTTCGTCCGGTTCGTCCACGACGACGGCTCGGTCGTTTACTACGCCACGTACACCGCGTTCGACGGCTTCGAGATCCTCCCCCAGCTTATCGAGACCGAAGATTTCGTGTCGTTTCGCATCGCCACGCTCAACGGCGCCCGCGCGCAGAACAAGGGGATGGCCCTTTTTCCTCGGTTGATCGACGGAGAATACGCCATGCTCTCCCGTCACGACCAGGACAACATTTCCATCATGACCTCGGACAACGTTCGGCTCTGGAACAACGCCGAGAGGCTCCGAACGCCCGCGCGGCCCTGGGAGTTGATCCAGATCGGCAACTGCGGCTCACCGATCGAGACC
>Ga0209988_10000701_pt1 | contig 21232 bp, 22 predicted proteins | sample N075metaG_FD_183115 | JGI IMG/M metagenome (GOLD analysis project Ga0209988, IMG submission 183115) | Deep subsurface microbial communities from Kermadec Trench to uncover new lineages of life (NeLLi) - N075 metaG (SPAdes) (version 2) | ecosystem: Environmental > Aquatic > Marine > Ocean trench... | reverse complement strand
TCGACAAAGGTAGCCGTGCCTTCAAGGCATTAAAGGCCTGTAAATCCTGATTAATTTATTATTCTTCATCTCTCTCTCTAATATGCCATGGCCCTGAGTAGTTCGGTGTTGCAAGGGATTGTCATTTTGCCACCACCTAATCCCATTAACTAGATCCTGATGGAAAATTCACAAGCATCCTCTGATCCGATAACTCTGCCTGTTGATTATGAACTGAATATTTATAAGATTAAAAGCATCCTTGGACAGGGTGGTTTCGGTATTACCTATCTGGCGCATGACAGCAGCCTGGATCGTGATGTGGCAATCAAGGAGTTTATGCCGCAAGGGATGGCAATCAGGAGCGAAGATTATACTTTACATTCTGTAAAAGCAGACGACGATAGTGTCTGTACACTAGAATGGGGTCTCGAGCGATTTATCAGAGAGGCAAAGACCTTATCCAAATTTAACCACCCAAATATCGTACGTGTTCACACCGTGTTTGAAGCCAATAATACGGCCTACATGGTGATGAGTTATGAGAAAGGTGTAACTTTTCAGGAAATACTTAAAAAAGGACAACCTTCGGAAGATGATCTCACTGATATGATCATGGGCATACTGGATGGTTTAGAGGGTATGCATGCTGAAGGTTTCATACATAGAGACATCAAACCAGGCAATATTTTTATTCGTGCAGATGGTTCAGCACTATTACTGGATTTTGGATCAGCCCGTCAGGCAATCGGAGAAGAAACCCATACGCTAACCAAAGTTGCTTCCCCGGGTTATGCCCCGTTTGAACAGTATTATGGTAGAAGTGATATGCAGGGTCCCTGGACTGATATCTACGGCCTGGGTGCTACTCTGTATCGGGCAATAACGGGTGAGGCACCCATTGATGCAACTTTTCGTAACCGAAGTAGCGGCGAAGAGGCGATACAGGAAATCGTGGATATTCTGGATCAACATAATGATAAATATTCACCATTTCTGTTACGGGCTGTTGAACATGCAATCCGCACGAATCACAAGGACCGGCCACAAACGGTAGCAGAATGGCGACAAATGCTTGCTGATCCCAGTATCTCGACTGTTACCCAATGGCGTTATGCTGCGAGTAGTTTCAGAAATAAATCAGCAAACAAACAGGAAGAGAAGAAAAATACACACTGGAAGGACTATCTGGTATTTGCATCACTGTTAATAGCCTTGCTGGCTATTCTATCTACTTATTTATAAGACTATTTGGAGTATTCAGCAACAGGTATTGGCTTTTCCAGACAAATCACAGAAAAGTTCATTATTAACCCCAAATTCAATGTAATTTCTCATCATGAGGCTGCCAACGCAGTGTTGTCTATGACAACAAACGCGTTATTTTTTCGTTTAAATAAACAGATTTTTTCAATCAAAATAATTCACTATTTCAGTGATTGATGCGTTGCAAGATTGTATACTGTCAATATCGTTAAACTGGTACAGACAAATATGAATATTCATTACTTATTTGCGTGTCATTTTCTTCAATTATTTGGATTGAAACGGGCATAACACACGAAGATGCTGGAAAATTATTTCCCCATTCTTGTATTTATTGTCATCGGTCTGGTGCTGGGCGCTGCGATGATCATTATCGGCTTTGGTTTAGGTAAGCTCATGGGTCATGCTCGTCCGTATGAGGCAAAACAATCCCCCTATGAGTGTGGTTTCGAAGCATTTGAGAATGCCCGTATTAAATTTGACGTTCGTTATTATCTCGTTGCCATCCTGTTTATCATCTTTGATCTTGAAATCGCATTTCTATTTCCATGGGCAGTTGTCCTTGACGAAATAGGCATGGCCGGGTTCTGGGCGATGATGATTTTTCTTGGCTTACTTGTGATTGGCTTTATTTATGAATGGCGCAAAGGAGCTCTGGAATGGGAGTAGCACAGCAAACTGGAGTGTTGGATACGGCACAGGAGATGGAAGCTACCGTTCACGAAAAAGGAATTGTGACGACGACAGTAGATAACGTTGTTAATTGGGCCAGAACAGGATCTATGTGGCCGATGACCTTTGGTCTGGCATGTTGTGCCGTAGAAATGATGCAGGCAGGTGCTTCACGCTATGACCTGGATCGTTTTGGTGTGATATTCAGAGCAAGCCCTCGTCAATCTGATGTCATGATAGTTGCTGGTACACTGGTTAATAAGATGGCACCTGCGCTACGCAAGGTTTATGACCAGATGGCCGAACCGCGCTGGGTGATTTCCATGGGCTCATGTGCGAATGGGGGTGGTTATTATCATTATTCCTATGCCGTGGTCAGAGGCTGTGATCGGATTGTCCCTGTAGATGTTTATGTGCCAGGTTGCCCACCAACTGCAGAAGCACTTTTATTCGGGATCATACAACTACAAAATAAAATCAAACGAACTAACACGATTGCGCGTTAGTTTGAAACAGTACAAATAATAATTCCAATAGTATGGCAATTTCTGCTAGAAGATTAGTGAATTCCCTGAAGCAATGTTTTGGTGAAACCTTGCTTGATGCTCATGTTGCCTTTGGACAGGCAGTCATTGAGATAACACCGGAACATTTGCTTGAAGTTTGCCAGTCACTTAAAGATGAGAAAGAATTTTCCTTTGAGCAATTAATTGATCTTTGTGGTGTTGATTACTCAACTTTTGGCCAGGCAGACTGGGAGACAAATAGCACTACCAATACCGGATTTAGTCGTGGCGTGAGTAAGGGAGTTTTTGATGACGAAGTACAGGCAAAGCCGCGCTTTGCTGTGGTCTATCATCTATTATCGATTAAACATAATCATCGTTTGCGCGTTCGTTGCATGATTGATGATGTACCCGCAAAGATTGAATCAGTGGTCAAACTCTGGGCATCAGCAAACTGGTATGAGCGTGAGGCTTTTGATTTATTCGGCATCCTTTTTGAAGGACATCCTGATCTGAGAAGAATTCTGACCGATTATGGTTTTGTCGGGCATCCGTTCAGGAAAGATTTTCCGCTAGTAGGTAATGTTGAGGTGCGTTACGATCCTGAACAAAAACGTGTTATTTATCAACCTGTTACTATCACTAATCGTGTTCTGGTTCCCAGAGTCATTCGTCATGACAATCGTCATGAAGAACTGAAGGGTGATTAATAATAGGTGGTAGGTTGGGAAAGACACCTACTATCTACTACCTACAGCAGAAACGAGAAATTTTGATATTTTATTATGATTAAAATACAGGAAAAACAGAGAAGTGCCTGAGATCCGCAACATGACCATGAACTTTGGGCCGCAACATCCTGCTGCCCATGGTGTCCTGCGTCTGGTGCTGGAGATGGATGGTGAAGTAATTGAAAGAGCTGATCCGCATATTGGTTTGTTGCACCGGGGCACGGAAAAATTAGCTGAGTACAAGCCATACAATCAAAGTATCGGTTACATGGACAGACTCGATTATGTCTCCATGATGTGTAATGAGCATGCCTATGTGATGGCGATTGAAAAACTCATGGGCATTACGCCGCCGATTCGTGCGCAATATATCCGTGTTATGTTTGACGAGATCACTCGTGTGTTGAATCATCTCATGTGGTTGGGAACACATGCACTTGATGTTGGTGCCATGACCATGTTTCTGTATTGTTTTCGTGAGCGTGAAGATCTTATGGATTGTTATGAAGCGGTCTCGGGCACGCGTATGCATGCAACTTACTATCGTCCGGGCGGTGTCTACAGGGATCTGCCTGATGATATGCCTCAATATGAAGCATCAAAATGGCATAGCGAAAAAGAAGTCAAAAATATGAATCAGGATCGACAGGGTTCTCTGCTTGATTTCATCGAAAGATTCACAGAAAAATTTCCCGGTTGTATCGATGAATATGAAACATTATTAACGGACAATAGAATATGGAAACAGCGGACCGTTGATATTGGTATAGTTTCGGCTGAAAGGGCATTACAGCTAGGATTTACCGGTCCCATGTTGAGAGGCTCCGGTGTTGAATGGGATCTTCGTAAAAAACAAACCTACGACATATATGACAGGGTCGAGTTTGATATACCTGTCGGAACCAATGGTGATTGTTATGACCGCTACCTGGTTCGAGTCGAAGAGATGCGTCAATCGAATCGAATTATTAAGCAATGTGTAGACTGGTTAAATCAAAATCCAGGTCCGGTGATTCTGGATGATCCTAAATTAGTCCCGCCAAAGCGTGAAGAGATGAAGGGCGATATGGAAGCTCTTATTCATCACTTTAAATTATTTACCGAAGGCTATTGTGTCCCCGAAGGTGAAACCTATGCAGCTGTGGAACATCCCAAAGGCGAGTTTGGAATTTATCTGATTTCTGATGGGGCGAATAAACCTTACCGGCTGAAAATTCGTGCACCCGGCTTTGCCCATTTGTCAGCCATGGATGAGATGGTTAGAGGTCATATGTTATCAGATGTGGTGACGGTTATAGGCTCACAGGACATTGTCTTTGGAGAAATCGACCGATGAGCTTCGTCTTTTTTGCCCATGCTGTGTTACTGGGTTCTTCGTGTTCCTCACGTACTGATGTGTACACTCCGGGCACGCAGAACCTCGTGCCTTGCCTGGACAAAAAATACTGGCTAATAAATGTTTTTTGATTATGAAAGAACTGAGTTCACACGTTAAAGTCGAAATCGACCGCTGGATTGCAAAATATCCTGTGGATCAGAAACAATCTGCAGTGCTGGCTGCTCTGCGTGAAGTGCAGCATGAAAATCAGGGTTATTTAACAATCGAATTAATGGATGTAGTCGCAGAATATCTGGATATGCCAGATATTGCTGTCTACGAAGTTGGCTCCTTTTACTCCATGCTGGAAACGGAAAAATGTGGTCGACATAGTATTTCTGTGTGTACCAACATCTCATGCATGCTGAATGGTTCCAGTGAGATTATGCAACACATTGAGAAAAAGCTGGGAATCAAGGAAGGTGAGTCAACCGAGGATGGTCGTTTTCACATTAAGCAGGAAGAGGAATGTCTTGCAGCCTGTTGTGGTGCACCGATGATGATGGTTGATCATGTTTATCATGAAAACCTGACCCCTGAAAAGGTCGACGAAATCCTGGATAAACTGGAGTAACTTGCGCGTGGAAAAGTTAAATCAGGTTTGCTACGCAACTCTCCAGTTTGAAGAACCCTGGACACTTGAGAACTATCGTCGGGTCGGTGGCTATGAAGCGTGGTCAAAAATCATTAATGAAAAGATTCCTCCTGAAGATGTAGTTGAAATCGTAAAAGACTCTGGTTTGCGTGGTCGTGGTGGTGCTGGTTTTCCAACGGGACTGAAATGGAGTTTTATGCCACGCGATATGGATGTCCAAAAGTACGTTGTATGTAACTCGGATGAAAGCGAACCGGGGACCTGTAAAGACCGCGATATTTTACGCTTTAATCCGCACTCTTTAGTCGAAGGGATGGCGATTGCCTGTTATGCGATGAATACCAAAGTAGCATATAACTATGTGCGTGGTGAATTCATGGATGAACCTTATCAACGTTTTGAACAAGCATTAAAGGAAGCTTACGAGCAAGGTTATCTGGGTAAGAATGTCATGGGCTCCGGGGTGGAAGTAGAAATCTATGGCACTTTAGGTGCCGGTGCCTATATCTGTGGTGAAGAAACCGCATTGCTCGAATCACTGGAAGGTAAAAAAGGTCAACCACGTTTCAAGCCACCTTTTCCTGCCAACTTTGGTTTGTATGGTAAACCGACCACGATTAATAACACTGAATCCTTTGCATCGGTGCCATCTATTATAAGAAATGGCGCCGACTGGTTTGCTGAAATTGGCGTGCCCAATAGCGGTGGTAGTAAATGCTTTTCAGTCAGTGGGCATGTAAACAATCCGGGTAATTTCGAAGTGCCTCTGGGTACGCCTTTTGCGGATTTGTTGGAACTTGCCGGTGGTGTGCGTAATGGTCATCAACTTAAAGCTGTAATTCCGGGTGGTTCGTCCGTTCCTGTGATGCATGGTGAAGATATGATGGAAGTGAATATGGATTATGAATCCATTCAAAAAGCCGGTTCCTATCTTGGTTCGGGGGCTGTGATTATCATGGATGAAACTACATGCATGGTACGGATGCTCGAACGTATTTCTCGTTTCTATTATTCAGAATCCTGTGGTCAATGTACGCCATGTCGTGAGGGAACCGGTTGGTTGTATCGCGTGATTAAACGTATCGAGAATGGAGAAGGTGAACAGGAAGATCTGGATAAATTAATCGATGTTGCGAACAAGATCGAAGGCAGAACCATTTGTGCACTGGGCGATGCGGCAGCATGGCCGGTACAAAGTTTTGTTAAAAGGTTTCGCGACGAATTTCAATATCACATCGATAACAAATGTTGCATGCCGGGAACAGGTAGTATGTAAGTGAACTAGCAATTGCTCCTGCATTGCTAGTATTTCCGCCCTCCGTGGCGGTCAAAAGTGAAGCGTGAAAAGTAATAATGGTTGAAGACAAAATTACAATAGAAGTAGACGGTAAGAGCCTTACGGCAAATAAGGGGCAGATGCTCATTGAAGTGACTGATGCCAATGATATTTATATCCCAAGATTTTGTTATCACAAAAAATTAACTGTTGCTGCTAATTGCCGTATGTGTCTAGTCGAAGTTGAAAAGGCACCAAAACCATTGCCTGCCTGTGCTACACCAGTAATGGATGGCATGAAGGTACAGACCCGTTCAAAACTTGCCATCGAAGCACAAAAATCCGTCATGGAATTTCTACTGATCAATCACCCGCTTGATTGTCCGATATGTGACCAGGGTGGGGAATGTGAGTTGCAGGATCTTGCTATCGGTTATGGCGAAGGTGTCTCGCGTTATCAGGAAAGCAAGCGCGTCGTTATGGATAAAAATATTGGCCCACTGATACAAACAGATATGACTCGTTGCATCCATTGCACGCGTTGTGTTCGATTTGGTGAAGAAATCGCAGGACTACGTGAGATGGGTTCCGTGGGACGGGGTGAACGTATGGAGATTAGCACCTATATTGAAAAAAGTGTGTCTTCCGAATTATCAGGCAATATTATTGATATCTGTCCTGTTGGTGCATTGACCTCAAAACCTTTTAGATTTTCAGCGCGTGCCTGGGAAATGGTGCAACGTCAAAGTATCGCACCTCACGATTCTGTGGGTTCGAACGTACAGCTTCACATCAAAGATGATCGTGTTATGCGCGTAATCCCGGCAGAAAATGAAGCCATTAACGAAGTATGGATTTCTGACCGTGATCGCTTTAGTTATGAAGGAATGTATAGCGATGATCGTCTACAGACACCCATGATTAAACAAAATGGTAATTGGCAGGAAACAGACTGGGAAACTGCATTAGAGTTTGTCCGTGATAATCTCGACAAGACTTTATCAAAATACGGTAGTGATCAACTCGGTGGCTTGATATCCCCTGCATCAACACTTGAAGAACTTTATTTATTCCAGAAATTATTACGTGCGCTGGGAACCAATAATATTGATAGCCGTTTACGCCAGAATGATTTTGCACAACAAGATGCAGATCCGGCGTTCCCATATCTGGGCCAGTCAATTGCATCACTGGAAGATCTTGATGCAGTGTTAATGATTGGCAGTAACATTAGAAAAGAGCAGCCAATGATCAACCATCGTTTACGCAAGGCCGCATTAAAAGGGGCAGATGTGATGATGGTTAATTCGATTGATTATGAGATTAATTATGATGTTTCTGAGAAGATCATTTCATTACCCTCAGAAATACCAACAACACTGGCGGGTATTATCAAGGCATTGTCTGAGATGGGCAGTCGTCCAGTAGATGATGCTGTTCAATCACTAATAAACAATGTAACTGTGAATGAGTCACATCGGGCAATGGCTAAAAAACTGTCCGAAGCTCAGGCAGGATCAGTTTTATTAGGTAATCTGGCCACAGCACATGATCAATTCTCAACATTAAAAATATTGGCACTGGCTATCGCCAAACTTGCCGACGTTAAATATGGCTTCATCAGTGAATCAGCAAATACCAGTGGCGCACATTTGGCTGGTGCGTTACCTCATCGAGGGGCAGGGTGTGAAGCGCTTAATGGTTCATCCGGATTAACAATTGAGGCAATGCTGGAACAATCTCTAAAGGCCTACCTATTACTGGGCGTTGAACCGGAGATGGATTGTTGGGACGGTGGTAAAGCACTGAGTGCATTGGGGAATGCAGAGTTTGTTGTTTCAATGACGGCATATCAATCTGAAATTATGAAACAATATGCCGATGTACTTTTACCCATTGCACTCTTTGCCGAAACCTCCGGTACCTATATTAATGTAGAAGGACAATCACAGAGCTTCACGGGTGCAGTGCCGCCAGTAGGCGAGGCACGGCCAGCATGGAAAATATTACGCGTCATGGGCAACCTGCTGAATCTTGAAGCATTTGAATACAACAGTTCAGAAGAAGTCAGAGATGAAGTAACTGACATCATCGAAAATATTGCCTTAGGCAGTGTTGGTAGCTGGACGACACCAGGGTCCCTGAAAAATGACACAACGAACACTGATATGGTGAACAAAGGCGTACTGCAAAGAATTACAGAAATCCCGATGTATAGTATTGATGCCATGACCAGAAGGGCCCAGGCACTACAAAAAACAGATGATAATAAGGGCATGATTCAGATCAATTCTTCGCTGGCAAATAAGCTTAATGTTGTAGCGGGGGATATTGTCGTTGTTGAGCAGGAAGAAAACAGCATCAATGCGCCTGTAATTATTAATGATGCGGTGTCTGACAATGGTGTATTGATTCAGGCAGCACATTTGAACCATTTCAGATTAGGCGCATGGCATGGGAATGTCAGCTTGAGCAAGGCATGACCATGATGGAATGGATCCGATTTAATCTGATTACACCATTGGTGGAACAACTGTTCCCGGCTGCGATACATGTTCATGCTGCATTGACGATTGAAACTATTTTGAAGATTATGGCAATCCTTGTGCCAGTACTGTTTACGGTTGCTTATTTGACCTATGCAGAGCGCAAGGTGATTGGATATATTCAGGGACGTATCGGGCCTAATCGCGTGGGTTTCTTTGGTTTCTCCTTTTGGGGGCTGGGGCAACCGATCGCCGATGCCTTTAAATTAACCTTTAAAGAAATCATTGTGCCATCAGGATCAAACCGGTTCCTGTTTGTTATTGCTCCAATCTTGTCATTTGCCCCTTCTATTGCTGCCTGGGCAGTGATTCCTTTTAGCGATACCCTGGTATTGGCAGATATCAATGCCGGGTTACTCTATGTTCTGGCGCTGACATCTTTGGCTGTCTATGGTGTGATCATTGCCGGTTGGGCATCCAATTCAAAATATGCCTTTCTCGGAGCCATGCGCTCTGTGGCCCAGATTGTGTCTTATGAAATTGCCATGGGTTTTGCCCTGGTGGGGGTTCTGATTGCAGCAGGCAGTCTGAACCTGGGTGATATTGTCAATGCACAGAGTGGCAGCATCATTCACTGGTTTTGGTTGCCCTTATTACCACTGGCCGTAGTTTTTTTTATCTCTGGTGTGGCAGAAACCAATCGTGCACCCTTTGATGTTGCCGAAGGTGAGTCGGAAATTGTTGCCGGTTTCCATGTGGATTATGGTGGTATGGCATTCTCAGTTTTCTTTATGGCTGAATATGCCAACATGATCATTATTGCGATTCTCACATCCGTAATGTTTTTTGGTGGATGGTTATCGCCTTTTCAGGGAATTCCTGTGATTGGCGAATCCAGTATCTTCTGGTTGCTAGGCAAAACCTCATTCTTTCTGTTTATGTTTTTATGGTTACGGGCGACTTTCCCACGTTATCGTTATGACCAGATCATGCGTTTGGGTTGGAAAATATTTATTCCGATTACCATCGTCTGGATAATCGTTGCCGCAGTCATGGTAGTTACCAACATTCCACCCTGGTTTGCTTAGGTGCTAATATAATTAAAGACAGATGATTAAAGACAGATGGTTAAAGACAGATGATTAAAATCACAGCGCGATATATAAAAAGTTTATTCCTGCTTGAATTAATCAAGGGATTGAGACTGACCGGACGTTATTTATTCAAAAAGAAAGTAACCGTGCAATATCCGGAAGAAAAAACACCACAGTCACAACGCTTCCGCGGACTGCATGCCTTGCGCCGTTATGCAAATGGTGAAGAACGATGTATTGCCTGTAAATTATGTGAAGCAGTATGTCCGGCAGTTGCGATTACCATTGAATCCGAAGAGCGTGAAGATGGTAGTCGTCGTACCACGCTCTATGATATAGACCTGTCCAAATGTATTTACTGTGGTTTTTGCGAAGAATCCTGTCCGGTCGATGCTATTGTCGAAACCCGCATCTTTGAATATCACGGTGAGAAACGCAGTGATTTAATAATGACCAAGGAAATGTTACTTGAAGTTGGTGATCAGGCAGAAGAACAGATTGCAAAAGACCGTGCAGAGGAAGCACCTTATAGATGATTGAGCAATCAGTCTTCTATATTTTTTCTGCTTTATTGCTAATGTCTGCCGGCTTGATGATTACCGTGCGTAATCCGGTATTCGCAGCCTTATTTTTAATTCTTGCTTTTTTCTCAAGCTCCGCCATCTGGTTATTACTTGAGGCAGAATTCCTGGCTATTGTCCTGGTTCTGGTTTATGTCGGTGCGGTCATGGTCCTGTTTATGTTTGTGGTCATGATGCTGGATATAAATACATCTGCCATGAGAGAAGGGTTCATAAAATATTTACCCATCGGTGGACTTGTTGCCATTCTAATGGCCTTATCCATGGGGCTAGTGATTAACGCTGGTGAATTTGGCCTGGTAAGTGATTCTATCCAACGACATAGTGCAGATTACAGCAACACTGCCGAACTGGGCATGACTTTATATACGCACTATTTATATCCTTTTGAGATTGCAGGGGCCATATTGCTGGTTGCTATCATTGCTGCAATTGCACTGACAATGCGTGGTCCGCGTTCCAGCAAGGCACAAAAACCTGGCGATCAGGTTGCTGTTAAAAGTACTGACAGACTCAGGATCGTTAAAATGAAGGTTGAGAAGCAAGATCCTGACCCTGAACAAAAAGCAGCAGATGAGGAGTCAACATGATTACCTTATCCAATGTCCTGATGCTTGCGGCCTTGCTTTTCTGCATCAGTGTTGCAGGAATATTTATCAATAGAAAAAATATCCTGATCTTGTTGATGTGTATTGAACTGATGTTGTTATCAGTGAACATGAATTTCATTGCCTTTTCGTATTTCCTTGGTGATTTCAACGGTCAGGTATTTGTCTTTTTCATCTTAACTGTAGCCGCCGCAGAATCTGCGATTGGACTGGCGATCCTTGTTGTTCTGTTCCGAAACACGGGTACGATTAATGTTGATGACTTAAAGAGCATGGATGGTTAGATAAAACATGAATCTTTTCGAAAACATGGAAAATATTTATCTGGCCATTGTCCTGGCACCCTTGACTGGATCTATCATTGCGGGACTGTTTGGCAAGGTGATCGGACGTAATGGCGCACATAGAGTGACTATTCTTGGAGTTGGAATTTCATCTGTCCTTTCTTTAATCGCCTATTACCATATCTTTTATAATGGTGGTGAAATCTATAATGCCTCAGTTTATACCTGGTTAAACAGTGGAGGTTTACATTTCGAAATAGGTTTTCTGGTCGATCAACTCTCTGTCACCATGATGGTGGTGGTTACTTTTGTTTCGTGGATGATTCATATTTATACCATCGGCTATATGCACGATGATCCGGGTTATCAACGTTTCTTTAGTTATATTTCCTTATTTACCTTTTCCATGTTGATGTTGGTGATGTCGAACAATTTTCTGCAATTATTCTTTGGTTGGGAAGCGGTTGGCCTGGTCTCCTATCTTCTGATCGGTTTCTGGTATAAACGTGAGTCCGCCATCTTTGCCAATATGAAGGCATTCCTGGTGAACCGTATCGGCGACTTTGGATTTTTGCTGGGGATTGCCGCAATACTCATGCATTTTCATTCTATGGACTATATTGCAGTGTTTGAAAGGGCTCCGGCTTTGGCTGACGTAACGGTGAATATCTGGGGTGATGAGTCCTGGTCACTGATGTCTGTCATATGTATCTGTCTTTTTATTGGTGCCATGGGTAAGTCAGCACAAGTCCCCTTGCATGTATGGTTGCCAGATTCCATGGAAGGTCCAACACCGATATCAGCACTGATTCATGCTGCCACCATGGTGACTGCAGGTATCTTTATGGTGGCACGAATGTCACCACTCTACGAATTATCTGAAACAGCCTTGAATTTTATTTTAATTATCGGTGCAACAACTGCATTCTTTATGGGGCTGCTAGGTCTGGTGCAAAATGATATCAAACGTGTCATCGCTTATTCGACCTTATCGCAGCTGGGTTATATGACAGTCGCTTTAGGTGCTTCTGCCTATGCTGCCTCTATGTTTCATCTTACGACACATGCTTTCTTCAAAGCTTTATTATTTCTGGCTGCTGGTTCTGTCATTATTGCCATGCATCATGAGCAGGATTTACGCAAGATGGGTGGCCTTTATAAATATCTGCCGATCACATGGATAACCAGCTTGGTAGGTTCGATTGCTCTGATTGGTTTCCCGGGAACGGCGGGTTTCTTTTCCAAGGATGCCATTATCGAGGCGGTACATCTATCCACATTACCTGCTGCTGACTATGCCTATTATGCGGTTTTATCAGGAGTCTTTATTACAGCACTTTATACTTTCCGTCTGTTCTTTATGACCTTTCATGGTAAGGAAAGAATGGATAAACATATCTGGGAAGGCCTGCATGAAAGTCCATGGGTGGTGACATTTCCCCTGGCAGTTCTGGCGATTCCATCTTTAATCATTGGCGCGTGGCTGGTCGGGCCGATGCTATTTGGTGATTATTATGCAGGAGCAATTCAGGTGGCTGAGAGCCACAATGTGTTACTTGAGATGGGACGTCATTATCATGGCGAATGGTACGCAGTCGCATGGCAATTCTTTGTTCATGCAGTCAGTCATCCAACGGTCATCTTGCTCGCTTTTGCCGGCATATTTACAGCCTGGTTGTTGTACATAAAATTTCCTGGAGTACCTGGGAAGATAGCCACTGGTCTGAGTCCGATTTATCGTTTACTCGAAAATAATTATGGTTTTGATGCCTTCAACCAAAAGGTATTTGCCGGAGGCACAATTGGAATAGGGCGATTGTTTTGGCAGATAGGTGATGTCAAAATCATTGATGGTTTTATCGTTAATGGTTCTGCATTGTCTGTCCGCTGGTTCTCTGGTGTTATCAGACAAATACAGTCAGGTTATGTATATCATTATGCGTTTGCCATGATCCTTGGCTTGTTACTTTTACTTGCAGTGTTTGTGCTTCAAATATTTTAATCATAAGAAACAATAAATATAAGAATGTTTGCTGAATTACCAATTTTAAGTTTATTGATCTGGGGTCCGATCCTCGGTGGTGTCTGGGTGTTATACGCAGGTGACAGACAGGAAGAAACAGTCAAGACACTGGCCTTGATGTTCTCGGTGGTGACATTTTTGTTATCTACCTTACTTTATAAAAATTTCGACATCACTACGCACGAAATGCAGTTTGTTGAGTTCGCCTACTGGATAGAAGCTTTTAATATTAATTATTACCTGGGTGTTGATGGCATCGCCATGCCGTTGATCATACTCACTACATTTATGACGGTCTTGGTCATCCTCTCTGCATGGGAAGTTATCGAAAAGAGAATTTCCCAGTATCTCGCGTCATTTTTGATTATGGAAGGGCTGATGATTGGTGTTTTCTCTGCTGTAGATGCCATGTTGTTTTATGTTTTTTGGGAAGCCATGCTGATCCCCATGTTTCTGATCATTGGTATCTGGGGTGGCCCAAGGCGTGTGTATGCCACCATTAAGTTTTTTCTGTATACCTTCCTGGGTTCGGTATTTATGCTGGTGGCCTTTATCTACCTGTATTCCCAGTCGGGCAGTTTCAATATCCTGGAATTACAAAATTTACCACTAGGGTCAGACGCTCAGAAATTAATTTTTATTGCTTTCTTGCTCGCCTTCGCAGTAAAAATACCCATGTGGCCTGTGCATACATGGCTACCAGATGCCCACGTTGAAGCACCGACGGGTGGTTCAGTGATATTGGCCGCGATCATGTTGAAGCTTGGTGGTTATGGTTTTCTTCGTTTCAGTTTGCCGATCACCCCGGATGCCAGTCTGTATTTTGCCGACATGATGATTGTCTTATCGTTAATTGCCATTGTTTATATTGGTTTTGTTGCTTTGGTGCAGCAGGACATGAAAAAATTGATTGCTTATTCGTCTATCTCACATATGGGTTTTGTGACTTTAGGATTCTTTGTTGGTTTTAGTATTTATGTGGCTACGGGTTCAACTGAAGGTGCCGTGTTTGGACTTGAAGGTGCCATGGTACAAATGATTTCTCATGGTTTTATTTCCGGGGCATTGTTTCTCTGCGTCGGTGTCATGTATGACCGGATGCATAGTCGAGAGATTAAAGATTATGGTGGTGTGGTCAACACCATGCCGCATTTTGCCGCATTCATGATGTTATTTGCCATGGCAAATGCAGGACTTCCGGGAACATCAGGTTTTGTTGGTGAATTCGTTGTCATCCTCAGCAGTTACCAGGCCAATTTCTGGATCGCATTTATGGCAGCACTCACCTTGATACTGGGTGCCGCTTATACATTATGGATGTATAAAAGAGTCATCTTCGGTGAAGTAGCCAATGACAATGTTAAACATCTAAAAGATATTAATTCACGCGAAAAGTTTATTCTATCGATGCTGGCCATTGCAGTATTGGTATTGGGTCTTTACCCGGCACCGTTGTTTGATGCCATGCATCCTACGCTGGAACATTTGTTCGAGCAGATGTTACACAGCAAGATAATTCAATAAGGTAAGCCAATAAGATGATATCCAGAGTAGACATATTGGCACTAACCCCTGAAATATTCATGCTGACTTCAGCGAGTATCATTCTGGTGCTTGATACTTTCAGTAACGATCCGCTACGCAGATTGACTTATTATCTTACTCAACTGACACTTATTCTAACGGCTGTATTGGTGATTCAATTATCGCCAGAGCAGACGGTCTACGCCTTTGGAAATAGTTACATTAACGACGGTATGGCAACGGTATTGAAGGTAGGTGTCTTCATTATTGGTTTCTTTGCATTTCTCTATTCCCATGAGTACCTAAAAGAGCACGGCTGGTTAAAAGGAGAATATTTTGTCCTCGGGCTATTCGCCATCCTGGGCGAGATGATAATGATTTCAGCATCCAGCTTGCTGACGGTCTATCTTGGGCTGGAATTATTATCGCTTTCCCTCTATGCAATGGTTGCCATGCACAGAGAATCTACCGCAGCTTCGGAAGCCGCAATGAAATATTTTGTCCTGGGTGCGTTGGCATCAGGCATGTTGTTATATGGCATGTCGATGATTTATGGCGTCACAGGAAGTCTGGAGTTGGCAACGATTGCTACAAATATTGAAAGTGATGCCAATAATATATTACTAGTCTTCGGGCTTGTTTTTATCATGGTGGGGATTGCCTTCAAACTTGGTGCCGTACCATTTCATATGTGGGTGCCTGATGTTTATCAGGGTGCACCGACTTGCGTGACATTATTTATTGCCAGCGCACCCAAGCTGGCTGCCTTCGCCATGGCAATGAGATTATTGGTTGATGGTTTGCAACCCTTGTTAAATCACTGGCAAGGGATGCTCATTATCCTGGCCATTTTGTCCATGGCCACAGGGAATATCATTGCCATATCCCAGACCAACATCAAACGTATGCTGGCTTATTCAGCCATTGCTCATGTTGGTTTTCTATTATTAGGTCTGTTGTCCGGTACAGCTTCTGGTTATGCAGGCTCCATGTTTTACGTCATTACATATGCCATGATGAGCATGGGTGCATTCGCTATGGTCATCTTACTGGGAAGAAAAGATTTTGAAGCAGACCAGTTAGATCATTTCAAAGGTTTATCCGACAGAAGTCCGTGGTTTGCTTTTATGATGTTGATACTGATGTTTTCCATGGCAGGCGTACCGCCATTTTTGGGTTTCTGGGCTAAATGGTTCGTGCTGAAAGAGTTGGTTGATGCCGGTTTTGTCTGGTTAGCTGCAACGGCAGTCTTCTTATCAATTATCGGTGCCTATTATTATATATATGTGATTAAACTCATGTATTTCGATAAAGCAGATTCAATGACCGCGATCAAGGCATCAAAACAAATGCGATTTGCTCTAAGTATCAATGGCCTGGCCTTACTTGTTCTAGGTTTGACGCCAGGTGCGTTGCTGGCAATTTGTATTAGCGTGATGTCGACTGTTGCTTAATAAGTAAACTAAATTTGTCATTTTGAGTGAATATGAGAAATCCGCCAAAGGCGTCCCGAACCCATGTCTCGAATCGCAGAGAGAGAGCTTGTGAGGGATCTTTCCCTTCAGTCGAGATGACATCAACTCCTTAAATATATGACAACCACTATTGCAGTTTGGGTCTTGTTACTAATCTCTTTTCTTGCGGCCAACCTTCCCTGGTTGAATGAACGTTTTCTATTCCTCATAGAACCCAAAGAAAAGAAAACCCCATGGATGCGTTTATTAGAGTGGTTACTGCTCTATTTTATTGTTGGGTTTATCGCCCTGGGATTTGAGAAAAAAATGACCGGGCAATTGCACGCACAGGATTGGGAATTTTATGCCACAGGATTTTGCTTATTTATCGTCTTCGCATTACCCGGTTTTATCTATCGCCACGATTTTTTAAACCATTATCAACGATGGAAAAGACGCCAGGCGAAGTAAGCGTTTAGCCAGAAAATCGTGGTCTGACCCCGATTATTACCGATTACTACCAATATTTTCACCCATAATTATCTCCTTATCCACCTTCATCCCTGCCGACCATTGCATAACATCCTTTGCAAATAACAGGATCACCGTTGAACCCATATTAAATCGGCCCATTTCCTGACCTTGGTGTAGTTGAATATCTTCGTTTGGATATTGGGTATCATTAATGATCCTATCTTTCGCCGGTGTGATCTGTCCTGCCCAGACGGTTTCCATACTGCCGACATTTAAAGCGCCGACCATGACTATAGCCATGGGGCCAATATCGGTATTAAAAATATTAATCACACGTTCGTTTCTTGCGAATACCGAGTCAACAACACGTACGGTATGAGAATTCACAGCGAATAATTTACCTGGTACATAGATCATTCGAGTGAGTTGTCCTGTGATCGGCATGTGAATACGGTGATAGTCTTTGGGTGCAAGATAAAGTGTGGCAAATGTGCCACCAGAAAACATGCTGACGAGTTCATCTTCTACCAATAGATCTTTCAAGGTGTATGATTTACCCTTGGCCTGGATGATCATGTCCTTGTTATTGTCCACGCTATTATCTTTTTCAACATTTCCTACCTGACTGACCACACCATCCACCGGACAAAGGATGGTGTGCTTATCTAAAGTTATTGGCCTTGCTTCTGCTGAGAGTTCCCGGGTGAAGAAGGAATTAAAACTGGAATAGCTTTCGGGATCTGGATTATTTGCCAGAGACATATCCACGTCGAAGAAACTGACGAATAATTTGATTAAAATATTTTTAAACCACGGGATCTCACAGCGGGTGATTCGATATACCAGGCTGGTGATAAAATGTTGTGGGATAAAATATTGTGGCAGAACACTTAATTTGTCTAACCAGCTTGCTATGGGATCGTTCATAGTGTGAGGAATAAGTTATCAGTTATTATTATATGTCATCTCGAACCCTGTCCCGAAAGATAGAGAGGGGCAGGGGAGAGATCCTTGTCTCGACCATAGGGAGAGATCTTCATAAAGATCCCTCACAAGCTCTCTCTCTCTGCGATTCGAGACATGGGTTCGGGACGCCTTTGGCGGATTTCTCGTAAGCTCCCTCCCTGCAGTTCGGGACATGACTCGAAATGACAGACTTGTTCTTTTCACTAAAACTGAATTATTTAGAGTGTTCATGATGATTATGATTATGCATTTCAGTTGAATCAGATCGTTTAACCATAGCATCAAACATGAGTGTCTCACCATTCGCAAATGTCAGCTTGATTGAAGCGAGTTCACCTTCTCGCATCGGAGCAATATTGTTAAATAACATCAGGTGGTAGCCGCCGGGTTCGAATGAAAAAATGGTATTTGCGGCAATAATAATTTCATTCTGTTGCTGCATTCTTGCTACACCATCCTCTATCTGACTCAGATGAAATTCAATGCGTTCAAATTCAGGGCTTTCTGCAGAGATAAGGGTCAGTGCTTTGTCTGATAAATTTTCAATCTGCAGATAAGCTGCCATTATTTTAATCGTGGGCGGTGCTTCACGGATCCATGCATTCTGTATCGTAATATTTTCATCTGCTGAAGCGAGATCAAGGGAAAATAGAACAAGGAAAAATGATATGATGATTAAATTGCGTGTCTTCATATTAAAGGTATGATTATTTTTCTTTTTAGTTAAGTATTTCGAGCTGTTCTATATCATATCATTTGTCATTCCTGTGAACGACCGCATGGACGTAGGAGGTGCTATTACATGGAGGAAGTAATCGCCAGGGTCGAGTCTGGAACAGAGACCGAGCCGAAACGGGAATCTAGTTGAAGATGTACCGCCTGTAAGGTAGATATTTTCAACTGGATACTGCCATGCGCCAGTATGACGTATTTCTTCTTTCTTTCAGGAATTTGGAACATTTATTAACCCTCTGTCAGAAAGCCGATATAATACACGTTGAGACGAAACCAGACATGCATGGACTCATGTCTATTTCTAGAATTCAGACCCCGCAAATGGCGGGGTTTCGCTTGTTTATAAGTGAAGCTGATTCGTTAATACGCATTGTAGGACTGATTTAGATGGAAATTTTATTAGGACTTTATAATTACTGGGTAGCCATTGGACTTATGATGATGGGGTTTTACATCGTCATCGCTAATGGAAATTTAATTAGAAAGATTATCGGCCTGAATATCTTTCAGGTATCAGTATTTATTCTATTTATATCAATGGGTTATCTCTCAGGTGGCACAGCCCCCATCTATTCAGAAGCCTACACGCAATATTCAGCACCATTGCCTCATGTCCTGATTCTAACTGCCATTGTCGTTGGTATCGCAACCACCGCACTTGGTCTGGCGTTGACGATTCGTATCTATCAGGCGTACGGCAGTATTGATGAGGACGAGATCAACGAGATGGATGAAAATTGACTGATGAGCCAGGTTAGATTGATGGATGTGACTGCGTGATTTCACAGCATTTGCCCGTCTTACAGGTTGTTGTTCCCTTATTATTCGCACCGATATGTATATTACTGCGCAGACATAACTTGGTCTGGGGCGTAGTTCTGCTGAGCTGTTGGGTCAGTTTTGCCATTGCCACGTCTCTGCTACAACAGGTGCTGACTGGTGGTGAGATTATTTATGCCCTCGGCGGCTGGGATGCCCCTTGGGGGATTGAATATCGTGTAGATGTTCTTAATAGCTTTGTCCTGTTAATCATTACGGCGATTGCCTCCATTGTCATTACCTTCGCGCGTGAAAGTGTGCACAAGGAAATCTCGGAAGACCGAATCTATCTTTTTTACACGGCCTTTTTGCTGCATTTAACGGGAATATGTGGCGTCGTCATTACTGGCGATGCCTTTAACATATTCGTCTTCATAGAGATTGCCTCATTGTCTTCCTATGCAATGATCAGTGCAGGGCGTGACAGGCGGGCATTGTTGGCTGCCTTTCGCTATTTGATACTGGGTACGGTAGGGGCGACATTCATCCTCATTGGTATTGGTCTTATGTATGTCATGACCGGCACATTGAATATCGCTGATATGGCAGAACGTATTCGAGATGTGCAGGACACACGCACCATTGTTACTGCCTTTGCATTTTTTACCGTAGGTGTCTGCATCAAGTTTGGTTTATTTCCTCTACATTACTGGTTACCCAACGCCTATACCTATGCACCTTCGGTGGTTTCCGCATTCTTGTCTGGAACCACCAGTAAGGTCTTTATTTATGTCCTGCTCAGGTTCCTGTTCACACTATTCGGTGCGGAATATGCTTTTGAAATTATGCATCTGGATATTATTTTAATGGTGGTAGCCATACTGGCAATCTTCAGCGGTTCTATCGCGGCAATTTATCAGGACAACATCAAAAGAATGCTGGCTTATTCCAGTATTGCCCAGATTGGTTATATGGTTTTAGGTATCAGTCTGGTTTCTGTGTCCGGACTTATGGCGGGCATATTACATCTGTTCAATCATGCTTTAATCAAGACAGCTTTGTTTATGGTCGTCGCATGTTTCTTTTTTCGGTTTGATTCAGTCTCACTGAAAGATCTAAAAGGCGTTGGTAGACAAATGCCGTGGACGACGATGGCGTTTGTGATTAGCGGCCTGAGCTTGATCGGTACACCGCTGACGGTGGGTTTTATCAGCAAGTGGTACTTGATAGTTGCTGCCCTGGAGAAAGACTGGTGGTGGTTGGCTGCGTTAATCCTGTTAGGCTCAATCCTGTCCGTTATTTATATATGGAAGGTCATCGAGGTTATCTATTTTCAAAGCAGCGGTTCCCAGTCAGATACTGGGGCAATCAAATATAAAGAAGCACCGTTATCTATGTTAATCCCAGTGTGGGTGATTATTTTCGCGAATATTTATTTTGGTGTGAATGCATCGTGGGTCACGGATATTGCTCAACGGGCAGCTGTTTATCTGATGGCAGGTCAATAAGCCGATGCTGATTGAAGCCGCGATTCTTATTCCCGCCGTCGGTGCTGTATTGATCGGCTTAACGGGTCGCTATCCCAATCTCCGTGAAGCGGTCACATTAGTATCTGCAGTCAGTATGTTCATAGTTGTATGGCAGATATATCTGGCCCTGAATAGAGGAGATATACTTGCAGTTGAATTACTTGAAGTCGTGCCTGGCCTGTCTCTGGCTTTTGCGGTCGAGCCACTGGGGATGTTATTTGCCCTGGTCGCCAGCTTTCTCTGGATCGTCACATCAATTTATTCTATTGGTTACATGCGCGCCCATCATGAACAAAATCAAACGCGTTTCTA
>Ga0209988_10000699_pt1 | contig 21256 bp, 20 predicted proteins | sample N075metaG_FD_183115 | JGI IMG/M metagenome (GOLD analysis project Ga0209988, IMG submission 183115) | Deep subsurface microbial communities from Kermadec Trench to uncover new lineages of life (NeLLi) - N075 metaG (SPAdes) (version 2) | ecosystem: Environmental > Aquatic > Marine > Ocean trench... | reverse complement strand
GTGCATGAAGGAGGATTTCGCATCGAGAAAGACTTTCAGGACCGATGGACCTTTCTGCGGCCCGACGGCATTGCCGTTCCCAAGTGCGGTTACCGTTCTCAGGACATGATTGATGAGGATCTTTCCAACATGGTTGAAATTCCTCCCGCGGGAGGATTATTGAGCAACGGAGCAAACAAGGTGTCCGAGCCACCGCCGCCCGCGTATCTTCATTAGCGCTGCTCATCTGAGCCTGGATACAACCGGATTTGAACTTCCTCAGTAGCACGACAACTCAACGAACGACCGAGAAAAACGCTAGACTTTAGAACACCGGCTGATCGATTTAACCAATGTGTTGCATCGACCGGTTGAAGTCGCAGCGCAACTGCAGACGTTCGAGTGATAGTATTCGACGCATTGAAAAGGTCTGCTCGCAACCCTTTGCGGTCGTTCGTTTCAAACGCGGTATGAAATCGTAGGGAGTTCACGATGGGCCAAGATCAGGCGACGACTTTTCGTTGGGGCGGAGCGGCTCTATGTGTCGGTTCCGTCTTGTTAGCCCTCGCAATTATTGGCTACGTTTTTATTTATGGGCAGCCTGAGGCAAGCGGTGCCGATGGCGTCATCACATTGGACGATCGTGTTAGCCACCTGCAGACCAACTGGGATTTCGCACAAGCGATGTGGCGAATCGAGACTGTGGCTATCGTGCTGTTAGCCGTGGCAGGATTCGTACTCCAGCATCAGAAGTGGAATCCGGGTGATAGAACCTCACCCCGATTCGCATGGTCATTAATGGCCGTCGGAGCTGTTTTTCTATTTATGCTGTACCCGCTCATGCTCGGGGGCTATCCGGAAGCCCTGCGAATTTATGAGACTGAGCCGGGGCTGATGGCTGTACTAAATAGTATTGCGTATTTCGTTTTCTATTTCGGTTCGGCAACGATGTTTGTTGGACTGGCCCTGGTGTTCGCACTCGGACACGAATCGAATGGCGGAATGCCATCGTGGCTTGCGATGGCGGGAATCATTGTGTGTCTTCTTGGATTCGCCGGTATGGTCGGAAGCCTTTTTGGTTATTCAAAAATAATGACGCTGGCACCATTTGGTGTGTTGGCGTATCTACTTGCTAGTTACCTTGGGTTTTCAATTTGGCGAATGGGAACTCGGGCAGATTTGTAGGCAAATGAACGGCTGCTTCACTCCCTGAGTCATTCAGTCATGCAGTTTCTGCATTCAAGAGCAAGGGCAATCCACGATCTTTTAATGCCTTAAGGTACTTGGCTTCATCATAGGGCGTTCGAGTCACCAGCATCGATAAAGAATGCGGATCCATTTAAACGCAAGCGCTCTCACAGCCGCCTGGTATGAGGAGCCTTTCCTCGCTGCTGATAATAATACAATCCCGCCCAGTTGGACTTGTAGATCGTCTGTGCTGCCCATTTCGCGTTAATTTATTGATTTTAAAATGGTGGGGCGTGTAGGGATTGAACCTACGACCGGTCGGTTAAAAGCCGAATGCTCTACCGCTGAGCTAACGCCCCATTTGGGATGTCCGTCTAGGATACGAATAGGGTCGCGGACAACGACTGAATTCGGGCGCGATGATACCGAACCGGCCACAAATGACAAGCCGCTTCCGGTCATTGGAGCCAATTTCTTGCGCGCCGTCTGCGCCCTGCCCGTTTCTAGTGCCCCTCGTCGGTCATTCGCTTCAAACGCTGGTCTGCAAGCCGTGCCGCGGTCGTGTCCGGGTAATCTGCTTTGACCCGGTTCAGCGCCGCTCGCGCGTCATCCCAACGTTCGAGTTCATAGGTGCAATAACCCATTTTCAACAAGGCATCCGGTACTTTTCGCGATTGGGGGTACTCATTAATCACCACGCTGAACTGATCGAGTGCATCAACGAATTTGTCGGTCACATAATAAGATTCTGCCAGCCAGTACTGCGCGTTATCGGCAAGTTGACTGTCAGGGTAGGAAATGAGGAACTGACCGAATGCCATCGCAGCAGGTTCGTAGCGTTGCTCCTTCAGCAATTCAAACGCCGCCTGGTAATTGTCCCGATCCGATCCGCCTGGCACGGGTAGCTCGCCTGGCGCTAACTGGCCACCATCAAGTACATTGACCGCGTTGACTGTTTGCCGAAGTTTTTTCTCAATATCCTGAATTCGTCCATCGATATCGATGTATATGTCACGTTGGCGATTAGCCGTATTTGCCGATTTGTACTCGATGGTCTCTGTCCGCCCCTGCAGATCCGCTGCCTGGCGTTGTAACTCGTCAACCTGCAAGGTCAAATCAACCAGACTGCCATTGGCCAAAATGCGTTCAATGGCTTCAATGCGTGTGTCGAGTTCATTGAGCTTGATCAGAACCGGGTCTTCACTTGCGGGGGTCACCGTGCAGCCAGCTACCAACGCCAGCAAAACAGCAGTGAACCCAAATCTTATTTTGTTCAGCACGTATTTAGCTCAACTAGTTCGTGTACTTGATTTCGACCCGCCGATTCTGGCTGTAGGATTCTTCGTCACTACCGAATGCGGCAGGCCGCTCTTCGCCGAAGCTGACGGTTGATATCTGGCTCGTAGAGGCACCCTGGATCAAAAACATGCGGCGCACCGTTTGTGATCTGCGTTCACCTAATCCGATGTTGTACTCGCGGGAACCGCGCTCGTCTGCATGACCCTCGAGACGAATGCGCGTCCGGGAGTCGTTCGACAGTCGATTCGCGTGTTGCGATAGCAAGTCCGCGTATTCCGGTCGCAACTCCGACTGATCAAAATCGAAATAGATAATCATAGTGAGTTCGTCGTTCAAAAGATCGTCGCCGAATTCTTCTCCCCCACCGAGACTGTTGTCGTCGAAGCCGCTCGAATTTGCGCTGCTGCCGTTAGCACTACTACCACTGTCGGAGCTCCGTTCCGGATCCGGAATGTCCTGGGATGCACAGGCGCCAAGCATTAAAGCGAGTACGCCAGTGATTAATAATTTGTGAAGTCTCATATCAGTTTCCTTGTCGGTTGCCCAACCGAAGTATTTATTTCCATAATTTAATCAATTAATTCAATATTATATAGTGCATAATTAAAGTGAATTGTCACTATAAAACATCGCTGGTTTATCTAAAATTTCGCAAAAGGTGACCATACCGGCTCACGAACATCGCCCTTCCCGGCCGCGAGTTGCTGCCTGACCAGCCCGTCGGCAGTCACTGTTTCCAGCACTCCGTTTCGGCCCTTCCTCGTTGCGTAAATAAGGGTATCACTGTTTGGTGCAAAACTCGGTGACTCGTCTTGTCTTCCTGTTGAAAGTACGAGCAGATCCCTGCGCTCGAGATCCATCACACCAATTCTGTAGTTACCGCGATCAAGGTGCACCATGGCCAGTTTTTTGCCATCCGGTGAGAGCCTGGGACGCGCATTGTAACTGCCATCAAAAGTGACTCTTTCCGGACGCCCCCCCGACGACGAAATCTTGTAGATCTGTGGGCCGCCACTTCGGTCAGACGTGAAATAGATCGTCGAACCATCGGGTGACCAGGTGCCTTCGGTATCAATCGAACGATTCGTGGTCAAACGAGTTACTTCCCGGGTCCGCAAATCCATCACATTGATATCGAGATTGCCATCGGCGCCACCCAGGGTCAGGACCAGTTTCCGGCCATCCGGCGAGAATGCAGGCGACCCGTTGATCCCCGGCCGACTGGATACCTTCATCCTGTTTCCTGTGCGCAGGGTTTGCACGAATATAGAGGAAACATTGCCCTCGAAAGACACGTAAGCGAGTTGCCGGCTGTCAGCGGACCACGCTGGCGACATGATCGGATCGCCGGACTCCATGATCGTGTGCTCGTTCTCCCCGTCCGCATCCGAAACCACCAGCGTGTACAAGCGATCCGCACCCTCGCCCTGCGCAGTTACGTAGGCAACCTGCGTGGCAAAAACGCCCTGGATTCCGGTTAGTTTTTCATAAATCATATCTGCCGCGCGGTGCGCTACGCGTCGTATAGTGCCGCGACTCGCCGGCATTCGATAACCGACCAGTTGTATACCGCGAAACACATCGAAGAGCTGGAACTGCACGCTGTAAACATTTTCGCCGGTCTGCGTGACCTTGCCGATGACGATGGCCTCCACACCCAGGATCGACCAGTCACTAAAATCCACGTCCGCTCCAGAGGTCGGTTTTTGCAGCATGTCGTCTTCATCGAGTGGCGCGAATCTACCGCTCCTCTTGAGATCCGCAGCAATCACCGCAGCGACGTCCAGCGGACTGCCCGCACCGCTGCTCTCAAACGCGAAGGGTACGACCGCGACCGGCGTCTGCTTGCCAGCGTCCTGTGTGATGCGGATGGTGAGTTGCGCTGCGGCAATGTCGACCATAACCACAGTGATACAAAGGGCAAAAAAACAATTCTTGAGCTCGTTTAGCATTAACCGGATCCTGTTCATTCGATTTGGGCTCTATTGTGTAGGTTCGAATATGAATCGCAAGTTTCGTTCAAACAAACTTGGATCTTCGGGTTCCGGCAAGGGTGAAGCTCTGTACACAGCCGCCTCAACCGAGCGCCTCACTGCGTCATCGCCGTTGCAACTCTCGATCGCTACACTGACCACTTCACCACCGGCCAATTGCCTCACTAACACGGTACAACTGAGGCCTGGCTGTGCACTGGCTGGCTGCACCCAGTTTCTTTCAATTTTCTGCTGCAGTGCGTATTGGTAACGGGCCAGAGCACCTGCATTCATCGCATCCAGACGATCCTGCTCCGCTTCGATTTCGACGGCTCGTTGCCTTTGTTCTTCGGCCTCCTCCGCTTCTTTGCGGCGGCGTTCGTTCTCGGCTCGTTGCTTCTCAACATCCTCAAGGCGCTTGCGTTCGGCCTCCTGTCTGCGCCGTTCGATCTCCGCTTCCTCGCGTTTCTTCCGCTCCCGGTCTGCCTCAGCCTTGCGTTGTCGCTGCGCTTCGTCTTCACGCGCAATCCTTGCGCGCTCAACTCGCAAATCTTCCAGGCGTTTTTGCTCCTCAGCCTCAAGTCGAAGCTGTTCTGAATTGTCCGGCTCCGGTTCAGGCTCAGGTGCTGGCCCTTCTTCGATAACCGGCGGAGCAGTGTACAGATCCTCCTCCAGCACGAGAGTCCCCTTGATCGCCATGGGCACCTGCGGCAGCACCGGCTGCGACCAATCGTAGGCAAAAATCATTGCCGCCAGAATACCAGCGTGCAAGATGATGGCCAGTGACATCGAAATGATGTTGAAATCGTTGCGCATGCGCAGGTGCATTCAGCCTATTCGGGAACCGGGTAGGAATCCAACGGATCGGTAACAAAACCAACACTCTCCGCACCGGCCTGTTGCAACAGCACCATCGCACCCACCACAATGCCATAAGCCACCGCGCGATCTGCTTTTAGGAGCACTGGCGTATCCGGTCGGTTCTTCAACACCACACGAGTGCGCGTCACTATTTCTTTGGCGCTCGCTGGCAGATCTTCGTGATCGCCGAGATTGATGTACAGATTGCCGCTCGCGTCTACGCTCACGATGATTGGCTCTCGATTTGCAGCATCCGCAATAGGCTCTGCGCCCGCCTTTGGCAACTCCACTTTGATTCCCTGGGTCAGTAATGGCGCTGTCACCATGAATATGATGAGTAGCACAAGCATTACATCGATATAGGGGACAACATTGATTTCCGCTATCAGTTTGCGTTTTCTTACGGAGCGCGCCATATCACGCCACCTTCTTGCGCGCGTGGCGCTGCAGGATGCTGGTAAATTCCTCCATGAAACTGTCGTAGCGAATTTCAAGGCGTACGACTTTGTCGGCGAAGTTGTTATAGGCGATCACGGCGGGTATCGCTGCGAACAGGCCCATTGCGGTGGCGATCAACGCTTCCGCAATGCCCGGCGCTACCACAGCAAGTGTCGCTGTCTGCATTCCCGCGAGCATCCGGAAGGAATTCATGATGCCGATGACGGTCCCGAACAGTCCAATGTAGGGACTCGTTGAGCCGATCGTTGCCAGAGTTGCGAGACTTTGTTCCAGGCGATCAACCTCGCGGTTCTGAGCAACGTGCATGGCTCGACGACATTCTTCGATAACTTTGTCAGGATGCGTATCGTCTTGTGACGTCATGCGGCTGAAATCACGAAAGCCAGCCTCAAATATGCTCTCCATGCCAATGCTGCCACCCTTTCTCCGTCCGGAGTTGCTATACAGCGTGTTCAGATCTCCGCCGGACCAAAAGCTTGCTTCAAAATCATCGGAGGCCACCTGCGCGCGCTTGATCAAGCGCCTTTTGGTAAAGATGATGCTCCAGGAAACCAATGACGCCGCCAACAGTACAAGCATCACGAGTTTCACGACGAAGCTCGAATTCATAATCAGCGTCAGAAGTGACATATCAACGGTCATAATCAGGTGTCCTTGAAAAGTGAATCGGGCAACCGTGCCGGTTTGAGTGTATCGGCATTCAGAAATGCCGCCCGTACCTCGCCACGGCAAAGCAGATCCCCGCCCAGGGAATTTCGATAAATATTTTGCTCAATAAGAAAACTCGCGCGACCTCTATCGAGGAGCCCCGCAGTTACGATCAATTCGTCATTAAATTTCGCCGGCATCAGGAACTCGGCTTTCATGTCCACAACAACGAACATGCGTCGCTTCTCTTTCAATAGGACATCCTGTTCGATGCCAAGTGCCCTGATCCATTCCGTACGAGCCCGCTCCATGAATTTGAAATAGTTGGCGTAATAGACCACGGCCTGCGCGTCCGTATCCTCGTAATAGACACGGATCGGCCACGAAAACGGGCTTTTTTTCGCTGCATCGTTCATTGCAGGCGCTCAGGTCAGATCGAATTGTTGCGGTTCAGGCCGTGAAACCCGATCAGGCGGCGTCAGGCCAAAATGCAGATAGGCGTTTTTCGTTGCCACACGCCCGCGCGCCGTACGCATCATGAAACCCTGCTGTATCAGGTAGGGTTCGATTACATCTTCGATCGTGCCTCGTTCCTCGCCGACTGCGGCAGACAAACTTTCAACGCCAACCGGACCACCGTCAAATTTTTCGATGATGCTCAACAGGAGACGTCGATCCATCGCATCAAAGCCATTCGGGTCAACCTCCAGCATGTCCATCGCACTGATCGCTATATCATGAGTGACCACACCGTCTCCCTGCACTTCTGCAAAATCACGCACGCGGCGTAACAGCCTGTTAGCGATTCGGGGAGTGCCACGTGCCCGGCGCGCAATCTGCTCGGCGCCTGCCGATTCAATCTCCAGATTTAGAATCCCCGCCGATCGATGAATAATTGTTTGCAGCTCTTCTTTTGAGTAAAAATCCAGTCGCTGCACAATGCCAAAACGATCCCGAAACGGGGATGTCAGCAATCCTGCTCGCGTCGTTGCCCCCACCAGCGTGAACGGCGGCACATCCAGTTTGATCGAACGAGCTGCCGGCCCTTCGCCAATCATGATGTCAAGCTGAAAATCTTCCATCGCCGGGTAAAGCACTTCTTCGACGACCGGGCTCAAACGATGAATTTCATCCACAAACAACACATCATTTTCTTCGAGGTTCGTCAGCAAGGCCGCCAAATCTCCCGGCTTCTCCAGAACCGGTCCTGAAGTTTGACGCAGGTTGACCTTCATTTCGTGGGCGATAATGTGAGCCAGCGTCGTCTTGCCAAGACCCGGCGGTCCGAAAATAAGGACATGATCGAGCGGCTCACCGCGATTGCTGGCGGCCGTCATGAAAATCTCCATCTGCCGCCGCACACTTGCCTGCCCGACATACTCGGCAAGTGTCTTGGGGCGGATTGCCCGGTCAAGCACCTGATCGCCCTCTCGTGCAACCGCACTTGTCAACCGGTCATGCTCAATGCCAGCCACGTTAGTTGACTGCCTGTTTCAAAGCCTGCCGAAGAATGTTCTCAGCAGACAAGGTGTCAGTTTCTATCTTGGCCAACAGGCGTCCAACCTCGGTGGGTTTGTACCCGAGCGCAACCAGTGCATCAAACGCTTCACCACGAGCATCGGATACGACAGCCTTCCGGGCTTGCGTCGGGACACCCGCCACGACTGTTTGCACCCGGTCACGCATTTCTATGATCAATCGCGCGGCAGTTTTCTTGCCCACCCCGGGGATTTTGACGAGCGTGGCCGAATCCTCATGCTGCACGCATCTCGCGAAATCTCTTACGCCCATTCCGGAAAGGATGCCGAGCGCCATCTTGGCGCCGACCCCACTGATCTTCAGTAACGATCGAAACAGCGCACGCTCTTCTTCGCTTGAAAAGCCGTACAACGTCTGCGCGTCTTCCCTGACAAGCAGGTGTGTATGCAGGAACACTTCGGCGCCGATATTCGGTAGTTCGAGGAATGTCGACATCGGTGTCTCGATTTCATAGCCCACGCCACCGCATTCGATAATTATCTGTGGATTCTGTTTGTAAGCGAGGGATCCCCGCAATGAGCCGATCATCCTGAGCCCATTAGCGCAGATCTCGCGCTGAGTCGCGAACCGAGTCTTCTCTGATGGCCGTGACAAAGCGCTGTCGCCAACGCGTCAGCGGCATCCGGCGATGGAGCACCTTCAAGCCCGAGCAATGAAATCACCATGTGCTGGACCTGTTCTTTCGTGGCGCTGCCCGTTCCCACAACAGCGAGCTTGATTTCTCTCGGTGCATATTCGAATACGATTGCATCGCTCTGGAAAGTCGCGCAAATCGCCGCAGACCGGGCATGCCCCAGTTTCAATGCGCTGCCTGGATTCTTGTGCACAAAGACACTTTCGACCGATACCACATCCGGTTTGTATTCAGACACCAAAGCGGACACCGCGTCAAAAATAACTTTCAGCCGCTCGGGAAAGTCTCCGTCAATACTATGGACGACTCCACTGGCAACATAAGTTGCGTTGACCCCAACAAAATCCAGCACACCGAAACCGGTTACGCGAGAACCTGGGTCGATTCCTAGAATTCGTTGCCTTTTGTCCACTTCCGGTCTCAAAGTTGCGCCAATACTTCTTCGCTGATGTCCGCATTGCTGTAGACAGTTTGCACGTCGTCGATTTCCTCCAGCATTTCAAGCATTTTAATCATCGAACCCGCTGCCTTCAGTTCCAGCGGCGCACTGGTCGTGGCGCGCATGGTCAATTCTTCGTTTTCCGGACTGAAGCCGGCATCCCGCATCGTATCGCGGACGGCTTCAAACTCTGTCGGATCGGTCAATACTTCAATTGATTGATCTTCATCGACCAGCACATCTTCCGCACCCGCATCAATGGCCGCTTCCATGATGGCATCTTCATCACTACCAGCCGCATAGGACAGAAGACCCACGTGATTGAACAGGTAATTAACGGATCCGTCTGCGCCAAGATTGCCGCCAAATTTTGCAAATGCGTGCCGTACTTCTGCAACGGTGCGATTCTTGTTGTCCGTCAGGCAATCGACCATTACCGCCGTACCGCCAGGCCCGTAACCCTCGTAACGAATTTCAACGTAATCGGCACCATCGAGGTCGCCGGAACCACGTTTGATCGCCCTTTCAATGTTGTCCTTCGGCATGCTCTGGCCCTTTGCCTTATCGACTGCCAGCCGTAGCCGCGGATTCGCAGCCAGATCGCCTCCTGCAACACGCGCTGCAATAGTGATTTCACGAATCAATTTCGTGAATAACTTGCCACGTTTCTTGTCCTGAGCACCTTTTCGGTGCTGAATATTCGCCCACTTGCTGTGACCTGCCATATTTCCTGCCAACCGTCATTAATGCCAAAAAATGCCCACGAACATAACGCCAGTAATAATTTCTCGCCCCATGTTCCGATCAATCTCTTCGCCGACCGCATCGCAGGCGAAAATCTGCGCGTATGATACCGGATTATCGGCATACGGCACACCAATCAAAATCAGCTCAATGACACGCGCAAAAGATGACAAACCGCCAAAACGCGCCGAACAGGATGCGAACGTCGCCGCCGTGCGACAATTCCTGACAACACTTCCGCCAGGCAAGGTCATTCAGGATGCTTTGACCGAAGGTGAGGCGATTTTGAAGATCGTCACTCCGTTGGAATTACCGGAGTCGTTGCAAGCCACGACATTGATCTACCCATTACTGCGCGATGCACCTTCCGGCATTCCTGATCTCAGCGACACTGTGCTCGCACCCCTGGAGCCGCAAGCCGCCGATTTGGTGCAACTGGGCCGATTTTCACTTTCGGCCGACTGGCGCCCGGGAGAGGCCCTCGCGACGCAGCAATCGGAAACCTTGAGAAAAATGCTGCTTTCGGTGGTTGCCGACCCGCGACTGATACTGGTGCGCATCGCCGAGCAACTGCACCGGCTTCGAGGGGCAAAATCATCAAGTTCGGCAGAACAACGGCGCCTCGGCATTGAGACTCGCGAAATTTATGCGCCATTGGCAAGCAGGCTCGGCGTCTGGCAACTCAAGTGGGAACTGGAAGACCTCGCATTCCGTTTCCTTGACAAAGCCCGCTACCAATTTATCGCAAAGTCACTCAACGAGAAGCGAGCAGAGCGGGAAGAATTTATCGCTGACACTTGCTCGAAACTGCGTGCAGAACTCGAAGCGGAGGGCATTCAGGCAGAGGTGACCGGACGACCGAAACATATTTACAGTATTTGGCGAAAAATGCAGCGCAAGGATGGCGGCATTGAGCACATATTTGATATGCGTGCGGTACGAATATTTGTTAACGATGTTGGAGAGTGTTATGCAGCACTCGGTCTGGTCCACAAACTATGGCAGTACTTGCCGGGTGAATTCGACGACTACATCGCGAATCCAAAAGGCAACGATTACAAGTCGCTGCACACCGCGGTAATTGGACCTGGTGGAAAAATGCTGGAGGTGCAAATTCGAACTCATGAAATGCATCGGCATGCCGAACTCGGCGTCGCAGCTCACTGGCGCTACAAAGAAGGTAGCGGCAGCACAGGTGCGTTTGATCGCAAAATAAACTTTCTGCGACAACTTCTCGAACCATCGAACCAAAATGTCGATTTGCTCGAGCAGATACGCGACGACGTATTCGAGGATCGCGTCTACGCAGTCAGCCCGAAAGGCGACGTGGTCGAAATGCCAGCCAACTCAACTCCGCTGGACTTCGCTTATCACGTGCATACGCAGATAGGCCACCGGTGTCGGGGCGCGAAAGTTAACGGTCGCATCGTACCACTGACCTACAAAATCAAGAACGGCGATATCATTGAAATCATCACGGGCAAGCACGCGCAGCCCAGTCGCGATTGGTTAAATCCCCAGCTGGGTTATCTCGGCGCATCGAGAAGTCGAACCAAACTGCGCAACTGGTTCCGGCATCAGGATAAGGAGCTGAATCAGAAGCAGGGTCGCGACATTCTCGATCGGGAGCTGAGCAAGCTGAACGCCAGGGATATTCCTCTGGATGATATTGCGCGAACAATGAATGCCGCGGACTCAGAGGCGTTGTGCGTAGCCCTTGGCGCCGGCGACGTAACATCGGCCGCCATCGCTCGTGCTGTGCAAAAATTAAGGCCCAAAACCCTGGACGATGAATTCCGTCGACCCACGCGGGCAAAAAAGAAATCCCGCATTTCCGATCAGATTGTCGTACAAGGTGTTGGCGATCTCATGTGCAAATTCGCTCGTTGCTGCCAGCCAGTGCCGCCCGAAAACATTATTGGATATATAACGCGTTTGCGCGGGGTCAGCATACACAGGGACGATTGCGGCAACTTTCTGCACCTTAATGCCGTGCACCCCGAGCGGGTTATTGAGGTCAGTTGGGGCGAGGCAGCCGGTGCATTGTACGAGGCAGACATTGCGCTTGAAGCCTATGACCGCAGCGGGCTCCTGCGGGATATCAGCAATGTACTGGCCGATGAAAATGCGACGGTGCAGGGTGTTAACGCAAGATCGGACAAAGCCCGCATGCTTTTCCTGATGGATTTCAGTCTCTCGGTGACTGATTTGCCTGCGTTAAGTCGAGTTATCAGTCGCCTGGAAAAAGTACCGAATGTCGCGTCTGTTCGCAGAAAGCGGTAATAGATGCGCCCTTGAAAGCGGCTTTATTTATTGGGAAAATTGAGTGCACGATTATCAACGGCCAGTGACGCTTCGTGCATGGCCTCTGCCAGGCTTGGGTGCGCATGAATTGTGCGCTGAATATCTTCCGTACTCGCCGAAAACTCCATTGCAAGCACAGCCTCTGCGATCAATTCTCCCGCCATGGGGCCCGCAATATGCACCCCAAGAATCTCGTCGTCATCTTGTGCTGAAATCATTTTGACCATTCCGACCGTCTGTTCCATCGCTTTGGCACGACCGCTCGCCGCAAACGGAAAACTGCCGGTCTTGTAGGCCCGCCCGCTCGCTTTGACTTCCTCTTCGGTGCTGCCCACCCAGGCAATTTCCGGTGCAGTGTAGATGACGGAGGGAATGACCTTGTAATTGACTTCCGCAATTTCACCGGCGATCAGGTCGGCAACCATAACGCCCTCTTCCGAACCTTTGTGCGCAAGCATAGGACCGCGAACACAGTCACCCACTGCATAAACTCCGGATACGTTCGTACGACATTCGTCATCGACCTGAATGAAGCCGCGCTCATCCGTCGTGATACCCGCATCTTCGGCAAGTAACTCATCGGTAAACGGCCGCCGCCCCACGGCCACCACAAGTTTGTCAACGCTGAGCTTCCGGGGGCCGTCTTTGGTCTCGTAGTCGACCATTACGCCCTCTTTCGTTGCTTTCGCGGCAGTCATTTTCGCGCCGAGACGAATCGTGATGCCCTGTTGTTTGAACTGACGGGCCGCTTCTTTCGCAATATCCCTGTCCACCATGAACAGGAAATCGTCCATTGCCTCCAGAATTTCCACTTTTGCACCAAGGCGGCTCCAGACGCTGCCAAGCTCCAGGCCAATAACTCCAGCGCCGATTACGCCCACTGTCTTGGGCACTTCCTCGAAATCCAGCGCGCCCCAGGAATCAACTATTTGCTTGCCATCGAACGGTGCAACCTTTAGTTCAACCGGGGTCGATCCTGAAGCCAGGATCACATTTCGTGCCTGCAATATTTCGGCCTCACCATCGACCGGAGTGAATTCAACCCGTTTACCGGCCAGCAGCCGACCGTGACCCACGAGGCCTGCCACATTGTTCGCTTTGAGGAGTCCCGCCACGCCGCCTGTCAATTGTCGAACAATGCTTGTCTTGCGCTTTTGCATCGCCGCAACGTCAATTTCCGGGACGGAAATCTTGATACCGTGTTTCTTGAATTCGTGCGATGCGCGGTGAAACAGCTCAGATGATTCGAGCAGCGCTTTCGATGGTATACAACCCGCATTCAGGCAAGTGCCACCAAATGCATTCTTGCCATCCTTGTTAACCCATTCATCAATACAGGCGACCTTCATGCCATTCTGGCTGGCACGAATAGCAGCGATGTATCCGGCAGGGCCTGCACCAATTACAACAACGTCAAAACTTCTGTTCATTCTTTTCTCATATCAATCAGGCCGAACCCAACTCGTCCAGGGTTCAGCGTCGCAGTCAGACTTGCAATAACAAGCGACCGGGATCTTCCAGGGAATTTTTTATGCTGACAAGAAACTGGACAGCCTCCCGCCCGTCAATAATTCGATGATCATAGGTCAGCGCAACATACATCATGGGTCGCACCACCACCTCACCATTCACAACCACGGGACGTTCCTGGATAGCGTGCATGCCAAGAATAGCGCTCTGGGGTGGATTGAGAATTGGCGTTGACATCAACGAACCAAAAACGCCGCCATTGGTGATTGTAAAGGTTCCGCCGGTCAGGTCTTCCATGCTCATCGTGCCGTCTTGCGCCTTCTTGCCCAATTCCGCGAGCTTGCCTTCAAACTGCGCAAAGCTTTGCCGATCGACATCGCGCAATACCGGCACCATCAGGCCGCGCTCCGAGGATACAGCTATGCCAATATCGTAGTAGTCGTGATAAACGATATCGTTGCCTTCCACGGACGCATTGACGACAGGAAATTTCTTTAGTGCCTCGACAGCCGCTTTGCAGAAAAAGGACATGAAGCCGAGGCGCACGCCATGTTCTTTTTCGAACGCTTCCTTGTGTCTCTTGCGCAGCGACATTACTTTGGTCAGGTCGATTTCATTAAACGTCGTTAACATGGCTGCAGATTGCTGCGCTTCAACCATGCGCTCAGCTATCTTGGCTCGCAGGCGCGTCATCGGAACTCGTTGATCAGTCCGCGAAGGTCCCCGGACCATCTCCATCATCGGGGCCGCCTCCGCGTCACCCGGGGTGACATCTTCGTCCCTGTGACTCTTCAGATATGCCATTACGTCGGCTTTTGTAATGCGCCCCTCTTTGCCACTTCCTGGAACGAATGTAGCGTCCAGATCGTGTTCATCCAATAGGCGCCTGACTGCCGGGCTTAGCTTGTGCGCACTGGCACTGCTTTTTTCGCTACGCGCAGATTCGGGCGCAACTGCCGCAACCTCACCTGGCTCCGGCGTCGAGGCGGCCGTGGCGGTATCCGCGCCGCTCTCTCCCTCGGCGATGATGGCAAGCACTTCACCGGCCGTCACCGTCGTACCGTCTTGGATCCTGATTTCCACCAGCTTGCCGGAAATCGGCGCCGGCACTTCGAGCACCACTTTATCGGTTTCAAGATCGACAAGATTCTCGTCCCGAGAAACACTCTCGCCAACTTGTCTGTGCCAGGTGACCAAGATCGCATCAGCCACAGACTCGGGCAATGGAGGAACTTTTATTTCTGTGCTCATTTGATATTCCGTACGCTTATCCAGGCGGCGGTTTAGCTTCACTGGGAGTCATTCTTATGTCCAGTGCCGCTTCAACAAGCGCCTGTTGTTGCTGCAAATGCAGTTTGAAAATTCCGGATGCCGGCGCTGCAGCGCCAGGTCGGCCCGTGTAGTACAAGGTTCGATTCTCGCCGAGAGGTTCCTGCAGGCGATGTCGTATCTGATACCAGGCCCCCTGATTCTTGGGTTCCTCCTGGCACCAGACTATGTCTTTTGCATTAGGGTAATCGTCAATGACGGCTGCATAATCATCGATCGGGAACGGATACAGTTGCTCGATGCGTACGATTGCGACATTGTTTAATCCGTGCATTTCGCGCGACTCGAGCAACTCGAAATATACCTTGCCACTGCAAAATACAATCCGTGTCACTTCGCTGGTATCAAGCGCCTCTATTTCCGGGATTACCGTGTGGAACCGACCCTCAAGCAATGCCGATAATGGCGACACAGACATTTTATGGCGCAGAAGACTCTTGGGCGTCATTACGATCAAGGGCTTTCGAAACGGGCGCAACATCTGGCGCCGAATCATGTGAAACATCTGCGCCGGTGTCGAGGGGACACAAATCTGCAAATTATTTTCCGCACACAATTGCAGGAAACGTTCCAGGCGCGCCGAAGAGTGCTCGGGGCCCTGCCCTTCATAACCATGTGGCAAGAACATCACCAGACCGCAAAGTCGACCCCATTTGGCCTCACCGGAGCTAATGAACTGATCGATGACGACCTGCGCCCCATTTACGAAATCACCGAATTGTCCTTCCCAGATCACCAGTGTTTCCGGATCCGTCGTTGCATAGCCATACTCGAATGCCACAACCGCTTCTTCAGACAGCAATGAATCGATTACGCAAAAAGAATCGGGTCGATCGACAATCGTTTGCAATGGAATGTATTCCTGCCGGTTCGCCTGATTGTGCAAGACCGCATGCCGGTGGAAAAAAGTGCCCCTGCCGCTGTCCTGACCACACAAGCGACAGTCGTAGCCGTCAGCAATCAGACCTGCGTACGCCATTGTCTCTGCGAAACCCCAGTCCATGCTGATTTCACCGGCGGCCATGCGTATGCGATCGCCCATGATTTTTTGAACGCGACCGTGCAATTTCAAATCCGCAGGCAAGATCGTTATCTTGGCCGACAGTTCTTTTAATTTGGCCGGGCTCAACGTGGTATCGACTGGCTCGTCCCAGACCGCATCACCGTAGGGACTCCAGTCAACCGTGAATTCGTTGCCGATCATGCCAAGGGATAATTTCGGCACCGGTTCACCGCGATCGAGTCGATCCCGATAATCGTCCTGAAGCTGGGCGACGCCTTGAGCATCAATGACGCCTGCAGCGATGAGTCGTTCCGCATATAGCTGTCGTGTCGTCTGATGCTCACGAATCCGCGCATACATTACAGGCTGGGTTGCACTCGGTTCATCTGCCTCATTGTGTCCGTGCCGCCGGTAGCAGACCAGGTCGATGACAACGTCTTTTTTGAATCTTTGCCGGTATTCCAGCGCCAGGCGCGTCACGAAAAATGCGGCCTCCGGATCATCGCCATTGACATGAAAAATCGGTGCTTCGATCATTTTCGCCACATCACTGCAATACGGTGTCGATCTCGCATCCGACGGGCGACTTATCGTGAATCCGATCTGGTTGTTGACGACAATATGAATCGTCCCACCCGTTCGAAAACCGGTGGTTTGCGACATCTGGAAGGTTTCTGTTACGACGCCCTGTCCCGAAAATGCAGCATCGCCGTGTATGAGAATCGGTACGACTTCGTGACGTTCTTTATCGCCACGACGTTGTTGCCTTGCGCGGACCGATCCTTCGACCACCGGATTGACAATTTCCAGGTGCGACGGATTAAACGCCAACGCAAGATGAACGTTGCCGGCGTCGGTTTTCATGTCAGCGGAGAAGCCCTTGTGATATTTCACGTCGCCCGAGCCTTTCATATCCTTGGGATCGACATTGCCCTCAAATTCATCAAACAGTTCGTCCGGCGATTTCCCAAGGACATTAACCAGCACGTTTATTCGGCCACGATGTGCCATTCCAATGACGAGTTCCTTAACCCCCGATTTGCCCCCTTGCTGGATCAGATCCGCAAGCATTGGGATAAGGCTCTCGCCGCCTTCGAGGGAAAATCGTTTCTGACCAACAAAGCGGGTATGCAAATATCGTTCGATTCCCTCGGCAGCGGTCAGTTGTTCCAGTAGCCAGAGGCGTTGATCATTCTCCAGGCCACCCGAAACCGCGCCACGTTCGAATCGTCCTCGCAACCACAGGCGCTCTCGTGCCCGCGAAATGTGGGCAAATTCCGCACCGATTTTGCCGCAGTAAATCTTGTTGAGTAAATCGAGAATATCCCGAAGTTTCATGCGCCGATCGCCCATACCGGCCAGACCACCCGTGAAAAACTCGGTCTCCATGTCCCCGGCGGTCAGTCCAAGATAATCCAGTTTGAGGACACCGGGCACAGGCCGTTCGACGAGCCCCAGGGGATCCAGATCTGCGATCTGGTGTCCGCGCAGGCTGTAGACCTGGATCAATCGCGATACGGCAGCCTGTTTTGCAGTGGCCGAGGTTAACGCTGAGCCCGATGCAACGACATTCGAGCGATTGGAGTCCGGCGCGTATGATTGATCACGCAGTCGCTGACGTATGGGCTCGTGTGGCGTTTCCGTCGCTCCATCGCCCAGCGAACGGAAATACTGGCGCCAGCCATCCCCAACAGAATCCGGTTCGTCCAGATACTGCTCGTACATCGCCTCCACGGCGACCGCATTAGCGCCAAACAGCGGCGTTGTCGCGTATTGTTCTTTTAGCGATTTTCCCATGTTTGAATGGTCGAGTGCGATTCGGGCCGGGGATAGATAAATCTGAGCATCCCCACGGTATTCACCAGCGAAAAAGGGGCGTCAGTGTAGCGTAAGCACCCGTTAGAAGGAATGCTAAAGCCCTGTATTTTTTATTAAAACATCCGCTAGGAGACGCGAATCAAGAGCAGGAATTCATAACACACAAGGCAACAGTACAAGCTGAAAAACACGGTAAGGAAAATTCCGGTTCTTATTCCCTGGAATACCCGTGCGCGAGCCAGGTACACAAGCGCCATTATGCCAAAGCCAGTCAGCGCCATCTTGGTGACCGCGAAGGTCGTCGTGCTGTGACCCATGAGGGCAGCCATAACCGGATTAATTTCTACTGCGCCCTGGCCGAGCAACTTGAGGGTAAAAAAAGCATCCAGGGAGCTAAGCAACATGGTCCCGGTGGCCAGGAAAAAAAGCCAGGGATGGTGCCAGTCCGTAAACATGGGCTCGACTTCCGTATCCCGCCGATGGGCGCGACGCCGCGAACGGGCATAGCCGTACAGGACCGTTCGCCATCCAAACTGGCGTCGATCGTCAATTTCGCGATTTTCACGCAACAACTCCACTCGCTCCATTACGTAATCGTTTCCCCGCTGTTAATCCTTTGTCGGTGGACGTGTCGCCCTTAGACAGTTTGATTGCATCGCCACTATGGTCGAGCCTCGCACGTCGCCACACCGAAAATTCATGTGCTTTCCAAGAACTCTAAGCAAGACCTGTGCCATTCCTGTAATGCTTTGAAACTACAGCTGTTTTTCTTTTCCAAAGCGCGGATTGCGATTGTATCTGTATAGATTATCGACAGTAATTGGCGTGTAGCCGCACGACCCGGCGAGCGATGCCAATACAAAACAGCGAATTTGGCCGGATGTGTTGGAAGGCTGGCACAAAAGGGCAATAATGGGGCCATCTCACATCGCCAGAGGCGAATTCATGAAGGGCTATACGGGCACACTCAAATCCGGCGAAGCCGTTTATTACCAGGATAAGAAGCGCTTGCTGTGGTCGCTTTCCGTAATCTATCCATTGCAGCCGTTTATCGGCATCTGGCTGTATACGAAAACGGGTGTTGAGGCGTGGTTGCTGCTACCCATTGGACTGAGTTATATCCTGGCGCCTCTGCTTGACTGGCTCCTGGGTGAGGACGAGAACAACCCTCCGGAAGCGGTTGTTTTGCAGCTTGATGCCGATCGCTATTACCGGTGGCTGACCTACACCGTCGTGCCGATTCACTTTGTGAGTCTGATTGGCGTGGCCTGGTGGGCCGGCACGCACGCTATCAGCACCTGGGCATTTCTTGGTTTAGCCGTTATCGCGGGACTTGCGAGTGGCCTGGGCATCAACACAGGCCACGAATTGGGACACAAAAAGTCCAGACTGGAAAGAACCCTCACCAAGATAGTGCTGGCAGTGCCTGTTTACGGTCATTTCTGGATTGAACACAATCGGGGCCATCATCGCGATGTCGCCACGCCGGACGACCCGGCCAGCGCACGAATGGGCGAAAGTATTTTCAAGTTCGCAATGCGCGAGATCCCCGGGGCCTTCCGGCGCGGCTGGCAGATCGAGAAAGACCGCCTTGAAAGACGTGGCACAACAGCCTGGAACACGAATAACCAGATTTTACAGTCGATGGCGCTCTCGCTCGTTTTGCAGCTCGGGCTGGTGATTGCGCTTGGCTTGCAAATGATTCCGTTTCTTCTTGTTCACAACGTAATGGCCTGGTGGCAACTGACCAGCGCAAATTACGTAGAGCATTACGGCCTGCTACGTGAAAAAGACGCGAACGGACGCTACGAACGATGCCAACAGCACCATTCGTGGAACAGCAATCATATCTTCAGCAATCTGGTGTTGTTTCATCTTGAACGCCATTCGGATCATCACGCGCACCCGTTGCGACGCTACCAATCACTGCGTCACTTCGAAAAAGTGCCTGCATTGCCAAGCGGCTATTTCGGATCCTATCTCCTGGCCTACGTACCGTGGCTTTGGTACCGCGTCATGGACAAGCGACTTCTGCAGCTCGCCCACATAGACGGAGACCTCAACAAGATAAATATCGATCCTGAAAAGCGGCAGAAAATTTACGCCAAATACGGTCGGCCTGATCAACTGCAACCGGTTGTCGGGCAAAATAATTCTACGGATGGAGCGGCATGAGCCAGTATCGCTGCCCCGAATGTGGCTACATTTACGACGAAGAACTCGGCGACGGGTTTGAGGGCTTCGCGCCCGGCACACCGTTCGCTGATTTGCCATCTGAATTCGCCTGCCCCGACTGTTCCGTACGCGACAAGGAAGACTTCGAAAAAGTCTCCTGAACACTGCCAACTCCCAATCACGTTGGAAAAGTTGTTTTTCGACAAATTGCCAGTCCGTGCAAGCTGAGAAACAGGATATTTATTGCGGAAAGGCGTATCGAACCGGCCAGCCATGACGCGCTACGCTCACTGATTCATTTATAGACCAGAGCGAGGTCATGAACTCAGTGGAATCCAGAAACTTCGAATCAATCCGCGCACCGATCTTCGCGATCCTGCTCTTCGAAACTTTTGCCCTGATCGCGCGAAGTTATTTGCAAATCGAGTTGGTCGACAGCGGCACGAACCTGATGCGCGCAAGAAACTTGAGTTACCTGGTGGTACCGCCCATTCTATTGGTGACGATGTACCCGATTTTGAAGCAGCATCGTGAGTTTCTGGCTGCCAGATTCAGTCTTCGGAATTTGTCTTATCGAACCGTGGTCACCGCAATATTGATTGGTGTGTTGTTGAGAATCGCGAGTTGGGGACAACTTATCGCTTTCGCATCTTTCGGTGTTTATCGGAATAGCGACCCGAACGCCATTGTCGGTCCGCTATTCTCATTCAATTGCCTCCCCCTGGAGACATTACTGCTTCACATCCTGGTAATGTCACTGATAATTCCAGTGATCGAAGAAACGATAAATCGGGGCTTCTTGCTCTACACGTTTCTTAACAAAAATCGGGTTTTTGCCATCCTATTGTCCAGCGTCTTATTCGCGGTAATTCACCTCACACAATCCATTGTCATTGCTTTCGTAGTCGGCATATTCCTGGCCACTTATGCTCTCAACACCGGCTCACTTTGGCTGCCTGTCATCGCGCATGCGACTTTCAACGGTCTCATCGCGCTGGACTGGTTGTGTCTGCAAACAATTTGGAATCCAAATGAGACGACGGAAGGATTGACCGCCATTGGACTGGGTGCATCGCTGATTTTTGTCGCCGCAATTTTTGCCGTCGGCAAGTGCGTGAGTCGAAAACACGCCGGGGCAACTTGATTTTGCCTGCCCCGGCGTGTTCGCCAAACGGTTCTAAAGAGCGTTTGCGACTCGCTCTATCATGTAAGAAGTCGCTTCGATCAACCCTTCATAGAAATCGATCAGATCGACGCCAACGTCTGAAAAGTTGGATACGCCGGCAATGGTATTAGCCGAATCCTCCGTACATACACCTGATCCACCAGACACAAATTGCAGTTCCATTTCTGTTAGTTCTCGCATGGTATCAACCTCCTTGTTGACATTAAGT
>Ga0209988_10000696_pt1 | contig 21295 bp, 14 predicted proteins | sample N075metaG_FD_183115 | JGI IMG/M metagenome (GOLD analysis project Ga0209988, IMG submission 183115) | Deep subsurface microbial communities from Kermadec Trench to uncover new lineages of life (NeLLi) - N075 metaG (SPAdes) (version 2) | ecosystem: Environmental > Aquatic > Marine > Ocean trench... | reverse complement strand
CTTCACTAACAGCGTTAGCAAAAATTCCTGTATGTATCTCAATAATGTCTGCATCAATTTCTGCTGCTGTATCAATCTGTGTTAATTCAGGTTCAATGAAAAGGGAAACATCAATATCTGAATTATGCAGTTCAGTTATGGTATCCTTAATTAAAGAAATATTATCGATAACATTTAATCCGCCTTCGGTGGTAAGTTCCTGTCTTTTTTCAGGAACTAAAGTTGCTAATTCCGGACCAATATCACAAGCAATTTTAATTATTTCTTCGGTCGCAGCCATCTCAAGATCAAGTTTTGTTTTTACAAGTTCTCTCAGCAATCTTACATCTCGTTCGGTTATGTGTCTTCTATCTTCTCTTAGATGTACGACTACACCATCCACACCGGCTTCTTCGGCAATTAATGCTGTTGTAACAGGATCGGGTTGATCTTCTCCCCTTGCATTTCTTAATGTTGCAATGTGATCTACATTTAATGTGAGTCTCATACTTTTCTTCCTTAAAATATTTCTTTAATAAGATTTATAAAAGTGTTAATCCCCAAACCATAATCATTTACACGAAATCTTAAAGTACATATAAAGTCAATCGAAAACATAATACCCATATGAACAATTACACCATAAATAAATGATCGTGTTCTGAATGCTAAAATTCCTAGTGCGATCCCACCTAAAATAGCCCCGAAAGTTTCGGGTAAAGGTTTACCATTGTGTAAAATTAAAAATGGAATCATTTGAATTAGCACCGAATAATATCCAAACTTCTCTTCCAAACCAAATAACATGTACCCGCGCCAAATAAACTCCCATGCAAACATATAAATTAACATCCCAACTTCGTAAATAAAAAATTTACTCCATACCTCTCTTAACGAAAGAAGATGAGGATACTTTGCAGTAAAGGAGGGAGATGCCGATACAATCCAGATAAGCGGAAGCATTAGTAAAAATAAAAGTACAGATATTTTTAATCCAACCCGCCAATCACCAAGCTTCAAACCAAAAGCGGTAATCTTTTCTTTTAAGAAAAATCTAATTATAAAAAACGGCAGGACAAAAAATGTTATAAAATCACCGATAAACCAAAAGAGATATTCAATCAGATAAATATCCGGTTCAAACTGGTAGGAAGGCAATATATTAACACGGAAAAACCTGCGTGAAGTGATGTACCAGGATATTGTTTGAAGAACCGCAACTGAAAGAAAAATCACTAAAACTTTTCTATCCATTCCTAAAATAATCGCTTTAAGATTTTGCAGTTCTTTTTTTATATTTAGTTTTTTATCACTCATTCAAATCTTTTTTATTCTTTTCGGAAACGAGACCCGATGGATCGGGACGAGTTCCATCTGACCCTAATTTAAAATTATAAACAGATGAATCTAAAATGTAAATATATAATCTAATAGTTACTATTTGCAAAATTTTTGCTTTTTTAGCAAAAAACGTGATTTATTGACTTGACAAAAACTCTTGCCAATATTATATTAGCACTCGCCTTTTAAGAGTGCTAACAATTTATTAATCAAAAACATCAGGAGATAGTAATGAGCAAATTAAAAATAAAACCATTGGGCGACAGAATTGTAGTTAAACCAATGGAAGCTGAAGAAAAAACAAAAGGAGGGATAATCTTACCGGATACTGTTAAAGAAAAACCTGTTGAAGGAACCATAGTGGCTGCCGGACCGGGTAGAAAATCGGATGATGGTAAGATTGTAGAGATGGAAGTGAAAGTGGGAGAAAAAATTCTCTACGGAAAATACAGCGGTACTGAAGTAACAATAGACGGTGATGAGTATTTGATAATGAGAGAAAGTGACATTTTCGCAATTGTGTAATAACCAAATAACAAAAATAAAAACTGAGGAAATATTATGGCAAAATTAGTAGAATTTGACAGTGCAGCACGCAGCGGTTTAAAAACCGGTGTTGATAAACTTGCTGATGCTGTTAAAGTTACATTAGGACCAAAAGGTAGAAATGTAATACTTGAGAAAAAATTTGGTGCGCCAACAATAACAAAAGATGGTGTAACCGTAGCAAAAGAAATAGAATTAGATGACCCTGTTGAAAACATGGGCGCTCAGATGGTGCGTGAAGTTGCTTCTAAAACAAGTGATGTTGCTGGTGATGGAACTACTACTGCTACTGTTCTTGCGCAGGCAATTTACAGAGAAGGTTTAAGAAACGTTACAGCAGGAGCAAACCCAATGGACCTTAAAAGAGGTATAGACCTTGCAACTACAGAAGTTGTTAAGTTTTTGAAATCAATCAGCAAAGATGTTGACGGAAGAAAAGACATCGCACAGGTTGGTTCAATCTCTGCAAATAATGATTCGACTATTGGTAATCTTATTGCAGACGCTATGGATAAAGTAGGTAAAGACGGTGTTATTACTGTTGAAGATGCTAAAGGAACTGAAACTGCATTAGAAGTTGTTGAGGGTATGCAATTTGACCGTGGATATCTTTCACCTTACTTTGTAACAGATACTGAAAATATGGAAGCAGTTCTCGAAGATCCGATGATACTCATCCATGACAAGAAAATTTCTGCAATGAAAGATTTGCTTCCTGTTCTAGAAAAAATTGCTCAGCAGGGAAAACCAATGTTGATAATAGCAGAAGACCTTGAAGGTGAGGCATTAGCCACTCTTGTTGTTAATAAGATACGCGGCACACTTAAAGTTGCTGCAGTAAAATCACCTGGTTTTGGTGACAGAAGAAAAGCTATGCTTGAAGATATCGCTGTACTTACATCAGCTACTGTTATTTCTGAAGAGCTCGGCTTTAAACTTGAGAATGCTACAGTTTCTTATCTCGGCACTGCTAAGAAAGTTGTTATCGATAAGGATAATACTACTATAATTGAAGGAGCAGGAAAGACTGACGATATAAGGAAAAGAATTAATGAAATAAAAGCACAGATTGAAAAAACAACATCCGATTACGATAAAGAGAAACTTCAGGAGAGATTGGCAAAACTTTCCGGTGGTGTTGCAGTGCTACAAATCGGTGCTTCTACCGAAATTGAAATGAAGGAAAAGAAAGCAAGAGTTGAAGATGCATTGCATGCTACAAGAGCCGCAGTTGAAGAAGGTTTGGTTGCAGGCGGTGGTGTTGCTTTTGTTAGAGCAATAGAAAAACTCAATAAGCTTAAAGGTGAAAACCTGGATCAAACTACAGGAATTAAAATAATACAGAAAGCTCTTGAAGAACCGTTGAGACAAATTGTTAATAATGCCGGTCTTGAAGGATCTGTAGTATTACAGAAAGTATTGGAAGGTAAGGATGACTTTGGATTTAATGCTGCTACTGAAAAGTATGAAAATCTTATTAAAGCAGGAATAATTGATCCTACTAAAGTTACAAGAACAGCACTTGAAAATGCTGCTTCTGTTTCTTCGCTCTTAATCACAACTGAAGCAGTTGTATATGAGAAAAAAGAAAATGAATCATCGGCTATGCCAGCAATGCCAGGTGGTGGAATGGGTGATATGGGTGGAATGTATTAATATTCCCATCCAAGAAACTTATCCTAAGTTTAACTAAGGATTAAAGGCGAGTATTATTATACTCGCCTTTTTTATTTTAATAATGTCAAAAGCAATTCACAACAATATAATTTTTTTTCGGCTGCAGTTTCACTTATGCTACATCTATCGGAACTGTAGCAATTGAAATACTTTCAACTAACTTGTTATCATCAATTATAACTGCAGTTAATTTGTTTCCTGCAAAAGCAGAAGTATCGATGTAAAGGGCATCACTTTTTTTATTATGGTATAAATCCTTAACTATTGTATGCCCAACAATCTGCATTTTGTCTAAATTTATCAGTTCATCTCTTGTCCAGATAACACCATGAGAACTATCTAATTCCTGCTCTAATAATTTTTTAATTTTAGCGTTATCAGAAAAAATATCTTTCTTAAAAGCTTTATGATAGTAGCTGGAAATACCTGCATGGGAAATAAAACAATCTTTTAGATTAAAAAACAAAGGGGCATTTTTAATAATTACAAAATGCTCTCTCATAGCCGCCATATGATTGCTGTAAGATTCCAGTGTAGTTTCTGAACCATTTTGTATCCAGGGTCTACCGATAGGGTTAGTTGGTTGGGTTACATAATAATAAAACATTAAGTCGTGATTGCCGGCAGTAAACTTTATCTTATTCTGTTTTATGAATTCCAAAACTTCATAACTATAATTACCTCTATCCACCAGATCGCCGACAGAATAAACGGGTATATCAGGATACATTCTTTTGATTTCCTCATATACTTTTATTAATGTATGATAACAACCGTGAATGTCCCCGATAACAGCAATCATTTTAAGATAGATTAAATTTTGTAATTGTCTTTTGCATATTTAGTTAATTCATCCCTGAACCTGGGATGAGAAATTTTAATTAGCTCCAGAGCTCTTTCCTTAATACTTTTTCCGAATAGAAGAGCAACGCCATATTCAGTAATTACGTAATGAACATCTCCATAGGAGGTTAAAATGCCTGCAGTCGCAAGATCCAAAATACTTTTCTTTCACAAGGGTTTCATTAAGTTTTCTAATTCTCATTTACTTTTTCTTATTTGCTATAAAATTACCTAATACCCTTTAGATATTCAACAATTTGAATATAAATAAACCTGATGAATTATATTGGTTTGAATTGGAATGAGAATGAAAAACTCATGCTTTCAGCTAAACATAAGTTTAACAATAAACAAAGCACCAAGAATTCCTGCAACATCTGCTAAAAGACCAACAACAACAGCGTGGCGTGTTTTTCGAATACTAACTGCACCAAAGTAAACCGCCAGCACATAAAATGTTGTTTCCGTACTTCCGAAAAAAGTGGAGACAAGAACACCAATAAATGAATCAGGACCATAAACAGACATTGTTTCAGCCATAACACCCAACGAACCACTTCCGGAGAGAGGTCGGATAAGTGCCATAGGGAGGACTTCGGGAGGCATTCCAATAAAATCAGTAGCGATTCTCATAACCGGAATGAGTAAATTATCTAATGCTCCTCCTGCTCTAAAAATTCCAATTGCTACAAGCATAGCAACAAGATAAGGAATAATTTTTATCGCAATATTGAATCCATCCTTTGCTCCATCAACAAACTGCTCATAAACTTTAACTCCTTTTATGGCACCGTAACCGATAAAAAACAAAATTAGAAAAGGAATGGCAACAGTAGATAATATCTGAATTACATCTTTTAATATTTCAAGATTAACGAATGAGAAAACAGATGCAATAACACTTAGAAATCCTGTAACCGAACCAATAAGGAAGAAAAGTATAATCAGAAGAATTGCAGCAGGCAGTTTCCAGTTTTCACTAAACCAATTACCAAACTCTCCCTTAGTGATTGGAAATTTTTCAAATAGTTTTGCCGCAACAATACCTGTTACTGTTGCACAGGATGCCCCAAAGATTGAGGTGCCGATTATGATAGCAGGATCTGCACTTCCCTGTGCAGCCCTAACCGCTATTGCTGTGACGGGAATTAAAGTTAGCCCAGCTGTATTAATTGCAAGAAAAGTTACCATTGCATTTGTAGCAGTTCCCTTTTCCGGATTCAATTTATCCAATTCATCCATTGCTTTAAGCCCGAAAGGTGTTGCTGCATTGCCAAGCCCTAACATATTGGCAGATATATTCATTAACATAGCGCCAATTGCAGGATGGTCAGACGGAATTTCAGGAAATAATTTTTTTGTAATCGGTTTAATCATGTTTGCAAGTTTAGCAATCAGTCCGGCATCCTCGGCAACTTTCATTACACCTAACCATAAAGCCATTATTCCAATCAATCCCAGAGCTATTTTAACAGCTACACCGGCTTTAACGATAGCTTCATTGGTTACATTCCTCATCATCGTAAAACTAACCGGCGCCATAATAATTGAAGCGTTAAGCTTGTATGTATTATCTGTAAGTATAAAATTAATATCTGCAACCAGTTCATCTTCATTACCTGATGCTTTCGCCATTTCTTTCCAAAGATCCGGAGTAGAATCATTTATCTTTAATGATAGGTTTGATTTATTTTCTTTCTCGTCTACAGTTAAAATAACAGGCACATTAAAATCTCTTTCCAGAGAATCACCATATAAAGAATTGTAATCTTTTGCGCGAATGACAGCAACACCTTCATAAATGGCATCAGTATCTTTTAGCACAGGAGAGGGAAATTCCAATGTTAAAGTAAACGATTCATTGTTGTGATATTTATTTGAAGAAAGATCGGAAAGATCAATATACAGCGCAGAAGCAATCCCTAAAACTATTAATAAAAGCCAGATATAGTTTAGCAAAAAGCTGCTCCTTTATAGATGTTGTAACTCTTCAACGAAACCATTTGGGAAGTACTTCGTTCACACTCCCGTTTCTTCGGTTGCTGTTAATTCTTCAGTGTCTATGAACACAAGTCTTGAAAAAGATTTTGATCTGCTATCGGACTCAATAAGCCTACCGGAATATTTTTGTATAAAACTTTGTTTGATATTATTTATAAGTTTTTTCTCACGCACATTTTTTATAATTCCACTTACCGAGATATAAAATAAACTGTAAATGTTTTCTTTATCGCTTTTATTTTTCTTTCCGTGCATAGTTTCTTTTATAGCAGTAAATTTTGCAATTGACTCGAGTTTTAAGTTTTTATACAACTCTTTATTTTGAATAAACACGAAAATATTTTTGTCATGATAAACAAAATTTGTCGCAATCTGTTCAAAATCTTCTTCCAAAGGTACTACCATAACGCCAGAATAAATTGAGTCTATTTCCTTCTCAATAACTTCGAGGTTTCTTATTGTTTTAACTTTTATCTGCATTAAAATTTATCAGGTTAAATTATGCATTTATTATTTATTGAAAAATTACATTCGTAACAATGCGAAAGATTTTTAGGATATTCTTCCCTTAAAATCCCCTTTATCATTAATAAAATATTTTTTCTTATTTCCTCAATATTTTTGCGGTTATAATTTATTACGAATGGGTTATCAGGAAACTTTAAAAATACCAAACGTGTTTCTATTTCATCAAATTCCATATGCAATTTACTAACAATATATACATAAAAGTTAAGTTGATTTAAATAATATTTTGCTCTATTTTCAATTAATTTTTTCTCAATATCATCTGTCTTATAATCTACAATAATATATTTATCGTCTGTAATTATTAATTTATCAATTATTCCGTACAGATAGTAGTCTTTTTCATTCAAGTAAATTTCAGTTTCATTTTTATACCTGGAATATTTACTTAGATATTTATACTCACCGGAATGATAAAAACCATTTAACATATCAAGAACAGTTTTTGCAAATATTTCTTTGGTCTCCTGTGAATCAGAAAAATTCGGATAAGCAGCAGCAAGTTCATCATCAATATATTTTTCTAAATTATCATTGCTAATTTCATTTTGAAGAACTTTATGAATTATTTGTCCTTTAATACTTGAAGCATTCATAATTAGCGGGGATTCAACTTCATCTCCGTTCCGAATATCTTCTTGACCAACATCATCATTAAAATTATTTTTATAATAATTTCTATTTCTAAAAGACCGAAAATCATCGTAAAGATTGGAATAACCGTATTTATAAATAAATTTATACTTTAACGGACACTGGCTGTAAGAAGCCACTTTTGTAGCTGAAATAATTTCTCCTTTGCCAGTATCTTCTATTTTTCTCACCAAAAAGTTTTTTGTTCTAATTTGTTCACCGATATTACTATCTCTTACCTCCGATAATTCGACTTCATTTATGACAGGAATAATTGTTTTATATAATTTCTTAATATTTTTATAGTTGCTATTTTCTTTAATTAAAAATTTCAAATCATCTTCAATTACAAACTCATGCAAGTCTAAATTAATATTCAATACGTCAATCAGTAATCCCATAAAGCTTGAGGCATTAAATTTGTTGTTTTTCTTTAATGTTGCTGATAGGAAAAGATATTGTTTAGCTCTTGTAACCCCGACATAAAACAGCCTTTTTATTTCTGCCAACTCTTTTTTTGTTTCAATATAATTCCTAACTGATATTAAAGGGACAGATATATAATCATTGAAATAATCTCCATTAACTGGCACTTTTGTCAGTAATCCAAAATTTTTATCAACAGAAATAGATTTTGATTTAACCGTATTCCTTTGTGAAACTTCATTACACTTATAGAGAAATACAACAGGGTACTCCAACCCTTTTGCCTGGTGGAGGGTTAAAATACTCAATGCATTTGACTGAGAAGCTAAACCTGCCTGTGCTTCTTCATCAAGTTTAGTAATTGCATCTTTAAGAAAGTTCACATAATCGTAAAGAGTTTTGAATCCTTGATTTGAAAAATCATTGGTGATTCTCTGCAGCTTTTCAATGTTTGCCAATTCCTGTTCACCATCAGACCGGGAAGCGAGCACGGTTAAAAAGTTTGTCGTTTCAAATATTTCAGTTAGAAGTGTATTGAAATCTTTCTTACCTGCTAATAGCAGATATTGCCTTAGTTGATTAACCGCAGCAGCTACTTTCTCATCATCTGATTTTGATCCGATCATTTTTTCCCAAAAAGAATGACCATAGTTCAACGATATCTCAAATATTTTAAGATCACTTATTGAAAAAAATGGTGAGCGTAATACTCCAACTAATGCAGCATCATTGTTTGTATCGAGAAGAAATGAAAAATAATTATAAATATCATAAATGCTTTGTCTCTGGAAAAATCCTCGTCCACCAATTATTCTGTATGGTATTTTATAATCTACAAATTGATTTTCTAACTCCTTAAATGAACTTCTTTTGCGAACAAGTACTGCGGTATCCTTCCAATCTAGTTCAGAATTTTCGTTAAGCAATCTTAATATTTGTCTGGAAATCAATTCAGCTTCACTTATATCAGAATTATCTTTGGCAATTAGAATAGAAACCTTTCCACCTGTATTATCAGATTTTGCACAAATAAGTTCTGAGTGTTCTACTTCATTGTAAAGTTTATCTGGATTATGAAAAAGATTTTTAAATAGTACGTTCGTGAAAAGACAGATTTCAGGTTCCATCCTAAAACTATCGGGAAGCGTAATTAAGTATTCGCTTCCATCTTTATCTGAAATATCTAAATTAGTTTTTCTAAATACTTCAAGTTCTGCTTCTCTGAATCTATATATACTTTGCTTCTCATCACCAACTATAAACAAGTTGCCTTTTTTCAGATAATCGAGTATGGGCATAAATATTTCGTACTGTATTTCGTTAGTATCCTGGTATTCATCCACCATTAAATATTTGAATTTATTTGATAAATATTTTGCAGCATTTTCGGATTGAAGTAATGTTCTTGTTTTAATTAATATGTCTTCGTAATCGAGGAAGCTTAACTCCATCTTTTTCTGATCATATATAAACAATGTGTCATCAAAAAGATTAATTAAATATTTACCTGTTAGGGCTAATTGATATTCAATATTTTTTGTGCTCTTATTTATTTCAATGTTGCTTAAATTATTTAATATATTTTCAACATTATTTATTTCATTATCACATCCGTCTCTTAATTGTCCCAAGAAGTAGTTGGTTTTTTTAATCTTTTTTGCTGTTGTAATAATATATTCAATCATTTGATGAATAATTTTTATTACATCTTCAGGTTTTGAACTTTTCGATAATTTCTGAATTGAATCAGCAACTCTATTCGCTAAATCATTAGCAGGATCATCACCAATAACTTTATTATTTATTGTTGTTAAATCTTTCATCAAAGATTTCACTTGAGGGAAGTATATAATTTGGAAATATTTATTAAATGATTTTCTAAAATATCCGGCTATCTTTTCAGCATCATCACTATAAATATTATTTTTTAATTTTAATACATTCTTCCGGTTATTTATCAACGTGCGTAACTGCTTAATTAAATTTACTTTTGATCCAAACAATCTTATCAAATATTTAATCTCTTCATTGCTTGTATCTTCTAACTTCTCCTTTAAGGTTTCTTCTATAGATAATTCTAACAGCTCAGAAGATTTATTGGCATCAATGGGAGTGAAGTTTGCATCTAGTTCTGCATCAACCGGAAATTCTTTTAGAATGTTGATGCAAAATGAATGGATGGTTGAGATATTTGCTGAAACAAGTTGGCGCCTGATTTTTTCTAGTTTTATTCTTTCAGATTTTTGGGTAGATGAATAAATTTGACTCTCAATTTCCTCAGCAATTTTTTTATAAAGCTCTCCTGCAGCTTTATCAGTAAATGTAATTGCTGCGATATTATGTAACGGCACCCCTCCTTCAATTGCTATTTGCAAATACCTTTTTGCAAGCACAAGAGTTTTTCCCGAACCTGCATTTGCTCTTAATGAAATTGAGTGATTAAAATCGAGAGCCTTTGATTGTTGAGGAGTTAGTTCAGTCAGCATCTTTCTCCACTAAACGTTTGCGGATGAATTGTATTTGGGAATTGTAATTTCAAAAGTTGTACCTGAAGAACCCGATTCCACCAAATGTATTTTGCCGTTCACACCTTCAAGAAACCTTCTTGCTAATTTTAAACCTAAACCCATGCCTTTCTCTTTAGTGGTAAAATTAATTTCAAATATTTTATCTTTAATTTCATCACTAATCCCCTCTCCATTATCTACAATTATTAATGAATAATTATCATCTTTCGCTTTTAGTCTTATTGTGATATCAGTTGCATTTGCTTGAATAGAATTTCTTATCATATTGATCAACATTCTTCTTAATTGCGAGGTGTCTGCTTCAACAATTGCTTCAGAAGCTTCGCTATCAAAATCAATATTAATTTTATCATCCGTAAATAGATTTGTTGTATCATTAATGATGGGAACAACATCTAATTTTTCAAGTTTTATGCTTGGCATTTTTGCAAAACTTGAAAACTCTGAAGCAATCTGCCCAAGATTATCAATCTGATTCAATGTTGTTTTTGTCACCTTCTTAAATATTTTATCAAAGTCTTTACTCTTATCTTTGTGAGAAGCGATGAGCTGTTGAATGGCTAATTTTATTGGTGTTAGAGGATTCTTAATTTCGTGCGCAACCTGTTTTGCCATTTCTTTCCATGCACCTTCTCTCTCAAGCTCAGCAAGTTCAATCTGATTTCTCTGCAACTCTTTTGTCATCAAATTAAAACCTTTGTAAAGATCTCTCATCTCGCCCTTCTCATTATTTTCCAACTCGATATCCAGATCACCTTTCCCAACCGCCTCCGTTGCTTTTGTTAATCGTCTTATCGGCGCAGATATTTGATTAGCAAACACAGTGCTAACAATGATAATTATAATTAATGCAAAAGAATAAATTCCGAATAAAATCACATCAATATCTGCAGATGAAAACGCTGGTTTAATTTTATTGAAAGCATCATTTACCCCAATGATAAGCACAACATTATCAATATTTATCTTTCTGTAATAAGCATCAAAAGTGTACTTATCAATGTTTTCGTTCGTAAGATACTCTCTGTAACTAAGATAGTTTAAACTATAATGCGCCTTTGAATTTAATTTGTAATTGAACAAGCCGGTTCGGTAAAGTTCATCGCGAGAGCTGTACAGCAAATCCGTATTCTGATAAACAGCGAATGAAATATCCAACTCCTTTCCTGCGTTACGGAATGCAGTTGTAAGTTCTCTATCTTCATGTTTTGCTAACTGGGAAGTAATATGATTTTCCAGGTAATCCGAGCGCTTACTTAGTTCCGTGAATATTGCTTTCTCACTTCTTTCCGATACTATTTCCCTGTTATAAACTGCAAGCAATGCTAAAGGCACAATCGATACCAAAAGAAATGCGTACAACAATCTTATTCTAAAAGATGCCTGAACTTTAAGCAATTTTGCGACTTTAAGAAAAACAAACAGAAATAGTATAAATATAGTGTGAAGCAAAAATATCTTAAAGAAATTAAAAAGGTTCCAGGTTATTTCTTTTTCCTTCGCAGCAACGGTAATAACTCTTTCATCCCCATATTCAAAAAGCTTGATGACATAGGCGACATAGTTTTCATCATAAATTGAAAAGTTTATCCAGGCATCATTAAACTCCGAAAAGTTAGCATTGTAAATAGGTATCATTTGTTCCCGCGAAGGATAAATATCACCATAAACTTGAGTTAGTTGTCCGTTGGTAAATTCGAATATTTTTAGTAAAGATGCATCAATAGCAGCTCCTAATAATGCTTTATTGGATTTGAGAAAATCAGGAATATTTTTTGAGCCAATATTACGAATATTGAATTCGGTAACTGCCGCGATATATCCCGAAACAATTTCTCTTCGCACTACAGGAATAACTCCGACATAAGTAATTACATCACTGCTAATTGAATCGGCAACCTCTTTAATATTTGTTTCGCTTAATTCTATAATATCGAAGTAACTGAATATGTTGTATTGCTTTTCTAAATCAACTGAAAAACTTCCGATCTCCCTTTTATTCATATCGTAAAGAAATATGCCAGAACTTATTGATTCCCGCTGCATCGGGCTGTTGCTCCAAACTCTAAAAGCTTCAGCATCATAATTAATATTTGATCTGAAAAAGCTATTCATTAATTCATCATCTTTTAATGCTTTGTTTAAAGTTTCATCGCTCATATAATGCAGTAAGTTTTCATTTGCCCTTATTATTTCAAACGCAACTGTTTTTAGTGATTGTCGCTCCAATTGCAGATTAAAATAATTCATAAGAATCACAATTATAATGGAAGATATTACAGTTGTATAGAGCAGCAATTGGGAAAAACTTTGCCCTTTATAATATGCAACGTACAGCAGCAACAGAACTAAACTGAGAAATAAAAAAATCATCGGGTAACTTATTAACGGTTCCGGCAGATAATCAAAAAAATAATAAGCAAGTGTTTGAATTGATATAAAATATATGGAAAATTTTAATAGATCATATTTGGGCGATTTTACCTTCAAAAATAATCCTATCAGTATTACCAACGCAGCCATTGCCAGCACCACAGCTAAACCAAACATTAATACATTCAGGTTCATAAACAAAATGTCAGCGTCTGGAACTGGTGTTGGGTCTTTAAAATATCTTATCGTCGAATCAAAAATAACACTTTTAATTGAGGCACTTAATCCCCTTAATAAAAAAAAGAAAATAATTAGAAGTGCAGGTACAGAAAGTATATTCAAAAACCACCAACGATTTGTTTTTTCAGATTGCAAGTATTGATAACAATATCGGAATATTTGAATTCCGATTATCACTAAAAATAAATTCGTAATAAAAAACTCAATTGGTGATTTTACCAATCCCCAAGCAAAAGTAGATGAAAAATTTGCCGGATCGGCTATTGAACCCGATAGAAACATTGAAGGGAAATCAACAATAAAAATTAATAGTCTAAAAGCAGCTAAATATATAACTAGAAAAAATAACCTAAGCAATTTGTATTTTATTCTTAAAAACTCTTTTCTAAATCCTAGCCCGATAAAAATACATACGAGCACAACCAGTGCAGATTGGATTTCAGTAGTAATATTACGAACGCTGTTTATCGCAACATTCAATGATGGTTTATAAAAACTTATCTGCCCAATTCTAGTTCCTCTATAATTAACAACCGGAAATGAGTAAATCCTTCCATCTCTTTTCGGTGGAGAAAATGGGTCATAATCAATGATAAACCTGGTTAAGAATTTTTCTGAAATCTCTTTGGAAAAACTTTCGTCATTATAATATTCATTCTGAAGAGTGTAATGTTTCTCTATCTTTTCACTAACAATTAAATAAAATATATCATTTTGAATAAGAACCGTATCAATAATAGTTAGATATGTTATTAAGCCGCCCCTATGAAAGTAAGTTTCACCGAGTGGATATGCTAAAGGAAATATTTCTTCCTGCGGGATTGCGATATTTTCGTTCCAGGCAATCAGTTTCCCGTTTGGCGCAATCACTTCTAAGGAATAGTTTTTCTTTTCTGCATGGTTTACCAGCTCGATTAATTCTTTGTATTGATAAGATTTTGATTTGAAAGTTTCGGAGAGACTTCTTTTAAGCCAATTTTTAGTTGCTAGTAATCTTGATTCTTTCTTACCAAATAATGTTTTTACAGATTTTTCAATTTTAACAACCTGATAAGCTAACTCTGAATCCCAATTCCCTCTTTGCTGATTAATTATTAAAGGTGTGATAATTCCTGAAATGATGATTAAAATTAAAATAAAAAAAACGACAGCAAAATATTTTTTATCGTCTTTCAATTTTTTAAAGAAATTATTAACCATCGATCAATTAATTGATATTTGAGTTATTTTCCATGATTCACCAGTAAGCTTCATAGTAAGATAAACCTTTGCTTCGGAACGATTGCCTTTGTTCTCATAATTATAAGTACCTTTAGCAAAAGGTGTAACCGTATTGAAGTTAAAACTATCAAACTTAAATGAAGTGACCTTATATTCCTTAAAGAAATTTTCCAATACATAGAATGCTTGGTTAGCGCTATAATAACCGGAGACTCCATTAAGAAAACTTAGATAGATATGTGAGGATAAATGTGGAGAAATAGCGGATAGATCTGTCTTAGAAATTCCCATTTCGATTTCTTCCAGAATTTCGTAAACCATTTTATTTTGTGAGCTGGAATTTAGATCGCTCTTGATAGGATATTTTTGTGCAAAGAATTGCTGCCCCAGAATAAGGAATAATATTAATATTATTATTTTCTTCATTGTGTCTTAAATTAAATAAATATTTCTCGGAAATCTATAAATAAGTCTAATCTAAATTGCTAAAAGGTGAGATTCATTTCCAAATATATTTGTTAAATACTTGACCACGCAAATTACGTATTTAGTTTGTCACGAATCGCACATTCTATTATATCTTACGGTCTTATAGTTATTCTTTTCAAAGATGTTCTTGTCTCACCATTTCTTAAGCCTTTTAATTGTGGTTCGCCTTCAACTAACTGATAAGCCCAATCAAAAACAATTCTATCGCCAGTCATTGAGAAAATTCTTACTTTAGCAAAATGATTATCCCAGGTCCAGATCACATAAGTATGTCCGACAATCACTTCAACATCCTTTGTTGGCGACCAACCTGAAATTGGTGCAAATTCTATATCATATATATCATTCGTTGCGCCCATATCTTGAATATCCGTATCATCCCAAACATCCAGATAAAAATCATCTTCATAGATCTCAAAGAAGAAATCGGTGTTCAAGTCATCATAGCGAAATACTGAATATTTAGAAAATGAATAGCCCGAATTATTTGGAAACCTTCTGTAATCAAAAACAGATTGATTATATCCTTCAGGGCGAGGAGTTGCATAAATTACATCATGGCTCAGTTCACTTTCGTTGCCGTTATAATCGTAAGCGGTAACTGCATAATAATAAGTCACACCATTTTCGGCATAATAATCTGCAAAACTATTATAATCAGAAGAACCAATGAGTTCATATCTTCCGTCATAACTATCACTAACATAAACATTATAACCGGCAAGGTCAGAATCTCTATTGTTATCCCAAAACAGATCAACCCTGTTGTCGCCGTTCATTACTACAACGTTTTTTGGAATTGCAGGCGGAGTATAATCAACTTCTATGTAGGGATCGTGAACATCACAAGCTTGTGTGAGTAATAATGTTGCAAAAGCGATTGTTAATAATTTGAGTTTCATCTTAGCACCTTTATTTGTCTTTATTGTTTGAGGTGAAGAGCCCAAACTGAGTGCCATAGATATTCTTTGAAATTAAACTGTTTTCGAAGATTTTTATAATGAATCGTATATTAAAATATACAGTGGAAATGTTTAATTATTCAGTTGGAGGAAAAAAAGATAATAAGCGATTGGAGGTAAAAAAATCTTAAATATTAATAAACCCATTATTGTAAAACATCTTCCGATTATTTATCACAGCTACTGCTCTACCAGTAAGCAGCTTTTTATCGAATGGTGAATTTTTGGATTTACTCTTAAACTTTTTTGCATCTACTGTCCAAACAACATCAGTATCTAATATAGTAAAGTTTGCTACCTGACCAACATCAAATTTTGGAACAGGAATATTTAAAATCCTTCGTGGATTAATAGATAGTTTTTCAACAATACCTTTTAGTTCAAGAATTTTCTTATGAAATAATTCAGAAAAAGTTAAACCGATTTCTGTTTCTAATCCTAAGATACCGTTTGGAGCAGATTGAAATTCTTCTTCTTTTTCTTCAATTGAGTGAGGTGCGTGGTCGCTTGCAATACAATCCAAAGTTCCATCCTTTAAACCTTCAATAATCGCATCAACATCTTCCTGAGTTCTCAAGGGAGGATTCATTTTAAAATTTGTGTCATAAGTTTTAATCGTATCATCAATTAAACTAAAATGATGAGGTGTTACCTCGGCGGTTACTTTTAAACCTTTTGCTTTTGCTTCTCTAACCAACTGCACAGCATTCTTCGTGCTGATATGAGCAATGTGTACCTTTCCACCGGTATATTCTGCCATTTGTATATCTCTGCTCACAATTAAATCCTCTGCAACGGAAGGAATTGGCGGCAAACCTAATAACGTTGAATTTAATCCTTCATTCATAGCACCGCCTGCAAGAGTATAATCTTCGCAATGTTCGATGACAGGCAAATCATACATTTGCGAATATTCTAAAACCTTCCTCAATATAGATGCAGATTTGATTGCAACACCATCATCAGAAAAACCAACGGCGCCAGCTTCAAATAATTCAGCCATTGGTGAAAGCACTTCGCCTTCTCTTCCAACAGTTGCTGCAGCAATTGGATAAACATCGACAAGATGAGATTGCGCCTGTCCTTTAATGAAGTTTATTGTTTCGGCAGAATCAATTGCTGGTTGTGTGTTTGGCATACAAGCAACACCTGTAAAGCCGCCATTGGCAGCAGCATTGCAGCCAGTAACAATTGTTTCCTCGTCTTCTCTTCCCGGCTCCCGAAAGTGAACGTGCATATCGAAAAATCCAGGAACAACATACTTCCCTGCAAATTCAAAAACCTCCGCTTCTTCAAAATCGTTTGGCTTAAGATTACCAATTTTGGAAATTACTCCATCTTCTAATAAAACAGATGTATTTTTCTCATTTAATTTTTGTTTCGGATGAAAGAGGTTGATATCGTTAAGAATAATTTCCATTTTTTAATCCTAATTAAGAGTTCCGAGTAAATAAAGAACAGCCATTCTAATGGCAACACCGTTCGTAACCTGATCCAATATTATTTGATCAGAACCATCAGCAACTTCAGATGAAATTTCAACTCCGCGATTTATAGGACCAGGATGAAGTATAAGAATTTCTTTACCGTTTTTGTCCAATCTCTCCCTGGTAATTCCAAAGTATTTTGCATACTCTCTTAAAGATGGAAAATTCTCACCTGCTTTACGCTCAAGCTGAATACGCAGCACATTCAATATATCATTTTCCTGAATAGCTTCATCAATATTATATATTACATCAACACCTAGTTCTTCAATCTGCCTTGGAATCATTGTAGAAGGACCACAAACAGAAACTTTTACTCCCATTGTTTTCAATCCGAATATATTAGATAGGGCTACACGGCTATGCGAAATATCACCAACAATGCAAACCTTTAAGCCCTCAAGCTTACCAAGCTTTTCACGTATTGAATACATATCCAACAATGCTTGTGTCGGATGTTCATGGGTTCCGTCGCCGGCATTGATGATGTTTGCATCGGCAATTTTCGTTAAATAAAATGGTGTTCCCGCAGCAGAGTGTCTTATTACTATCATATCAATTTTCATAGCTTCAATATTTTTTACTGTATCCTTTAAACTCTCACCCTTTTTAACACTGCTTGATGATAGAGAAAAATTTATTGTGTCTGCCGATAATCTTTTTTCTGCAAGCTCAAATGAAATTCTTGTGCGGGTAGAACTTTCGTAAAACAGATTAACAATTGTTTTGCCCTGCAAGGTTGGCACTTTCTTTATTGGTCGGGCAAGTACTTCTTTAAATGTATTTGCCGTATCAAGTATCAATTGAATATCCTCTTTAGGTACACCGTGTAAACCGAGTAAATGTCTGCTGGATAATGGCATTAAAATATATTATTTATTATTAAAGTCTATGTTATAGATGGCATCCTCTCCATCAATTTCTTCCATCTTCACTTTAACTTCCTGGTTTTGAGAAGTGGGAATATTCTTACCAACATAATCGGCACGAATAGGTAATTCACGATGGCCACGATCGACTAGAATAGATAATTGTATAGATGATGGTCTCCCAAAATCCATTAATGCATTTAATGCAGATCTCACAGTCCGACCGGTATATAAAACATCATCAATGAGTATCACATCTTTTTCATTTATATCAAAAGTAATATCCGAAACGGAAACTTCGGGCTGCTTCATTCTTGTTCTGAAGTCGTCGCGGTACAGAGTTACATCAAGCACTCCAATTGGAAGATCAACATTATCTATTAATTTAATCTTTTCGTGAATTCTTTTTGCAAGGAATTCACCTCTTGTTCGCATTCCAATCAATACTAGATTCTGTGAACCTTTATTTTTTTCCAGAATTTCATGAGCAATTCGTGTTAGAATTCTATCTAATCCTAGTTTATCGACTATTTTAAATGATTCGTTCATATACAAAAAATCCTCCTTGGAAAAATTCCTTGGAGGTATCTTATTTCATTGTTGATTTTATTTTCATCCTTTTCCACCTCTCCGGATAGATTAAAAGGTTAATTAATATGTTTCAAACATAACTTAAAATTTTAATAAAGTAAAGAAGGATAGTAAAATTTAGTTGAAGAATTTAATGATAATTCAATTTAAAATAAAAAAGGGATCCCATTTTCAGAGATCCCATTTGATTTAGCAATCTTAATTAATATTTTATTTAACTCTAAATTCAATCCTTCTGTTATAGAATTTACTTGTAGGATCCTTTTCATTGAAGAGCAAGTCTCTCTTGCCTTTACCAACAGCATTTAACCTGCTAGCATCAACTCCCTTGGCAATAAGATATTTCTTAACTGATTCAGCTCTCTGGAGTGAAAGTTTATCGTTGTATTTATCCGATCCCACCTGATCTGTATAACCAACAATATCAACACTTACATCAGGATGAGTTAACAGAATTTCAGCTGCACTGTTAAGTATTGGAAAAGCTTCTGGTCTGAGTGTAGCTTTGTTATAATCAAAATTAACACCAATGAGTGTCCAATTATCCTGTACAGGTCTTTGTGAATGTCTTTTGACTATGTCTTCAATTCTGTTGTAATCAATATCGGTTGGTTCTGTTTGATATCTTCTGACGATATCTTCAATTTTATCATAATCAACTTCTCCAATGCCTGTGTAAATCTGACAAATTTTTGATGGTTCGCCTTTGCTGAAGTAGTAAAGTAAACCAAAATCAGCGTTAACCCAGGTATCATTAGCTTGCCCACCAAAGAAGCTAACCGCAGGTCCGCTTCTACCATCGATTTTACTACTACCGGTAGTGTGATAAACAGCTTCACCTTTTAATCTCCAGTTTTCACCTATTCTTATTTCTACACCTGCTCCAATATTCATTTGAGCAACGGTATTGTATTCCTCACTCAGTTCAGCATCGGCAGCATTTTCAGGTTTGTTATAGTTTACTCCACCACCCATAACCAGGTATAAAGACCAAGGCTCGCAAGGTGCAAAATAGTAAAGAATATCTAGATCTCCCGTAATCATATTGTTTGTAACGAATTCACCACCAACATTCGGTACACCGGCATTATATTCCGCTTCCACATGGTTATAGGCAGCTTTTAACCTTAAACCGACATGTTCAGAAAAATTCCTCTGAATCGATAGATGACCACCGTAAAATGCACTTGAGAGTAATGTAGCATCATTAATAGATACATACAATGGATATGTAAAACCAAAACCAACACCCCACGCATCTTCGGCAACATATCTGGATTGTGCGAAAACATTGCTCATTAAAAGTAATGTTGTAGTAAAGGTAAAAATAGTAATTAGTTTCCTCATAATGTTATCCTCACTGTATTGTTATGATATAATAATTGTTCATCTTCTTATTTTATAAAGATTTAGCCAAGATTAGCTAAACAAGCTTATTAAAGATATTACAATTTTTAGGTAAAATCAAATAAATGGGAAAAGTTTAATTATTAATAGTATTTATACTATACACTAAAATTATGCCGAATTTAATGATGTTAAATTGATTTTCATTAAGAAAAGTATCAAATTGCCCTGTAAAATTTTCACAAATTGCTAAATGCTTGTACGGGGTGTAATCCCAATAAGATCGGGATCGACTTCACCCGGTTAGTGCGTCCCGATTTGCGATCGGGGTGGTTGGAAGTTTTACAATGATATAATTAGTTTTCAGAATTTTTATTTTTAATGTGTTTTTTTCGGGGTGTAGCGCAGCCCGGTTAGCGTGCTTCGTTCGGGACGAAGAGGTCGGGAGTTCGAATCTCCCCACCCCGACAAAAAAGTTTAATTTTGAACCTATTTCTAAACTTTTTCAAAACCAATCCTATTCTAATTATGACTGTTAAGTACAAACGTTCAGTGATTTACTGAACAAATGACTGAACACTTTTTATGCTCCTGAGAACGAAAGGAGTATGATTATGTTTTTATTTAAAAGAGGGAAATTCTATCAACTTGAATATTTTGATGAATATGAAAATAGAAACAAGCGAATTTCTACAAAGTGCATAAACAAAAAGGATGCACTTCGGTTTCTTACCAACTTTAAGACAAACATTCAGAAGTCAATTAAATTAAAATTCATTTCATTAAAAAGCTTTCAGAATGAATACTTAGAATATGTTAGAATTAATTTCTCTGAAAGTTATTTTGTAACTGTAAAAGTCTCTTTCCGTTTGTTAATAAATGAAATTGGAGATATTCCACTAAATAAAATTTCATATCCGCAGTTAGATAAATTCTTTACTCTTACATTCAATAGAACTAAAGAAGGAGCACGGACATATTTAATTGCTCTAAAAAGCTCATTCAATAAAGCTATAAAATGGGAGTATATTAATGATAATATTTTTACTCAAGTCAGACTCCCAAAGATACCAAAGCACTTACCAGCAACCATTAATCATTCTGAATTGATGAACATTATACAAAATACAACTAACATAGATTTGCAGGATATTTATCTAACAGGATTTCACACTGGAATGAGACTTTCAGAGATTATTAATTTGAAGTGGATA
>Ga0209988_10000694_pt1 | contig 21298 bp, 15 predicted proteins | sample N075metaG_FD_183115 | JGI IMG/M metagenome (GOLD analysis project Ga0209988, IMG submission 183115) | Deep subsurface microbial communities from Kermadec Trench to uncover new lineages of life (NeLLi) - N075 metaG (SPAdes) (version 2) | ecosystem: Environmental > Aquatic > Marine > Ocean trench... | reverse complement strand
TTAGCCTCTGGTTTTCGAAAACTAATGCCGTTGCCTCGGGCGTGTTTTCCACCTGCACTTCAAATAATTTGTGTATTGATTCGTCTCTCGGATAATCAGATTGCGTCTCATTCCACTGCACCAGCACTTTTTCTCGCTCGGTTTCGGGCAAGAGTCGCAAACTTGAAAGGCGTTGTTCCGGTTCAGCTACCACGCTCTCCAGTAATATCTGGAAGTGTTTCAACATTCGCGCAATTGTAGATTCTTCAAATAAGTCGGTACTATATTCAAACGATGCCGTCAGTCCCTCAGTCGAGTCCTCAATAAATAGGGCCAAATCAGTCTTGGCCGACTTGTTATGAATCTCCGACGGAGTCAAAGGCTGACCAGGTTTCAAAGCGGGAAGCCCAAGCGCCGGGGCAGGGGCATTCTGAAGAGCAAACATAACTTGAAATACAGGGGTGTAGCTGGTGTCCCTCTCAGGACTGATTTCTTCTATCAATTTCTCGAAAGGCAAGTCTTGATTCGAATAGGCCGCCAACGCAACTTCACGAACTCGCTGAAGAAGCTTTCGAAAACTCGGATCGCCGGAAAGATCAATACGTAGCGCTAAAGTATTGATAAAAAATCCAATCAACCCCTCGGTTTCGGCCCGGTTCCGGCCGGCAATGGGAGAACCCACCACAATATCTTCCTGTTCTGTATAGCGATTAAGAAGAGTTGAATATGCCGCTAGAAGCGTCATGAAAAGGGTGGCATTTTCACCCTGGCTCATGTTTTTAAGGGCAGTCGTCAAACCTTTGGGAAGTACCCGAGATTGCCACGCACCTCGAAAACTCTGAACCGCGGGACGTTGTTTGTCCGTTGGCAATTGCAGCACCGGAAGCTCTCCACCGAGTTGCTCTCTCCAATAAGAAAGCTGTTTCTCGAGAACCTCTCGTTTGAACGAGTCCCGCTGCCAAACCGCGAAGTCCGCATATTGAATTGGAAGCTCGGGTAAAGGCGAATTCCTTCCTGCCAACAATGCCTTGTAAAGCACTTCAAGTTCACGAAAAAGTATCGTGATTGACCAAACTTCAGAAATGATATGGTGCATGGTAATGAGAAAAAGATAATCCTGTTCCTCTAATCTGAATACAGTCGCCCGCAACAGGGGGCCTTTACTCAAATCAAATGGCTTTTCGGCATTCTCATTGACCAGCCTTAAGGCTTCCGCTTCCCTGACATTCGCTGGAAGTGCACGCAAATCTATTTCAGGAATTTTTAAACTCAAGGACGGTGCGACTATCTGAACCTGCCCCCCATTGCGCTTGGCAAAAGTCGTTCGTAAGACTTCGTGCCGGATTACAACTTCGTTGAGACTTTTTTCCAGTACTGCAACATCTAGAGAACCCGCGAGGCGCACACCGGCCGGAATGTTATAAACCGGACTTTCAGGCGCCAATTGGCTGAGGAACCAAAGCCGCTCTTGCGCAAATGACATAGGTGTCGAGGCGCCGTTCTTTCTACGTGGAATTTTTTTCAGTGCGGCGGAACCCATCCCCTGCTCTTGCAGCATTGCTTCAAGGAGCTCACGCTTTTTGGAAGAAAGTTGAAAATTATGTTTAGTGCTCATTTACCTTCCTCTTGTGAAGATCTTTTTCTATGTGCAATGTTTCGGGTGGAACCCGGTAGCAGAACTTACCGGAGTGCTGGGCCCCAGCAAACCCCGAAGCTTGACCACTTCAGCTATATTGTCTGAAAATGAGTGCTCACGCTCCTTCAAAACAGCCTCATCAATACCCTGGGCACTCTTGAGGCAGCTGTGCGGTGGCATTCAAGTATATGAATTCCAGTATTACTAAGTACACTTGCTCCGGTCTCTTTGCGGAACCGAAACCGGACTTAGTTAATGTTTCCCATAACTTATTGTCATGCTGTTTTGTCATGTCAGTGTTTTATTCAAACCGGACTGAACGATTGGCTTTTCAAAATTAGCCCTTAGCTGAATAAATTCAATCAGTTAATATGGTTATTGTAAATCACCTAACAGGTAGGAGGATATTCACAACATCAATCCAAAAATTCAAAAACCAAAAGCTAAAAGCCAATGCCAAAAAACGTATTTCAGGTCAAACTTGATACCCAATCTCGATAACAAAGTAGCTCAGCAAAACTGAATAAACAAAAAGTAGCGAAAAATTCAGCGCTGGCAGTAAGCTGGGGCGCCAACGACTTATAGTTTGAAATCCCCAGCCAAACAAAATCGCAATAGAAAAAAAAGAAGGAAAAAGCAGGCGTCCTTGAAAAAAAGACCAGGCGTCATGCCTTAACCCCCATGTCAAAACCAGGGCTAAATTGCAAAGCAGAAACAAAATAATAACACCTTCTTTTAAACGCATGTTAAACTCCGTATTCGGACTTTTGAAAATTTTCATCGGCGACCTGTTTTGCCAAATACATGTTCCGGCACCTAGCAGAATCAAAATTGTCGGCAGCATGCCAACCAAATACATTGCCCTTGGAAAGATTGTCAAGGGGTAATCCCGTGTTGCATTAAAGTTCGATTCCCGGATGTAGGAATACCAGAACGTGCCGTATAATAACAGTGGCACGGAGTGTTTAGTCTGTTCGCCCAGATAAGGATAGCGAACTAATTTTACTACGTTGATATCAACGATGGATTTCAGACCCTGGTAAGTACCTCCATGTCGGGCGACATAACTATGCAGTCCTTTCTCGTCATTGACTGCATCAAAGATAGGTTGACCAATGCTGATAGTGTTCTCGATAAATTTGTACGATCCGAGGCCCCCGACAATTACACAAAAAACCGCAATGGCTGCAACATGTTGCTTCAATGTTCTTTTTCGATAAACTCCTACAGCTACAACCAGCGTGAACAAAATGGGCGCATTCGAAATAAATGAGCCTTTGGTTAAAAGCCCTAAACCCAATACAATGGACAGTAGAGCAAGATGGCCGCGCGTCGGAGTCTCGATGTACCGAAAAGCCTGAATGAATATTAGAGTACCCAGTAAAAATGACAAACTATCATTTGAGATAAAGCTGCTGAAAATAACAAATTGCGGCAGGATGGCTGTCAGCAATAAGACATGACACTTTACGCCATGAGCCTTTAAAAGTGATGTTTTTGTAATTAAGCCATATAACAAATAAAAGTTACAGAGTGATAGAAACAGTGAAAGCAGCTGGACAAACTTAGCGGTGCCCACCATTGCAAAAGGTGCGGCCAGCAGATAATACAGAGGCGGATGAAAAGCCATCAGCAACTGGTCGGAGCTTGGTAATGCGCCTTGCTTTGAAATGAATTCTATAACTTCGAAATGGGGATCATTATTATTGGGTTGCAGAAAAACATGCACAAGAATACGCAATAAAATACCGGCTATCAGAATAATTCTGAAGGAGTTGTCACCCTCTTTAAAGATATCAAAATGAATTTTATTGCGAAATGTTACAAGTAACACCCCAATCAGTATCATCAGGAGATTGAATATCCGGATTGCGATTCTTGCTGATGAATCGATGACACCATCGGAGCTGAAGAGAGGAACGACCAGCCATTCGTTAAATACAATGCCGATGAGAACCGACAACAGTCCCAGCACCAGGAATATTTTATCGGGCTGAAACTTATTTTGCACAAAATTCAAATACATCTCAATCCGGTAACATAATGTACAAAAAAAATCAATTAACTTTTGAAATCGCTGATAACTCTAATTCGATCCTTCGATTATTCATTTACGTAATCCCAATCCTACGATAAAAATGGGTCGCAGCATTTTCCACCAGTCCAAAACCGGCCGCATTTTTGTTCGACCAAGACGCTTTGCCGGATAAATCTTGGTGCAGGGTATTTCTTTCATTTTATAACCCAGCTTAATAAGTTTCATCAATAAGTAGACTTCAAGTTCATAATGATTCAGCCAACTCTGAGTCAAATCGATACGCTTGTCTTCAAAAACTGAGACTTTGATTGCCCGAAAACCATTCGTACTCTCAGTAATCTTCTTCCCACAAAACAAACCAAGCAACCAGGGATGTAAACGTGTAGCCAACTTACGATAAGCCTGCATATCTCCACCGTATCCTCCACCCTCAAGGAAACGTGAACCGATAACGAAGTCGCAGCCTTCGTCACAGATCGGATCCAGAAGTTGCGGAATTTCATCAGGATTATCCTTATTGTTCCCAGCGATCGTTACGACAATATCAAACCCTTCTTTCCTGGCTTGCTCATACCCAATTCGAATTGCAAAACCAACGCCGCGGACAGATTCGAGACGGATCACATCTGCGCCAGCTTCCCGGGCCATCTCGGCTGACCGGTCTGTCGAACCATCGTCAATAACCAGTATCTTATCAACAAGGTTATCGGGCACTCTCCGGATAACTTCCCCGATTTTGAGCTCCTCGTTATAGGCTGCAGTGAGCAGCAGAATTCGCTGTTTTTTATACATTCTCAACCTTCAAATACAAGGCCATGGCTCTCCGTATGCTGGAAATTTCTGCCACATTCAGCACATTTCCACATCCCGGACTTTGATTCAGCGAGCCGCATACCGCACAGGCATACCCACCCTCTCGGCCGTCCCGGGTTCCCGACAAGTAACTGGTGAGGGGCAACGTTTTTTGTAATAATAGTCCCAGCGGCCACCATAGCATAAGCCCCTACGACTACCCCTGGCATAATGAGGGCGCCGGTTCCGATACTTGCACCCCGGCAAATTCGGCCTGGCGCAAGCCAATTTTTCGGAGTGGAATAGCGCTCAGCTATCTCCGGGACGCCGGCCATTCGGGGGCTGCGCGGCACACTGTCGTTCGGCATTATGACTGATGGTGCTAGAAAAGCGTCATCCTCTATATGAGATGCGGTACCGATGACGACCTGCTCCTTGAGTGTTACACGATTGCCAATATGAACCCCGGACTGTACGACCACGTGGTCACACACATTACAGTCCTTTCCGACATGAGTATCAGTGCTAATATGAACAAAAGCCCAAATGCGCGTGCCTGAACCAATGTCTTCAGTTTCAACTAACGCTTTAGGATGAATAAATACTGACTCTTCTTGACTCATAGCTGCCTTTCAGATTTTTTCCATGTGTTTTTATTTCGCGCGTGCACCTGCGGTCTTTGAGCCGGAATCTCTCCATCGGGTATGTTCGGCAGAAAGATTTGCATGAACAACATCGACAAAATGATCTAATCTCTGCTTATCTTTCATACTAACCCTTGGCTTGTGATCGTCGCCCGGTTCAGCTTTGATTAGCGTAATTTTACTCTGGTTTTTCATGCTCGCCGTTGCGGCCTCGAGGGCTTGTACAACCCTTAAACCGCTGTAACCGTCCGACTGAGGTCGCTCTCCTCGTGCAACACATTCGATGAAATGCTCACATTCGGCTAGCAAGGGTTGGTTTTGATCTATATGAGGAATGTAAACGCCTCCGTCTACAACGGCAGTTTTATAACCATCAAATGTGTCTGGAATCTCTGCAGGTTCCTCCACCCTTTTGTCGTAAATCTGGATGGGGCTCTGCAGGTCCAAATCGTTCCAGATAGCCATCTTTTTGCTGCCAACTGCGGTAATTTGTCTGACCTTTCGAGGGTTCAACCAACTGGCGCTCACTTGGGCTATAATATCCTTCAAAAAAGTAAATGTTGCAAAAACCGTATCTTCTACATCGGCGTTAAGAAAAGCCTGCCCCCGGGCCGTGACATCCTTAGGAGCGCCATCCAGCAGATAGCACATGATTGAAATGTCATGCGAGGCAAGATCCCAAAGAGCATTAACGTCTGTTCTAACAGGGCCAAGATTTGTGCGTTCGAAGTTGAGATAATGAATTTCCCCTAATTCACCGGAGTCCATTAAATTTTTGAGAGCCCGAATAGTAAAGTTGTATTCAAAGACATGTCCAACCATAAGAATCAGTTCTCTCTTCTCAGCAACGCGGATCAATTGCAGCGCCTCTTTTGAATTTAAGGTTATCGGTTTTTCAACCAATAAATGTTTGTTGGCTTCAAGCGCCTGACGCGCGATCTCATAGTGGGTTCCGGCGGGAGTAGAAATGGCAACCGCATCCAAGTCCTTAGCCCCAAGCAGCTTACTGAGTTCAGAAGTCGCATGGGCATGAGGGTATTTTTGTGATAGCTGTTCCAGTCGTCTAGAATCCAGGTCGCAAAGCCAACGAACCTCAGCTTTGCCGGTAAGTTCAAAAGACTTTGCAAGATTAGGGCCCCAATACCCTGTTCCAATGAGTCCGATTTGCAGCATGGCGTACGCCTCCTAATGATAAACAGAGTGGTTTAAGATATCTGCCGGCGCGGGAATAACTCCTATTGGTATTTCCGCATAAATCGGCAGACTGAAGCACTGGCGCACCCAGTTTTCCGCAACCGAGAACGTTCCCGGATGATATTCCAGTGACTTAAAAGCATGGAGTTCATGACCTGCGAAAGGATAAGGATGACGCGCTTGTATGCCTGCCTCATTCAAAGCCTTAACCACAGCATCTCGATTGGCCAAACGATCCCGGTATTTTGCTCGTATGTCGACCCGTGGAACGCTGGATAAATTACTCATTAGGGAGAACCTTGCCACTTATTTGTGAGATTTCCATGGAATCTGAGATACTTTTCTTCTCGTCACACCTGAAATAAAACAACCAATGCTTGGTTTCCTTGGCCAAACAATAATTTCTTTCCACAGTTTCATAAAAGCCCTTCCCAAAATGCAATCCAGGTATTGAAGCCGCCCATTTCTCCAATACAATGGCCTCAAACCATCTTCTTTCCAGCCTGTCGAATAAAGGAGCCGCGAAGGAAGAGGAGGAAGGTTTTTTTTCTCTTATCATCCGAAACACAAATGCATCGAGCATGAATGGTTTTTGACCCATTAGAGTTGGGATATAAGAATTATCTGATAGTATAGGGCCTTTTACTTCTTTGAGATTTTCGATTGCCGCTGCATAACGTTTTTGCTGCTCTTGCCCGCGCCCTCTTCTAGGGGAGGTAAACGCAATTCCAACTGCAATAATAAGCACTGAAGCAATTGCACCCAGAGCAAAGACTTCAAAACGATCCTTCCTTATTACCAGCATTGATGCTATCAATAACACTGAGGCCGCCAAAGGCTCCAGAAAATGGTTAATATGAAGCCCTGGATTTGAAAACGATATTGTTGTTACAAACACAACCAGCAAGAAATATACCGTAGAAACATGTGTTCGCTGTTGCTTGGGAAGAACTACAAATGTGGCTACACCTAACCCTAAAAACAAGCACGTTACGCCATCCAGATACAGCATAATATCGCGAATCCTGGTTGGAATTTTGAGCCAACCTTCCAACGATGAACCGGCTGCGGCAACACCCCAGACTCCCTCAATAAATCGTCCCTCGCTCAGAAATTGGGAAATCCCAATGACGAGAGAAAACCCTAACAGCGTCATTAGCGCCAACATTATGCTTTCTTTTATCTTCCTCTGAAATAATAACACAACACAAACAGCTGTAACTCCGAAAATAGAGGTAATTTTTGCCGCAAAAACCAGCGAAAATATCAATGCAATGGTCACCAGCCTTTTCTTAGATAGCTCGCATGAACCTACGAAAAGAGCAAGGCCGCAAATATTCAAGGCTGCCGGCAAGATGTCTCCCCTGATCGATGTCATCAATATGGGGGTTAACGCGCAGCCGAAAACAGAAGCCATGAAACCAAAAGCCAGATAAAAGTTTCCACCAATTTTTCTAATAAATTTATAAATGCCAACTAGTAATAGAACGCCCGCAATTGAGCCCAGCAGGTAACCCGCTTTCAATGGATCTCCCAACAGCTTGATCAGGCCTGCGTGTGAGGAAAAATATAGCGGCAAATATCTTGTTCCTCTGTAGCCATTTTCCCCAAAATAGGGCGGATAAAATGTACCGTCGACCAAATCATTCGCCAACGTAATATATACTGCTGAAGCATGGCTAACATAGCGGTCGGTTTTCCATGAAAAAGCTATTTCAACCGCCGACAGGCAAATCAAAGATAGGGCCGCTACTAAAATAATCGCCCGCAGAACCGATTTATGAGAGGCTCGGAATTTCGAAAAATTGATCTTGAACCGCTCCATCATTTTCAAATAAATTAAAATTCAACTCTAAGGAATCGTTTGAAGGCAAAACCGGAAACTAAGCTGAGCAGGAAAAAAGATAACAACCAGTGCAGCTCAAAGCCAAACATATCAAACTCGCGCTTCGGATACCTCATCTCTATGGCTAAAAACGGCCCGGACTCGGGCAGGCTCGATTCGTCTGTATTTGAAAGGAGGGTAGAAAAACTACTTCGGGTAACTTTGGAGTCTAATGGAAGTAATATCTCGTTCACCACGATTTTTTTCTTAACAACATGGTCAGCCAGCTTAAAGGCCACCCAATATTCGCCTTGTTCCTCAACTCTTATCCGCCAGCTAATCTCGCTAAGCTGTACAATTCTAACCGGTGGAGTCTCAAGTTTTAAACCGTCAGGAACATCAATTTCAACTTTTTTGAGCTGTTCCCAAGAGGTATTTTCGGCTAGCCTAAGAGTTAAAACCGTTGTTTCGCCGATTTGGAAAGGACGTTTTTCGTATCGACCTGCGAGATGAAGAAGGATGATTCCCACCGGTATCATGAGAAACAACATTGGACGAAACGCTTTTTTAAGATAAAGAAAATTGCTAATGAGAAGGTTTTTTACCGTCCCAAACATTAAACCTAAATCGTCGCGATAAAGTCGAATAGCTAAAAAATGTCCTCTAACTTTATTCTTGGCTTTTTTTATCCCTGCCTGGTCCGAAGTTGCCTTGAATATTAACAGCATGATAATACCGCTGGCGAAAGAAACAAAAAGCATCCCCCAAACCGGAGCAAGCGTCTTGAATGGGAAAAAAAGGAACCCGAAAAATGAATTTAAGATTGTGCTGATGATTTCCATAATTCTATTTCAAATAGCCAAGGCCTTGAAGACGCTGTTTTACAACTTCTTCATCTTCCGCTGGCTCAAGTGAGCCGACCGCCTCCTCTAACACGTGGCTGACAAATTCATCAATAGATGAGTAACCTGCTTTATTTGAGAATTCTTTAACGCGCTGGTAGAGTTCTTTTTCGAGTTTTACTTTTGTGCCGGCCATTTTTTTCCTCAAAGTAAGTTCTTATCAAATATAGTTTTCCCAACCATTACATCTGGCTTCGAAATTCCGAACTCGGCCAAGATTGTCGGTGCTAAATCATAAAGCTTAGGAGAAAGTGTGTTAAGTTTTTTATTCGCTAAAATTACCCCCGGTACAAGCTCCGCAGCCATGCAGTGGTCGCCACTCCAACGGTCGAGATTGTCCTCTATCCATTCTAATGGTAAACTCCCAATTGTCGTTTCCCAGGACGCACGGTAACCGCGGTTGTAACCAATGACCAGGTCGGGTGCGTTTTCCAGTTTTCCCCCTGAATAGATTTCTTCCGCTCGATAAATGCGGTGGATGACTTGATTGCCATTTTTCGGATCTCGTAAAGCGAGGAGTTTTTCGGTAATTCCCCGTAACAGCATCTCTTTTTCTTCCGGCTTAACAATTCCGCTCTTCTCGCGATTTTCCAGATTTAGATAGAGTGCATTAAAGCCTAGTGAATAGGCCCGTGTTTTAGCCCAATCTACGTTCAGGAGGAACTGGCTTTCCGCCTGTTTAGATTCATTTTTCAAGGTCATAAATTTTTCATTTTTGAGCCAGGTGTTGAGATGAACCGCGCGTCTAAACGGCGCAAAACCATGATCGGACATGACAATTAAGGTGGTGTTCTCACCAATTCTTGCCATAAGTTTGCCAACCACAGCATCCGCCGTTTCATAAATTGTGGGGATGACTTCGGCATACTTTAGGGCCTGCTCAATTTCAAACGTGGGGTGATCCGGATCGATCATATTATACAACATATGTACATTTAAGTCGGTGCTGGAAAAATAAAAGAAAAGAAACCCATCTTCGAAGCTATCCAGAACATAGTTAAAAAGCAGCAGCCGCTCTTGTAAAACATTGTCGCTTTGGCTTAGAAAATCATCATAATCAAAGACATCCCAGGACAGAGCCTTTGTTTCCTCGGGCATTCCCTGCGTATAGAAGTTTCCGCAATGTTTGTGTATTTCTTTTGCATAATCATCCGGCGTTGATATCGGTAGCGCCGGATCGGCAGGATCGATATTGATCGGAGTAACATATAATTTTAGATTCGGACGCACTTCTTTTAAATAAAACCGGCAGATACCCGAAACGGATTGCAGGCCGGGAATCAACTCAAACGAGACCTGCACCCAATTGCTCCATTCTTTTTCCTGCAGAATAATTTGAACATCCTGAACTTCAATCTTCGCTGTGTTATACTCGGGATCAACCCAGACCTTAAAGGGAATGGTGGCATCCGGTTCATTTTCCAGAAAAGTGTTCTTTGGACCCACGAGTCTGGACTCGAACGCGTTATTTGAAAGTCTGACCGGATAAACCACGCCGCCGGCAATGTCGTTTCGATTTGGAGGCGGGTCATCCGTATAATAGGAAAATGTACCGAAGGTCCCGGCCAGATCGGGGGTACCCATCCCGCTCAGCGTGCGCCCCTTCGATTCCACTGCCGGGAAATTGCCGGGCACCCGAAAAACTGTAGTTGGAATGTTGTGATCTTCAAGATAATTCCAGAATGCTCTACCCTGGCGCAGGTTTTTTACTTCACCGCCGGAGATAGGTAGAATCCATTTGCCAATCTGAACTGTTCTGCTGGCCTCAACACTTTCAGTCGTCGAAGATTTTGGCAACATGGTGTTTGGATCCCGATGAATGAAATCATAAATTCCATGCCCGCCGGGGTTCATTCCCGTGATAAAATTCGACCAGGCTACCGGGCTTTGCGGCGGGTTGCTTGTGCCCAGTTCTTTGAAATCACCGGTCTCAGCAAGTTTTGAAAAATTAGGAAGCCTGCCCGCGGACATATATTGAGATAACAGTTGCGGATCCATGCCATCGAAGCCAATGACGATGACCTTTTTGGCAGACGAATCAGCTTTTCCAACACCGCAGCCGGAAAGAAATACTGTCAGAAATGCTTGAAACAAGAAAGCTAAAACAGTAAGTTTAGTAGTTGTTTTCATTGGCTTGATCCGATCTGCTTTTGACTAATTTCTTCTGAAACCTCTTGAGAGGCAACCTCATCGACTCCGCCATTAACCTCTTCATCGAATATCTGCACGCCTTCCATATAGCCGGGTGGCTCGACACCAAACAAATTAAGAACCGTGGGTGCAATATCTATCAACGCTGGTTTCTTCGATGTGATTCTACGATTGCAAAAAATCACACCTGGCACCAGCCGCGGGTCAATACAGTGGTCGCCGCTCCAGGGTTTTGTATTGTCTTCGAAAAGAACACCATTTATGATGCCGGTAGCGCCATCCCATGAAATTCTATAACCAACGTTGTAACCGCTAATCAAATCCGGACCGTTGTTAGTGTAGGGGCCGTTGTAGATTTGCTCAGCATCAAACATCTCTGTAATCGCGGTCTCTCCTGACTGGGGATCTTTTAATCCCGAAAGTTTTTTAATAAGTTCTCTTTTAAGGGTTTGATACTCTTCGCCCGCTTTTACAACGCCCTGTTTTTCGCGACCCTTCACGTTGAGGTAGATCCCGGCCAGGCCAATTGCATATGCTTTGGTTTTTGTCCAGTCGACCCCAATGAGAAAATCGCCGGTTTCTTTGACGCCATTTTTTAGATTAAGGTAACCGTTTTGCTGGAGCCAAACATTCAGATTGATGCCACGCTTGAACGGTTTGAATCCATGGTCGGAAAGGACAATAAAAACATCATCTTTGCCAAGTTTTTGCATGGTTCGTCCAACCAGATCGTCCATCCGCATATATAAATCTTCGATAACATTTTTGTGCTTCTCATGGTTATTGTACTTGTTTGCCGGGTGATCATCATCGAGAGTTCGAAAAAACATGTGTTGAATTCGATCGGTCGCATCGATTACCACGGCGCAGAGACCTTTTTTGGTTTTATCGAGCGCGTCAAAAAATTGAGTTTCCCGCTCTTCATGAATCATGTAAGTTTGTTCTAAAAACGCCGTGTCATCAAGAATTCCTTCGTTCAATGACCAGGTATCTTCTGCAAGACCCAGCGTTGCGTACTTGCCGAAAAGCTTTGACAGGTACACCGAATAAGAATACGGATAAGATACCGGCAAAGCAGGTTTTTCCGGATCAATATTGATTGGCGTCATATAGAGACGAAAATGTGGCTGCGTTTCTATCAAATAAAACCGGGCAATACCGTGAACGTTTATTCCAAAACCCGCTTTGAATCTCAATTCAATCCAATCAGTATAAATATTTTTCTTGAGATGGTAGGTCTCTTTGCCGATTGTCAGTTCAATCTCATCTTTATTGAGAATCTTCGCAACAAAGGGAAGTTTTAAATGCTCTTTTTTCTTCGTGATCGTGTTTTCCGGTCCTTTAATAAAGCCCTCAACCCTATCATCCTTCTTCTGCACGATTGCAGTCTCACCACCTTCTTTAATCGGATCGATAGATTCGTCTGTTGTAAAAAAGGAAAATGTTCCCTGGGTTCCCCAAAGGTCCGGGGTACACATGGCAGAAAGCTGGATGCCGTTAAATTTTTCAGGAGGGAATGAAATCGGCACACGTAAAATATGACTGAAGATACCGCGATCTCCCAGGATCTTCCAAAAACTTTGGCTGCGTCGTAAAAACCGAATAGAGGGTTTCCCAAGCGGTAGTTCATACTTGCCAATGGATAATTTGCGACGAGCTCCGGATATTTTTGCGGAAGACAACTCTGGTAAATAAGAATTGCGGTTGCGCGACAAGAAGTCAAAAATATTATTCTTCCCCGGATTGACTCCGGTTGAGAAAGCGGACCAGGCAACTGGAGAAAGTGCAGGCCAGGTAGTTTGCAGGCGCGAATATGAACCTTGAGCCTGCAGCTTTTTTAGATTGGGCAATTTGCCCTCGTCTAACATTCGCTCGGTAATTGTTGGTTCCAGTCCATCCAAACCAAGTATGACAACGCGCTCAGTTTTGGCATTAGCAAAAGCATTCCGGTTTTTAAAAGCACGCACCAAAACCCGTATGGGCCAGGTCAGCAGGGTAAACAATACCATAAAAAAACTGCCGATAATCATCAAAAAAGATGTAATAAATACGAATCCTGCTCCAGGGCCAATATAGGCGTATACCGGCTGAGAATCAAGAAACAGGAATAAACTGAGGCAGAGTAAGAAAAGTGTGCTTTGTTTTATCATGGGTTATTCGGTCCTAGATTCCAGTTATTGACAGCTTTTCGGTCGAGAAAATCTTTTATTGCTTGCTGTTGGTCCGGTTTACATTCAGTCATTTCATCTTCTATGTAGAATACTTATTCCGATCTGGCATTCAGCGCCAACCAATCAAATTGGTTTTGATCGTATCGAACTACATCGTATAATGCAGCAATAAGCTCGTTATTCTCGCCAGCTCGATAAGGGTTGAAGAACTCCCAGACGATTTTGCCCTCAGGCGTCACTTCAAATGCCCTGCCATTGTTCGACTCGGTGATCAGAGTATTGCCATTTGGTAAGCGTTCGGTCGTACCGGCGGTCTTGGAGAAGAACTCCTGCGCCGGCGTGCCCTTATATGTCCAGGCAATTGTTTGATTTAACGGATTAACTTCAATAATTTTCGACTTTCCATTATTACCTCGATTGTCAAAAACCAGCACGTTTCCATTTTTGAGTAAACTCGGCTCGTGTTGGTACTTCCACATACCGTTTAAGGCCCAGGTTACCTTTTCTTGTTCCAAGTCGATGATCGCGATGGTATGAATTTCTCTTAAGGAAATCAATATGTGGCCTTTTTCGAACATTGGGTATTTGTCAACCAGTGTTCCGTCCAACATCTCAATGGCGTTCGCATGCAGAATATTTTCCCTAACCTTCATGTGCTCTAATATCGGCGCAAACTCAGAGTTCAGAAAACAATCGACAACATTTATTCTTTTCTGCTCAACTCCCTCAGAATTTAATATAACTATTAAATCTTCCAAATAAGGATTCTTAGCACTCCAGGATTCGAGCTGCAGACGGGGATTATTTCTACGCTCCCGCGATAAAACATAAATCCTTTGATCTTCGGCGACAAACAAATCATGGTGACATCGGCTTTTATATGCCCATAACAGATTAGAGTTTTTATCCAACTTGACTAAGCCGTAATCTCTGAAAATCGCCAGCAAATCACCGTTGTCAAACAGGCGTGCCCGGCGCCAGAACGTTTTGTAGAGTTCATCGAGATTGGGAGCCGATGGTCCCGGCCAGATATTCTCAAAATCTTTTTGCCAGCTATGAAGTACTTTGCCTTCCATGTCTATTAGAATTGCTTCAGTTCCATGACCCGAGACAACCAAATTTAGTCCATGATAAGCAGCTTCTTTATTATAAACGGTTACGTTTTTCTTATCAGGAGCAGAATAGTATCCTTTCAAATATGGCAAGGCCGTCACTTTTGCAAGTGATTCTCTCTGCTCATCGGTAATTCCCTGATTTGGCAAGTCACTTCTGGCAATATGCCATGAACCTTTTTTTATCCCCTCCGCGACGGGGAACATTTTATTCTTCTGAGCATTTAAATACCCAACAATTCTAAAAGGCAGAGTCTGGTGTACAACGGAAAACGCACCATAGAGGAAAGATGCAAGAAGGAGCAATATGAAACCTCCGGTATACGCCATTTTTTTTGCCAATAATCTTTTCATCTTCTGTGCAGAATCCTTATTCCGATTTGGCATCCAGCGACAACCAATCAAATTGGTTTTGATCGTATCGAATTACATCGCATAAAGCAGCAATAAGTTTGTTATTCTCGCCCGTTCGATAAGGATTGAAGAACTCCCAGACAATTTCTCCTGCAGGCGTCACTTCAAATGCTCTGCCGTTGTTCGTTTCGGTAATCATCGTGTTGCCATTTGATAAGCGCTCGGTCGTACCGGCGGTCATTGAGAAAAACTCATGTGCCGCGGTACCCTTGTATGTCCACACAATTTTTTGATCTAACGGATTTATTTCAACAATTTTCGACTTTCCATTGTTCCCCCGATTGTCAAAAAGCAACACGTTTCCATTTTTGAGTAAACTCGGCGCGTGTTGGTACTTCCACATCCCGGTTAATGCCCACATGACCTTCTCTTGCTCCAAGTCGATGACCGCGATTGTATGAATTTCTCTTAAAGAAATTAGTATGTGACTTTTCTTGAACATGGGAAGTTTGTCAACCAGTTTTCCATCCAACATCTCAATGCTATTAGCATGCAAAATATTTCCTCTCGCCTTAATATGCTCCAACATTGGGGCATACTCCGAGTTTAGAAAACAATCTACTACATTTATCCTTTTCTGCTCGATTCCCTCAGAATTTAATATAACAATTAAATCCTCCCAATAAGGGTTCTTAGCACCCCAAGATTCGAGTTGCAAACGGGGATTCTTCCTACGTTGCCGTGATAAAACATAAATATTTTCATCTTCGAAGACAAACAAGTCATGGTGACACCGGCCCTCGTAGGCCCACAAAAGATCAGAGTTTTTATCTAACTTGACCAAGCCATAATCTTTGAAAATCACCAGCAAATCCCCATTGTCAAACAAGTGTGCGCGGCGCCAGAACGTTTTGTAGAGTTCATTCAGGTTGGGCTCCAATCGACTTGGCCACACATCCTCAAAATCCTTTTGCCAGCTATGGAGTACTTTGCCTTCCATGTCCATTAGAATTGCTTCAGTTCCATGACCTGAAACAACCAAATTTAGTCCATGATAAGCAGCTTCTTTATTATAAACGGTTACGTTTTTCTTATCAGGAGCAGTATAGTATCCTTTCAAATATGGCAAGGCCGTCACTTTTGCAAGTGATTCTCTCTGCTCATCGGTCAGTCCTTGATTTGGCAAATCACTTCTGGCAATATGCCAGGCCCCTTGCTTGCTTTCTTGCTTTATTGATCCCGATTCCGAAAAAATTTTATTCTTCTGCTCATTAAGATATCTAATAATTCTAAAAGGCATATTCTGATTTATTACGGAAAACATTCCATAAGAAAAAGATGCAAAAAGAAGCAATGTGAAAACACCAGAATACAACATTTGTTTAGACAATGATTTTTTCATAAGTTCCGGTTTTTGAAGGAACGCACTAAAACCCGTATAGCCAAGTCAACAGAGTGAACAAAACCATAAAAAAACTGCCAATGATAATCAAAGAAGATGTAATAAATACGAATCCTGCTTCAGGGCCAATATAGGCGTATACCGGCTGCGAATCAAAAAACAGAAATAAACTGAGGCAGAGTAAGAAAAGTGTGCTTTGTTTTATCATGGGTTATTCAGTCCTAGATTCCAGGTTATTGACAGCTTTTCGGTCAAGAAAATTCTTATTGTTTGCAGTTGGTCCGGTTTACAGTCAGTCATTTCATCTTCTGTGCAGAATTCTTATTCCGATTTGGCATCCAGCGCCAACCAATGAAATTGGTTTTGATCGTATCGAACAACATCATATAATGCAGCAATAAGCTCGTTATTGTCTCCTGCTCGATAAGGATTGAAGAACTCCCAGACGATTTTGCCCTCAGGCGTCACTTCAAATGCTTTGCCATTTTCTGATTCTGTAATCAAGGTGTTTCCATTCGGCAAACGGCTGACGTTACCGGCTTCCCTGGAATAGAACGCCTCTGCAGGCTCGCCTTTATAGGTCCAAACGACTTCTTGCGTTAAAGGGTCAAATTCAATTACTTTCGTCTTTCCATCATTGCCCCTGTTATCAAAAAGCAACAGGTTACCATTCTCCAGCAACCTCGGCTCATGCTGGTATTTCCACATTCCCGTCAAGGCCCAGACAACCTTTTCCCGCTCCGGATCAATCACAGCAACCGTATGAATTTCGCGCATAGATACCAGTATATGCCCTTTTTTAAACATCGGATATTTATTACCAAAGTTTCGATCTATACGTCGTATGGTATTGGTATGAAGAATATCGAACGGATTCTTGATGTGCTCCAGATGCGAAGCATAGTCGGAGTTAAGAAAGCAGTCTATTAAGGAAAACTTTCTTATTTCCTTCCCTTCGGGACTCAAAATCGTTATAAAATCCTCCAAAACAGGACCATCGAAAGTTAGAGATTCGAGACTGAGATTGTCATTCTTTCTGACCTCGCGTGTTAAAACATAGATGTTTCCGTTTTCAGCCACAAACAGGTCATGATGCACCCGGCTTTTATAAGACCAGAGGAGCTTCGAATCCTTGTCCAATTTTACCAAACCATAGTTCATAAACATGCCAAGCACATCACCTTGTTCCTGTAAATAGGCCCGTCTCCAGTACGATTTGTAAACCTCAGGCACATTAATGATATCGTACGGCTCGGGCCAAACATCTTCAAAATTTTTGTGCCACTCATGAAGCAGTTTGCCCCTCATATCCATCAAGAAGGCCTTTGGCGCATCGGCGGAAACGACGAAATTCAGTCCATTGTATGCGGACTGTTTATCATAAATGGTGACATTTTGCACATCCGGTGCAGTATTGTATCCTTTCAAATAAGGTAAAGCCGAGATTTTTGCAATCGCTTCTCGTTGTTCCTCAGTTAGTTCCTGATCTCCTGCATTGTGTCTAACTTTATGCCAGATACCATCCCTTTTCCACTCTGGTGAAAATATTTTTCGCTTCTGCTGATATAGAGATAGATAAACCTTGTAAGGCAGGTGCCGACGTCTTACTGAAATGATTCCATAAGTAAATGACGACAATATCAAGAAAGAAAAACCAAAAAAGAGTAATAGTTTTTTCAAGAAAGGGTTTTTCATAGCATCCTCTGTTTAATCTGGAAATATCAATATCGAACTCTCAAACCGGCTACCCGCCATTGAATTCCGTTAGCTTGACATACACGCCCACAGGGCAGCGGTCGAAGCCGGATTACATTCAGGAATTGGAATCTGTGCCCGGAACTCATCAGAAAAAATGCCATCGACTCTAATACTGATGGCTAATTTGCCGGTGCTGTCAGAGCCATGAAACTGATTAACCGTATCGAACCAGGCGCTATATGATTTGACCCCTACTTTTTTCTTTGACTTTATATCCTGCAGAGAGAATGGCTTCTCAAGGTTTGTCCGAAACCAGATGAATTCATGTTTTACGTTTGTAAGTGTATGATCCCGATGCGCCGAGACAGCTCTGCCCTGATCATCGGCCATGATGATAATTCTTGCCGTTGTTTTGAATGGCAAAGTGGCGATGAAATCCATCAGATCAGCAAAGTCATTGGCGCACTCCGAAGGTTCCCAGAGATCCGGCTTGTCGAGGTCGAGGTATTCATAGGGGCGTTTTGAAACGGCTAGTGGAATGAGTTTTGAACCAGGTTTTGTAGGGGACATTAACTTCAGCTTTTGAAAGCCTGTGTGAAATTCTTGGCATTGCCCGGTCTTGAGATAGCTCACTACTTTCTTCTTGAGGTAACCGTCCAGAGATTTCAATTTTTCCACATCGATATACTCGTCGAACGATTTGTAGCATGGATAGGTAATACGAGGGTCTACTTGAGCTTTCTGGGCCGATCTGCTGTCTAAATATGCACGGAAACCGTTATTTAAATCCCGCATATTGGCCATAGTCCGGCGCGAACGCCAGGCTACCGCGTGTTGAATACGTTTCGTTAGCACAGCCATGGATTTACCTCCTCAATGTTAAGTTTTTGCATGATACGGCTTTCTTTGCTCCACGCTTAGTCAATCTTCAAATAGTTCTGCACAATGCCCGCTGCAACTGATAATCCCATCTGTTTCAGCATTCCGGCATACTCCTTCGAATTCGCCAGGTCCCTTTCTTCTTCAGGATCGTTGTCGAAATCGAAAAGCTCCTCATTGCCATCCCCATGCTGAATATAATGGTACCCCCCTGCTACCACTGATTTCATCTCTCCTTTTGCAACCGGCCACGATTCCGGGATCCAGTCTGGTTCTTCACCGCCAATAAAAATTTCTGAGAAGAGCACGGGCACGTTGCCATTAGCTGTCTTTTTCTCAGGGCTCCAATATCGAGCAAGGCTAGAACCTGGAAATTGATTTGGATTCTCCAGGTTGACTAAATCAATTATGGTCGCCGGTAAATCACGGAGAGAAACCGCATTATTAAAGCGCTTGCCGGCAGGAATACTGTTTGGGAAGGAGATCAGCAAAGGTACCTGCAACAATTGCCGGTATAAGCTGTTGACATGGTACATTAATCCGTGCTCTCCAAATTGTTCACCATGATCTGAGGTCACAATTACCACAGTGTTTTTTAGCACATCCTGTTCCTTTAATTCATCCAGGAGTAAGCCAATTTCATTATCGAGATAGGCGATGCAGCTGTCATAAGCATCCAGCAATTGCCGGATTTCCCTGGCTTTGTATTTGCGATCATGAACAATAGTGGGAAGCTTTGGTTTTTGAGTGCCAAACTTCAGTTCAAAGGGCTGAGGAGCTATGTAAGGATCATGTGCATCAAAGTAGTTGAGAAATGCAAAAAACGGCCGATCCTTATGCCCGGAACGCCAATTAAGAAAAGATTGGTTGATATCGGCCGCGCTCTTTCGAGCAATTGTATTTTGATTATTTTTAAAGTATTTAAACATTTTTGCGGTCAATCCGGATGATCTGGAAAAGAGCTCGAACGAAGAAACATGATCCTCATAGCGTGTGAATCCGCGATTGAGACCATAAGAAGAACCACAATAGCCAACATTGCCAATAAAGCCGCCGGTCACATACCCATTCTCACTCAGATACTCAGCCAAAGTCTTATATTTATTTCCAAGAGGTGTTTTAGCGTCCAGTGGCGTTTGCCCATCGCCAAATAATTGATGGGTAAACCGCCCCGTAAACATAGTCGCATGTGAAGGTAAAGTCCATGGCGAAGTTGAGAGTGCCCGCTCGAAGCAGACACCGGTTTTGGCAAATTCTTCCAGACGCGGCGTTGTTTGCCTGTGGTATCCATAAAGACTGAGGCTCTGCGCCCGCACTGCGTCCAGAACCAGTAACAACACATTAGGGCTGTCCGGCTTCGCAGGCGGCAATTCAGACAACGCCTGGCGTTCAGGCAGTGTCTTCCAGGCATAGAAACTCACGCAGACTAAAACAGCTAAACCTGCAACCCAAGGCGTTGTCCCTCGGATTAGCGTATGTAACTTATCAGGCTTCGCAGTCATAAACCGGGAAGCCTGCACTGCAAGCCCGGCCGCAAGCAATACTTTTGCCCAGGTGTAGAGTTGAGGAAACTGAGTCAACGGCGCAAGGCCTGCCAGAAATATCAGCACAAATCCTGCAAAACGTAGAGAAAATATTTCAGGCCAGCGCCTGGATAAAGGCAGCAAAATTAAACCAATCATGATGAATAGAATTAAATTTGCCAGCGGCTTCATCCATAGCAAGTGCAGATTCAAATTGATTATTATGCCCAACCCTATACGGGATAGCAGCAGTACGCTTTCTAGAAGTCCGGCGAGCAGTCCCAGACAAATGCCCATGCGCAACAATTGAGCCGAAGAAACCGAGGGCCCGGCAAATAGTTTGTGCCAATCAAGGTTATATCGCTGAATTAATCCTATTATTAGCGACAGCAAACCAACGACCGCCAGAAGAATCTGCTTTGTTCCCATACCCGGATCGCCTCCGAGCTTAAGCAAGTCGGCGCCAAAAGCAATGACTATTACTGCTGCTCCAAATGATATGAGAAGAATCGGTAAAAGTTTTCTCATCATTTAAATTTAATTTCTTGCGTTGAAGTGGTTCTTAATCATTTGGAAAGCTCCCTGCCTTGGCAACCACACTCTGTTCACCAGCGTCCACAATCTTTTTAAGTCGCTCATATAAATAAAGCCCAACTTTTATTGTCCCTTTAGGTGTCATGTGCCAGCGGTCATAGAAGTCATCGTCTTCCCACTCAGTATCTTTTGCCATGTCAATACAGACAACTCCTCTAGCCTGGCATATAGAGATGGTTACGTTATCCAACTTCCTAATCATATAATAAAAATCCAAACCATTAATTTGTGTATTATCATATCGAATTGTCCATTTTGATCCCTCAATCACTCCATTCTTTTTTCTATAGGTGCGGGATGGTTGTGTTACAAATATAGGTATGGAGCCAAAATCTCTTGCCTTATCAATGAGTATGTTTAAACGCTCTGCATATTCATTTAAGCGTGTTTTCATAAGATCATCA
>Ga0209988_10000692_pt1 | contig 21368 bp, 12 predicted proteins | sample N075metaG_FD_183115 | JGI IMG/M metagenome (GOLD analysis project Ga0209988, IMG submission 183115) | Deep subsurface microbial communities from Kermadec Trench to uncover new lineages of life (NeLLi) - N075 metaG (SPAdes) (version 2) | ecosystem: Environmental > Aquatic > Marine > Ocean trench... | reverse complement strand
GGTGTCCGACATTGTCGGCGGCTACACCGGCCCCGGCTCGGTCGTGATGACGAGCTTCAGCGGTTGGGGGCCGACCGACGACGGACGGATCAAGCCGGACATCGTCGCCAACGGCATATCGTTGTTGTCCTGTGATGACGACAGCAACAGCGACTACGCGTCGCTGAGCGGCACGTCGATGGCCTCGCCGAGCGTCGCCGGGTCGATGGCGCCGCTCATCGAGCTGTACAAGTCCGTGCATGACGGCATGGAGCCCAGGGCCGCCACGCTCAAGGGGCTCGTGATCCACACCGCCGACGAGGCCGGTTCATGGGACGGGCCGGACTACCGGTTCGGTTGGGGGCTCGTCAACACGTTGGCCGCCGCGCAACAGATACAGCTCGATGCATCCGAGCCCGCGGCGATCCAGGAACTGACCATCGCCGACGGACAGGTTTTCATGCAGTCATGCACGGCGGCCGCCTCCGGCGACATCAGCGTGACGATCTGCTGGATGGACCCCGCCGGCACGCCGGCCGCAGCGTCACTGGACCCGCCGGACCTCATGCTCGTCAACGACCTGGACCTTCGGATCATCGGCCCCGATGCAACAATCCACGAGCCGTGGATACTCGTTCCCGGAAGCATCGGTGCGGCCGCATTAACCGGCGATAATTTCCGTGACAATGTCGAGGTCGTCGAGATCGCCGGTGCCCAGGCCGGCCAGTACACGTTGCAAGTTACCCACAAGGGCACGCTGATGAACGCCGAACAGGCGTTCTCGCTTATCGTCAGCGGGCTCAGCTGCACGGCGAGTGCGTCCTGCCCGTGGGATCTCGATGATGACGGTATGGTGGGGATCAATGACTTCTTGGACCTGCTCGGGCAGTGGGGCAGCGACCCCGGTGGGCCACCCGACTTCGACGGCGACGGCACCGTCGGCATCAACGACTTCCTGGAGCTGCTCGGCAACTGGGGGGTTTGTCCGTAGAAGGCGCCGGCCCGGCGTATCAAGGGTGAGGGTGACACGGATGTTCAGGCGGATGGCGATTGTCCTGTTGCTTGTGTGCATCGGGCCGGCTCCGGCCTGCCTCGCGCAGTGTCCGGGTGATCTCGATGACGACGGCGATGTCGGGATCACCGACTTTCTCACGCTGCTGAGCCAGTGGGGCCCCGGCGGCGGCGCGGCCGATCTCGACGGTGACGGTTTCGTCGGGATCCAGGACTTCCTGATGCTGCTGAGCGTATGGGGCCCCTGCCCCGATCCGCCGCCGTATTCACTGCCGCCGACCATCGTCGTCTACAACATCAATGACCGCGACCTCGACGCCAACGGGATTGGTGACGCGAATGAGATCGCCGCGTATTACGTGGCGGCCCGGGGCCTGGACCCCTCATCGATGTGCGCCGTACGGCTTCCGACCGGCGACTACGCAACGCCCGATGAGCTGCTCGCCGCGCGCAGAACGATCATCGAAGACTGCATCTGCTCGGTCGTCTCGCACGCCGTCCAGGACGCCACCGGCTGCGACATCGACAACGCCGGAGCGGTGGAGTCCATCCGCGACGTGTCGCCGATCACGCACATGGTCCTGGTCAAGGGCATTCCCATCCGCCTGTTTTCCGTGGACTGGCCGGATCAGAACGACTCGGACAAGCAGGCGCCGTCGTTCGGGCACTACCTCAGTTACCTGCTCTATCACGATGCCGACATCTTTTCCGACATCACGCTCGTCGAGACGCCGCTGTACTCGTACGAGGCCGACTCCGTCCTCGGATACCTCCCGCCACTGGTCCCGGCGGACCACCACATGCCGGCGCACGGCTACGTCGAGGCGATGACCAAGCAGCGGACCTTTGACCTCATCGATCGAACACTCGCGGCCGAGCGCGCCGGCGTCCGGGGCAACATCCTGCTCGAGGACACCGATCCGTTCTTCTACGACCTGACGTCGACCCACGACAGCGTGTGCTTCGACTACCTCTCGCACGAGCCGTTTGTCTTCGGCGACCCGGCCAACTCCTGGCCGTACCAGCTCTGCCGGGTCGGCAGCACGGCGTCGTCGGCGGATGGTGCCGATGTCGACGTTCCCGGCGACTTCGGAACCACGGTGCCGTTCGCGATCAATGCGGGTCTGCTGTACGGGCAGGCGTCAGTCCCCGGGTTCAGCGCGTTCGGTAGCTTCTGGGCCATGATGAACTGGCACATCGCAGACGAGGGTTGCATCGAGTTGTGCCGGCTGATGCCGACCCAGCAGGAGCAGGACGAGTGCAGGGCGAATTCCACCGACTACTTCCAGGAACTCAACACCGACTGCGTCGGTACGGCGCAGGGCTTCATGGCCTACCAGGTCGGTTCTTTCGACGTCCAGTATTACGGTTTCACGCCGCCGGGTTGGACGCTCTCGAGGCAGAGCTCCTTTCACAAGAGCATGCCGCGAGTGCTCCAGGGCGATGCCTTTGTTGACGGCGACGGATTCACAGACGACCGCTACGCACACTATGGCGTGTATGACCACCTGACACCGGACACGTCGAACTGTGCCACCGGTGCCTGCCCGGCTCACATCCCCGTCGTACTGGCCGCATCGCTGGACATCGACGATGTGTTCATAGGCGACGCCCAGAAGCAGCACACGCTCCGGTTCCGGTACCGCTACACCGAGACGCCGGGATCGCCGCCGGCGACACTGTCGATGAATCTTCAGTACACGCGCGCATCCGGCGGCATCCAGAATGCGGCTGTGGAGAGCACGGCGATCGTCGATTCGTCCGGTGGATGGAACACCGTCACGCATGTCTTCGCGATCGGGCCGATCCCGGACGAGACGATCACGAAGATCCTGGTCCGGCTGTGGTCCGAAGCCGACGACGGCATCAGTGGGTATCTCGATCTCGACGGTTTCGAGTTGATCGACGCGGACACGCAGGAGAATGTCTTCCCCGTGGACGTCGGCAGCTTCACACGCGATCGAAAAGAGGCCACGGAGAAGGGCGACTGGCCGGCGAACGTCATCGACCGGCTCGGCGGTATCGCCAGCTGGGGAACCGCTTCGCATCACACATCTGGCGCATCAATCGGTGGCGGATCGTTCCCGGGCGCGTTCTACGCAGGTCGGACGCTCGGCGAAGCCCTTGTGTACGCCAACACGGCCGGCCCCGCCGGCATCATCTACGGCGACCCGCTGTATCGGCCATCCGCGGCGAAGCTCTACGCCGCCGGGGTCGCGCCCGGCTACCAGGATGACCATATCGGTGACCCGGCCGGCTACAACGTGTGGAGCGACACGTACCAGGCACTCGACCTGCGGGCCAACGTGCTGCACGGCACCGACAACCTGGACACGACGCGCTGGGAACTGTCGACCTGTCCCGAACTCGGCATCGTGGTGTGCGACGGCAACTGGACTTCCCGGATGCAGGGTGTCGGTGCGGCGGAAGGTCTCCAACTCGGTGGCTTCGAGAAACTCATCGACATCAAGCAGGACCAGACCGTCACCATGAAGTTGCGTGTCTGGAACGATGGCGACGAGGGCAACGACCTGGTCAACTACGCGTACTTCGCCTACCGGGCCCACCCGCGGCCCGACTGCCCGGGCGACGGCAACGGCGACGGCATCGTCGATGAAGCAGACGAGAACGACCTGCTTTCGATCTGGGGGCCCGACTGGTACTGCGCGCAGAAGTGCCCGATCGTCGACGGGTACTGCATCGCCGACGTCAACCAGAGCGGCATCGTCGATATCCATGACTGGCTGATCGTGGTCAACAGCGCCGGGCCGTGTGAAGACCCCTCCGACTGCCCCGCCGACATCAATGAAGACGGCGTGGTCGATCAGCTGGACGTCGACCTCGTTGAGCTCTACTGGGACACGGCCGAGATATGCCCGGTGCCATACAAGGACTGCACCGTTGACGAGAACACCGGGTTCTGCGTGTTTGATTTCGACCAGGACGGCGACGTCGACGAGGACGACCACACTGCGCTGGTGAACCTCTATTGGGGACCTTGCCCGTTGTAGGTCGCTTGTGAATGGCGTTATCAGACGAGGCCGGCGAGTATGACGACGTCCTTCGCCAGGGCCGTTCATGTTGCGACAGAGAGCCGCCTGGTGGCCTAGAGTATCCCTGAACGGAGGAGGAAGATCATGCTGCAGGTGTGCTGTGCCCCCGCATGGCGGCGCTCGGTTCTTGTGGCCGCGCGTCGTGTCCTGACGGTCCTGGTCCTGTCGGGGGTTTCGACACAGGCAATCGCGGAGGTCGCCTGGAAGAGCCCGGGTGCGCAGGAGCTGCCGCAGATGTCCCCGATCGGCGCTGCGCAGGCGATCCGGGCGTTGGCCGCGCCGGGCCGGACACAGCACATCCTTGTCAGCTTCTCCGAGCCGATCGTGTCGGACATCCGAGCGGCCATGCGCGCCGCCGGCGTCCAGCTGCTCGCCTACGTCGGCGACAACACGTTCTTCGCTGCCGTGAACGAACCACAACTGCAGGACGGTCGGCTCGCCGCGGTGGCGAGCCTGAATTCCGCGGCCGCGATCGATCGCAGCATGAAGCTCCACCCGATGCTCCTGGCGGGCACCGTCCCGCAATGGGCGGTGGTCGGTCAGGTTACCGGCGACGCTGGCGCGCCTGAACCGGTCGTCGGCGCGTATGTGCTGTTTCATGGCGACGTGAATCTCATGACCGCGTCGATCCTCGCGATGACCTACGGCGCCGTTGTCCGCGACGAGCTGGAGAGCATCAACGGCCTGGTCGTCGAACTGCCGGTTTCGCGTATCGCGGCATTTGCCGACGACGACACGGTGCAGTGGATCGAGCCGCCGATGCCACGCATGAGTGACATCAACGACTCCAACCGGATCATCACCGAGGCGGACAATGCCCAGTCGCCGCCATTCAACCTCGACGGCTCCGGCGTGACCGCGCTCATCTATGACGGGGGTACCGCGCGCGCCTCGCACAACGATTTCGGCGGCCGGCTGACCGTGCACGACGGGTCCAACCTCTCCGACCATGCCACGCACACGTCCGGCACGGTCGGCGGTGACGGCAGTTCCAGCGGCGGAACGTTCCGCGGTATGGCGCCGGGTGTGACCCTGCTGTCCTACGGGTTCCAGTATGACGGCTCGGGTATTTTCCTGTACTCCAACCCGGGCGACATGGAGGACGACTACGCCGAGGCGATCAACACGTTCGGCGCCGACGTCGCCAATAACTCCATCGGCACCAACACCGAATCAAACGGCTTCCCGTGCGAGATCCAGGGCGACTACGGCGTCACGTCGGTGCTCATCGACACGATCGTCCGCGGTGACAGTTCGAACCCGCTGTTCAACGAGCCGTTCCGGATCGTCTGGTCCAACGGCAACGAGCGGCAGGGAAGCAGCTGTGACATCGAGGGGTTCGGCGACTACTACAGCACCGCGCCACCGGCGTGCGCCAAGAATCACATCACCGTCGGCGCGTTGAATTCCAATGATGACTCGATGACGAGCTTCTCCAGCTGGGGCCCGACCGACGACGGCCGGATCAAGCCGGACATTACCGGTCCCGGCTGCCAGTCCAACGGCGACGGCGGCGTGACCTCGACCAGCAGCGCCAATGATTCGGCGTACTCGGTCAAGTGCGGCACGTCGATGTCCGGACCGACGGTCGTCGGGCTCACCGCCCTGCTGCTCGAAGACTTCCGGGCGCAGTACCCGGGCCAGCCGGACCCGCGCAACTCCACGGTCAAGGCGATCCTCGCCGGCACCGCCGCCGACCGCGGGAATCCCGGGCCGGACTTCCAGTTCGGGTACGGATCGGTGCGGATCCAGGCCGCGATCGAGCTCATGCGATCCGGTGACTTTTCCGAGAGCACACTGAGCCAGGGCGAGACCGAGTTCTTCCAGGTCGAGGTCGCACCCGGAACCAGCCAACTGAAGGTGACGCTCGCCTGGGACGATGTCCCCGGCACGCCGAACGTCGATCCGGCGCTTGTCAATGATCTCGACCTGCTGGTCATCGGTCCCGGCGGTACGTTCTTCCCGTGGACGCTCGACCCGCTCGATCCGGCGGTGAACGCCGTGCGGAACCAGGCCGACCACACCAACAACATCGAGCAGGTCCTGGTCGACAACCCGGCGTCGGGGACATGGACCGTCCAGGTGACCGGCTTCAACGTGCCCCAGGGCCCGCAGCCGTTCTCGCTCGCCGGTGACGGTGGCGTCAACGCGGGTCTCTTTGTCAGCCTGCCCGACGGCGCACCGGATCTCCTGGTGCCCCAGACGGCGACCGACATCGACGTGCAGGTCACTGCGATCGGCGAGTCGATCGTCGCCAACTCGCCGGAGCTTCACTACAGCTACGACGGCGGTCCCTTCCAGACCGTGCCGATGCAGTCACTCGGCGGCGATCTGTACCGCGCCACGCTTCCGGCCGCGTTGTGCACGGACACGCCGGAGTTCTACTTCAGCGCCGAGGGCAGCACCAGCGGCGTCGTGAACAATCCGCCGGACGCGCCGACGTCCTTCTACTCGGCCGGTGTCGGCACCAAGACGGTCCTGTTCACAGACAACTTCGAGACCGATACCGGGTGGACGACGACCAACCAGGGCGCGACCAGCGGCGACTGGGACCGCGGTGTTCCCGTCAACGATCCGGCTTGGGACTACGATCCCACGACCGACGGTGACGGCAGCGGGCAGGCGTTCCTCACGCAGAACCAGCCCGGCAACACCGACGTGGACGGCGGTTCGGTGACGCTCATCTCGCCGGTGTTCGATATGACCGCCGGCAACATCGCGATCAGCTACGAGTACTACCTGCGGCTCACGGATCCGGTGGCGACCGACCACCTGCTCGTCGAGATCTCCAGTAACGGTGATGCCGGTCCATGGACACTCCTGGTTGATCATGACACCGACGGCGGTCTGAGCTGGCGTCATCATGAGATCACCCAGGCCGATCTCGACGCGGCCGGTGTCGCGTTGACGTCGGCAATGAAGGTCCGCTTCATCGCCAACGATTCGGACCCGCAGAGTATCAACGAGGCCGGTGTGGACGGCTTTCAGATACAGACGGTCGGGTGTCTCACCGGCGACTGCGGCAACGGCGTGATCGATCCGGGCGAGGACTGCGCCACCTGCCCGCAGGACGTGCAGTGCGATCCCGACGAAGAGTGCGTGGCTGGTGTGTGCACACCGCTGTGCGGCAACGGTGTGATCGATCCGGGCGAGGATTGCGAGACCTGCCCGCAGGACGTGCAGTGCGATCCCGACGAAGAGTGCGTGGCTGGTGTGTGCACACCGCTATGCGGCAACGGTGTGATCGATCCGGGCGAGGATTGCGAGACCTGCCCGCAGGACGTGCAGTGCGACCCCGACGAGGAATGCGTGGCCGGTGTATGCGAGCCGCTGTGCGGCAACGGCATCATCGATCCGGGTGAGGACTGCGCCACCTGCCCGCAGGACGTGCAGTGCGCGGCCGACGAGGAGTGCATCGCCGGTGTGTGCACACCGCTGTGCGGCAACGGCATCGTCGATCCGGGTGAGGACTGCGCCAACTGCCCGGCCGACGTTCCATGCCCGCCGGGTTCCGAGTGCGTTGCCGGTGTGTGCGAACTGCTGTGCGGTAACGGTGTGATCGATCCGGGCGAGGACTGTGCCAACTGCCCGTCCGATGTCGGCTGCCCACCCGGCACCGAATGCGTGGGCGGCGTATGCACGCCGCTATGCGGCAACGGCGTGATCGATCCGGGCGAGGACTGCGACACCTGCCCGCAGGACGTCCAGTGCGACGTCGAAGAGGAGTGCGTGGCCGGCGTGTGCTCAGCGCTCTGCGGCAACGGCGTCATCGATCCGGGCGAAGACTGCACCAACTGTCCCGCCGACGTCCCGTGCCCGCCGGGCACCGAGTGCGTGACCGGTGTGTGCGAGCCGCTGTGCGGCAACGGTGTCATCGATCCTGGCGAGGATTGCTCCAACTGTCCCGCCGACGTCGGCTGCCCGCCCGGCACCGAGTGCGTGGGCGGCAACTGCACACCGCTGTGCGGCAACGGCGTCGTCGATCCGGGTGAGGACTGCACCAACTGTCCCGCCGATGTCGGCTGTCCGCCGGGCACCGAGTGCGTCGGTGGCAACTGCGAACCGCTGTGCGGCAACGGCGTCATCGATCCCGGTGAGGATTGCGCCAACTGCCCGGCGGATGTCCAGTGCGATCCCGACGAGGAGTGCCTCGCCGGCGTGTGCTCGCCGTTGTGTGGCAACGGCGTCGCTGATCCGGGCGAGAACTGCACCAACTGTCCGGCCGACGTCTCGTGCCCGCCGGGCGAAGAATGCGTGGCCGGCGTGTGCACGCCGCTGTGCGGCAACGGTGTGATCGATCCGGGCGAAGACTGCGCCAACTGTCCGGCCGACGTTCCATGCCCGCCGGGCACAGAGTGCGTGGGCGGTCTGTGCGAGCCGCTGTGCGGCAACAGTGTGGTCGATCCGGGCGAAGACTGCGAGAACTGCCCGGCCGACGTTGTCTGCCCGCCGGGCACCGAGTGCGTCGCCGGCATGTGCGAGTTGCTGTGCGGCAACGGCGTCATCGATCCGGGCGAAGACTGCGAGAACTGCCCGGCCGACGTTGTCTGCCCACCGGGGACCGAATGCATTGCCGGCGTGTGCGAGCCGCTGTGCGGCAACGGCGCGGTCGATCCGGGCGAGGACTGCACCAACTGTCCGGCGGACGTGCAGTGCGGCGCCGCCGAGGAGTGCGTGGCCGGTGTTTGCCTGCCACTGTGCGGCAACGGTGTCCCCGATCCGGGCGAAGACTGCGAGACCTGCCCGGCGGACGTCCCGTGCCCGCCCGGTGAAGAGTGCGTGGCCGGCGTGTGTACGCCGCTGTGCGGCAACGGTGTCGTCGACCCCGGCGAGGACTGTTCCAACTGTCCGGCGGATGTCCAGTGCGCACCGGACGAAGAGTGCGTGTCCGGCGTGTGTACGCCGCTGTGTGGCAACGGTGTCGCCGACCCCGGCGAGGACTGCCAGAACTGTCCTGCCGACGTCCCCTGTCCGCCTGGTGAGGAATGCGTCGCCGGCATCTGCCAGCTTCTGTGCGGGAATGGAACGGTCGATCCCGGCGAGGACTGCGCCAACTGTCCCGCGGACGTGCTGTGCCCGCCGGGCACACAATGCGTCAAGGGCATGTGCGAGGCCTTGTGCGGCAACGGCGTGACGGATCCCGGCGAGGATTGCGAAACCTGTCCGGCCGACATTCCGTGCCCGGCTGGCACGACGTGCGTCAACGGCCTGTGCGAGTGTCCGTGGGACATCGACGGCGATGGCAACGTCGGGATCAACGACTTCCTCGACCTGCTGGGGGCCTGGGGACCGAACCCCGGAAACCCGGCCGACTTCGACGGCGACGGTGAGGTCGGGATCAACGACTTCCTGGAGCTGCTCGCGAACTGGGGACCGTGCGGACCATGAACGCCGCTCCTGCCGACAGGCGGACACCGACCGGGCCCACGCACGGCATTTGCGATGACACCAAAGTGGCGCAATGCGCCACCTTCGTGGGCACTACACGGAGGTGTGATACGGAGCCGCCGTCGCCGTCATCAACCCTGGGCTGATTCCTTCGCCCAGTCGGCCAGATCGATGCCCGGCCCCTCGACATCGAGCCGGCGGAGCATGTTCAACGCCTGGGCGCGGTGGTGCGTGCCGTGGCCGCCCAGTTGCACCATCGCGTCGCCGAGCTTGAAGCTCATCTCGACGCCGGGGCGCGGGCTCGCGGTCACCGTCCGGGTGAGATCGCCGTCGCCCAGGGTGTCGAACAACTCGCGCCGGTGCCTGGCGATCTCGGCCGTCTCCTTGCGGAGACCGCCGATGGGTGTCGTCTCCGGGAGTTCCGCGAACAGGTCAGCCGATTCGCCCGACCAGTTCAGCAGCCACCACTGCTCGGCGTCGCGAATATGCAGCAGGGTTTTTCGCAAGGTACCCATGCCGATCTTGAACGGCCGGTCCAGCTCGTCGTCGTCGAGCGGTGCGACGACCTTCAGGACACGCTCGCGTGCCCAGTCGTTGTACTGGTAGTAGGCCCTGATGAGGTCCAGCTCGTAGGACGGGTCGAACTTCACCGAAGGGTCAAGCGTGATGTACAGGTAGTCGATGTCGGGCGCCTTGACGTCGACCTGCCGCAGCATGTTTACCGCTTGGGCCCGGTGGTGGAACCCGTGGTTGCACACGTGCAGCATCATGTCCGACAGTGCGAGCCGCAATGAGCCGCCGGTATCCGTGGTGCAGGCGATCTGCTCCGCTTCGTCGCGGTCGTCGAGGAAGGCGTTGCGTTCGGTGGCCGTCGCGCGAAATCGAGACTGGAGCTCCGACACCGAGATCCCGGGTTCCGGGGCCTCGAGCGGATCGGCGGACCCCTGCCACCGGTCGAGCCACCACCGCTCCGTGCGGTAGAGGTGTTCGAGCGTCGCGCGGAGCGAACCCGGTCCCATCTGAACCGGGTCATCGAGCGCCGCGTCGGCCAGCGGTCGCGCGGTGTCCAGAAGCTTGTCACGAGCCCAGTCGTTGTGAACAAACAGGGCGCGAAGCGTCGTGAGCTGTTGGCTCATGGTTTCGAGACGGCCTCTATGCCTCGCTCCAGGACCTCGTCGCGACCGGCGGCGACGCCGCGGATCGTCCGCGAAACGGGGATGGTTGGAAGTATGCCGACACCGTGATGCCGCGAGCCGTCGTGCTTGAGCACCTTCATGCCCGTCCAGCTGATCGTGTATCCGCCCGGTAGCCTGATCGGGTTGACATTGCCGTTTGTCCCGGCCGTCGCGGCGCCGACGATCTGGGCCAGCTGGTAGTGCTCGATGATGCCCAGGTACGTCTCGGCGGCGCTGATCGCCCGGCCATCCGTGAGGAAGGCGACCCGGTCGGTGAGCCTCGGTTGCTTCGGGTGGATCGTCCAGTTGGAGAACCGGAAGGTCATCCCTTCACGGTCCGGGCGGTAGACCAGCGGCACGTGCCACTGGGCGCTGGTCACCGGCTCGTCGATGAGGTGTGCGATGAAGACCGCCGAGAGCTTACCGGGGTAACCGCGGAGGTCGAAGACGATCCCGTCGGCTCGCTTCAACTGGCGCAATGCGTCGTTGAAGTCCTGGTCGCTGATGCGGTCGATGTCCACGTACCAGATGCCGGGGCGGATCTCGGTGATCTTCGCCGGCCGCGACTCGGTGAGGTCGGTGTTCAGCGGGACCGGCTTCGCCCGGACCGAGTACCGTGACCCGTCGGGCTTGCGAAGCTCGGCGAAGACAAAATCGCCGGTCTTGGTGTTGGTGATGACCCGGCTGACGCGGTACCGCAGCCACTGCGGGGTCGCCGCGGAGATGGTCGGTGTCAACTGGTCCCACAATTCGCCGGGGCACGAGCCGTCGATCGAGACGACGACATCGCCGGGCGTGACACCGGCGTCGGGCGTCGCCACGGTGACGACCAGCTCGTCGGCGATCCAGTCCACGCCGAACGGCAGCCGGTAGGAGCCGAAGTTCATGGCCCCGCTGACCCGCCCGTGTCCGTCATGAAGCTCGGCGACCATGCGGCCGAGCGTCTGCCCGAACGCGGCGGCGTCGGGATCGTCGGCGGCCTCGGCGAGCGTCCGATCCAGGACGGCGGGCCAGTCGGTGTCCACGACGTCGAAGTAGGGATAGAAGTGCTGCAAAACGTTCCACGCCAGCACGACGCCGGCAAGTCGGGTTGCACGGTCGTTGCCCGATGCGATCCAGTCCGCCGGCGGGTTCCAGTCCAGGCGCTCACCTCGTGGCAACGTTCCCTGCTGGTCGTAGTAGACGCTCACCGGAACGCGGCACGACACACCGCCGCCGAGATCACGTTCGATCACGGACCCGGGCCGCGGCCGGTCGTCATCCTCGGTCGTGGCCGCAGGCAGCGTCTGGCGGACACGATGGCTGACGTACGGGGTCCGTTGCGGTGCGCCGGCGACGAAGTGCTGGCCGAACCCGGCGTGCTCCCAGAACGTGTAGCCGTTGCCGTTGCGAGGTCCGGGGTCGATGCCGCCGGTCACGGGGCCCGCCGTCACCCGCACATTGGGCGCGATCGGCTGGAAGAGCCGTTGGAGCACGTCGGCGAGATCGTCCGCGTCGGCGGCCGGTTCGACAACCTGAATGCCGCGGATCGCGAAGAGGTCCCAATCGGTGTCGGCGGCCTCGTCGCTTGGGTGGAAGTGGCGGACGTAACCCAACAGCCGGGCGAACGCGACCAGGTTCTCCAGGCCGCGCGGCGAGAGCGGTCGTGCCGCCTCGCCGGCACCGCCGGCGGCATCGACGACCTCGAAGGAAATCGAGTCGATCCACGCCGTCGCCGGCCCGAACACCATGAACCCGACGTTGATGCGCTGGGCGTCCGGCTCTATGTCGCCGATGATCCGGTGCTCGGCCCACTGCGACGAGTTGATGGGCCGGTCGAACATGTTGTCGAAGAACCCGGTCTGCCCGTCGGCCCGATCGACGCGCATCCACATCTGGGCGCGGCTCGACGGGCCGGTCCCGCGGACACGCACCGAGGCGGAAAGCCGAACCCGCAGACCGCGATACGGTGTGGCATCGAACGACTGCATCAAGTTGCCGAAGAGGTCGGTCCCCTTCTTCACGATCTCGACGCACTGCGCACCCTGGGCAGGATTGTTGTCGGTGACCCGCACGGTCGTGCCGGCTCTGGCAACGGCAGCGGGGACGAACCACGCCGCGGGGGCGCCACCGACCGGGTCGGCCTCGAAATCGTGGTACCGCCCGGCGGGTTCGGCGGGCGCAACGGCCGACAGCGCGCCGACGATGAGGAGCATGACGGGCATGGTCCGCATGAGCAACGATTGTACAGACGCGCGGTCGGTCTGATCGGCCGTTACGCTGGCGCCGATGATCTTCAGATTCAGCCTGTACGGGTTCCTGAAGAACCAGCGGTACTTCGAGGCGTTTCTCTTCCTCGCGTTCCTGGACAAGGGGCTCGACTTCTTCCAGATCGGGCTGCTGGTCGGATTCCGTTCACTGGCGGTGAACGTCGCGGAGGTGCCGTCCGGCGCGATCGCCGATGTGTTCGGTCGTCGCGGATCGCTGTTGCTGTCGCTGTCGGCCTACCTCGTCGGCTTCATCGTGCTCGGCGCCGTGGATCAGCTCGCCTGGCTCGGCGCGGGCATGGTGTTGCTCGCGATCGGGGATTCGTTCCGCTCCGGGACGCACAAGGCGATGATCTTCACGTGGCTGAGCCGCCAGGGGCGGGTTGACGAACGCGTCAAGGTCTATGGATACACGCGGTCATGGAGCAAGTTCGGATCGGCCGCCGGTGTCATCGCCGGTGCAGCGATCGTGCTCGTCAGCGACAACTACGACTGGGTGTTCTACGCCACGGCGGTTCCATACGTGCTCGGCATCATCAACATCATCGGGTATCCGAAGGACATCGACCCGGTCGGATCGACCAACCGCACGGTTCCCGGACTTGTTCGGCACATGGCCGACACGCTGCGGGATACGTTCCGGCGGGCGAGCCTGCGACGGCTCGTCCTGGAGGCGATGGGGTTTGACGGCGTGTTCGCGGCGGTGAAGGACTACCTCCAGCCGGTGCTGGAGGTGGTCGCGATCTCCATGGTCGCGACCACGGCCATGAATTCGGGTCTGTCCGGGACGCAGCGGACGGCGTTGCTGGTCGGGCCGGTCTACGTGGTGCTGTACCTGCTGGCGGGTCTCGCCAGCCGCCGCTCGCACCGGGTTGTTGTCGCGGCCGGCGGCGAGGACCGGGCCGCGCGGGTCCTGTGGGGGGTGAGCGTCGTTGTCTTTGCCGGCATGCTCGCCGCGGGCTGGTTTGAGGCGTTGCCGGCGCTGATCGGGACCTTCGTGGTCCTGCACGTCCTGCACAACCTCTGGCGGCCGATCCTGATCAGCCGGTTTGATCTGCACGGGAACCAGTTGCAGGGCGCGTCGCTGCTGTCGATCGAGAGCCAGGCCCAGCGGATCGCCACGATGATCCTGGCGCCGCTGATCGGGCTGGCCGTCGATCGGGTGTCGACCGGTGGCGCGGGCGGGATGTTCTGGCCGGTGGCCGCCGTGGGTCTGGTTGTTTCGCTGTTTTTCCTCGCCGGGACGGCCTTTCCTAGAGGTGGGCCCCGTCGCCGGGCGGTTATGATATGAGTGGCCACCGCTTCCGACGCAAGGCTTCTGGGCGTCGGGAAAGGGAAGTCGCGGATGCGCATTATTCGGTTTCGGACCAGCGGCGGGCGAGTCATCCTGGCCGATGACCAGGGCGATGGCGACGGAACGCTCGTTCTCGATGCGGAAGGGATCCTTGGCCCCCGCCAGGCGGACCTCGCGCACCGCGAGATTCTCCGTGGCAGACATGCACTGGTCGCTGACGACGATGAAGGTATCCGCCAGGCCGTCAGTTCGACACTCGCCCGGGTCGAGTGCGAATGCACGTTGTGCCGCGACGGCGAGGAGGCGATCCAGGCCATCGGCGAGCGTGATTTCGACGTGGTCGTGTCCGACATCGTCATGCCCCACCACGATGGGTACGAGGTCTTCGCCGCCGCCAAGAACCACAACAAGCGCCTCGCCGTCGTCCTGATCACCGGGTTCGGATACGACCCCAACCACACGATCATCCGGGCGTGCAAAGACGGCTGCGAGGCGGTGCTGTACAAGCCGTTCACACCACAGCAGCTGATCGCGAAGGTCGCCGACGCGATCCGGGCGTCGGGCAACGGTCACTTCGGACCGTTCGTACGCGGCGTCGAACGCGTGCGGCCGGGCAAGAAAGTCCTGGCCCCGCTGGTGCCCCGCGACATCTTGTGCGTCGGTCGCAACTATCCTGACCCCGACGGCGAACCCGGTTCGGCCGGCGACCTGGAACTGTTCATGAAGCCGCGTAGCGCGGTGCAGGATCCGGGCGAGCCGATCCGGATACCGCCGGGCGACCCGGACCCCGACATCGACGTCGAGGGCGAGCTTGCGGTCGTCATCGGGCGCGTTGCCCGCAACGTCGCCGAGGCCGATGCGTTGCAGCACGTGCTGGGCTACGTTGCGGCGAACGACGTCACCGCCCGCCGGTGGCGTCACGGCGACGCGCCCATGAGCTGGATGCGTGGCAAGGGCTTTGATACCTTCTGTCCGATCGGGCCTGCCATCGTGACGCCCGACGAATTGCCCGACCCGGCAGCGCTCGCGATCACCACGAGTATCAACGGGCAGGTCGTCCGGCGTGGTAACACGTCGCAGATGATCAGGTCCGTCGCACGGCTCATCAGCGAGATCAGTCGCGTCATCACGCTTGAGCCGGGGACGCTGCTGCTGACGGGGGCGCCGCCGCCGCTCTCGCCCGAACCGATGCCCGGACTCCGTGCCGGCGACGAGGTATGTGTCGAGATCGAAGGTGTGGGGCGACTCCTGAACACGGTGGCCGGGGCTTGAGGCCGATGAACATTCAGCGAATCCTCGCCGTCGGATGCATCGCGATGACGACGCTCCCGGGTGCGACCGCGCAGGCGCAGCCCGTCGATCTGACCGACGCCGAACGCGCGTGGTTGGCCGCCCATCCGCAGATCACACTGGGACCGCTGGGCGACTACACGCCGGTACAGTTCATCGACGAACACGGCGTGCACCGCGGGCTCGCCGCCGACTACGTTGCCCGAATCGAAGAACTGCTGTCGATCCAGTTCACGCTCGTCCACACCGATACCTGGCAGGAGATCCTGGACAAGGCCCGGGACAGGCAGATCGACGTCATCGCGCTCGCCGCCGAGACGACCGACCGCATGACCTATCTCTCCTTCACGAGCCCGTACCTGGACCTGCCCGCGGTCATCATCGCCAGGGACACCGTCGAGAAGCAGCTGACCCTCGCGGACCTGGCCGGCCTGCGTGTGGCGGTGACGCAGGGGTACGCCGTTCACGATTACCTGACCGAGAGCCATCCGGGCCTGCTGCTCGACCCCGTTGTCGACACGCGAACGGGCTTGCGCAAGGTGTCATTCGGCATGTCCGACGTGTTCATCTCGGACCTGGCGGTCGCGTCGCACTTCATCCAGCAGGAGGGCATTACAAACCTGCGTGTCGTTGGCGAATCCGGCTACGTCTATCACATGGGCTTTGCGACACGCAACGACTGGCCCGTGCTCGCGGGAATCCTCGAGAAAGCGCTCGCGGCGATCCCGCCCGATGAGCGAGCGGCCATCTTCAGGAGCTGGATCAGCCTCTCGAACGAGACCGAGCCGGCAAGCCGGACCCTCATGTTCGTTCTTCTCGGCACCATCGCCTCGGTCGTGGCGGTTGCCGTCAGCGTGATCGTATGGAATGCGTCGTTGCACCGGCGTGTCAGGCAGCGAACCGGACAGATCGAGGAGAGCGAGGAGCGAATCCGCCGCATCATCGGCACGGCGCTCGACGCGGTGATCACGATGAACGCCGGCGGGATCGTGACGGGTTGGAGCGACCAGGCCGAGACGACGTTCGGGTGGACCCGCGAGGAGGCGACGGGGCGGGTGCTCGCGGAGCTGATCATCCCCGAGCGGCTCCGGGAAGCCCACCAAAAAGGGATCGCGCGATTCCTTGCAACCGCCGAGGGGCCGGTGCTCAACAGGCGGATCGAGATCACCGGTCTGCACAAGCAGGGTCACGAGATCCCGGTCGAGCTTGCCATCGCGCCGATCCAGACGGGCGCAACGTTCGAGTTCTGCGCCTTCGTTCGCGACATCACCGAGCGCAGGAAGGCGAAGGAGGAGATCGAGCGGCACCAGGACGAGCTGGAGCACCGCGTCACGGAACGGACGGCCGAGTTGCAGCGGGCAAAGGAAGCCGCCGAACAGGCCCTCGGCGAGGTGAAGCAGCTCCAAGGTCTGCTGCCGATCTGCTCGTACTGCAAGCGGGTTCGCGAGGGCGAGCAATACACGCTCTCGGTCGAGGCGTACCTGGCCGAGCACACCGATGCCCAGCTCAGCCATGGCGTCTGCCCCGACTGCTACGAGAAGCATGTACGACCGGAAGTGGAGCGGCTGTAGGGCGTTGGGGCGTTCCGGACGGCTCTGCCCCGGGGGCAGGTCAGCCTAGCTTGACCCCCTTGACCACAGGCGCTACGGTAGCGCGATCCGATCGGCGATTCGGCGATCGATCGGACGGGCCGGCGCTGGTTTCACCCGAATCCGACGATCAGGCAACTCATGTTCTTCGGGTGAAAAGCAGGTTGAAAATGTTCAACATCTATGTGGGCAACCTCTCGTTCGATTCGACGGAGGACGACGTCCGCGATCTGTTCGCGGCGCACGGCGAAGTACTGCGGGTGAATCTCATCACCGACCGCGACACCGGTCGGCCCCGTGGTTTCGGGTTCGTGGAAATGGCCGATGCCGGCCACGGCAAGACCGCTATCGAGCAGGTCAACGGCGTTGACCTCGGCGGTCGCTCGCTGACCGTCAACGAAGCCAAGCCTCGCCCGAGCCGCAGTGCCGGCAGTGCCAGCGGTGGCGGTGGTGGTGGCGGTGGTGGCGGCGGCCGACGCGATCGTTGGTAAGTCACGCCGGACACGCATGACAAATCTCACAGGCTTGGCCCCAGCGGCCAGGCCTGTGTTGTTTAATGATCATGTGCGTTTCGACCGCTTCACTCACCTGTCCTTCGATTGCTACGGCACGCTGATCGACTGGGAGACCGGCATCCTCGCCGTGCTGCGGTCGGTGCTCGAGCGTCACGGCGTGGCCGCCGAAGACGAGGCGTTGCTCAGGCTTTACGCCAGGAGAGAAGCCGAGGCAGAGGCCGGTGACTACCGGCCCTATCGCGATGTCCTGCGCGGCGTCATGACGGGCATCGCCGAGACGCTTGTGTTCGAGCCGACCGATGCGGATCTCGACGCGTTGCCCGATTCGGTGGGCCGATGGCCGCCCTTCGCCGACACCGTGGCCGCGTTGAAGCGGCTCAAGACGCGGTTCAAGCTCGTCATCCTTTCCAACATCGATGACGCGATGTTCACCGAGACGAATCGGCTTCTGGACGTCGAATTCGACGAGATCGTCACGGCACAGCAGGTCGGCAGCTACAAGCCGTCACACGCGAACTTCGAGCACATGCTCGCCCGGCTCGCGGTTCCTCGTGAAAACATCCTCCACGTCGCCCAGAGCATCTTTCACGACCATGTCCCGGCCAAGACGCTCGGCCTGGCGACGGTCCGGGTCAACCGCGAGAGCCGTTGCCCCCGGACGGGCGTGGCACCACCGGCGCACGCGGAGCCCGATATCGAGGTGCCCGACATGATGGGGCTCGTACGCGCGGTGGGCCTGTGAACGGGTCACCGGGCAATATGCTACTCTATACCGTATAGAGTAGCCTATCCCCAATTGGCCAGCAGCATGAGAAAGTCGGTGATGCCGACATCGCAGTCGCCGTCCAGATCGGCGGGACAACTCGGCGGGCAGGGATCGGAGCACGGCCCCCATAACGCCAGCAGCGCCAGGAAATCCTCTATGCCCACGAACCCGTCTTCGTCGAGGTCACCGGGGACGGCGACGATCGAGAACGGACCGTTACTGACGTCAAAGTAGTCAACACCGGAGTTGTCCATTCTCACACGGACCCACACCGTCTCATCGACCACCGGCGGGACCGTCCAGTTGTACGTGTGAATGCTGCCGTTGGCACCACTTCCGGGCGGGAGGTCAGCTGCGAGTGTGATCCACGGTCCGCCGGCGCCGTTCGTCGAATACCACAGATCCCAGTTGAGCGGATTGTAGTTCCCGCCGGTCACCTGCCATCGGACCGTGAACGTGGAACCGACCGGCAACACCTCGCCTCCGTTCGGATTGAGAAGCACCGTGTGGCCCCGGGCCGATCCGGCAACAACGAACAGTACCGCCACGAAACTCAGTCGCTTGATGATTCTCATTGCATGCTCCATTGGCTTCTGGCCGCTTTGCCCGACGCGGGCAGGTTATCGAGTTCACGGGATCGGCGGGAGGTAACAAGATGGGACCGGGCGGAGTCGACGCGCTGGTGGGCACACAGATTAACCGCGGTCTACCGGTCTCGCAAATCTAAAATGTCGTTTTGCGTCTTGACGTGCCCTGCAGTGGACTCGGTCGACCTCTGAGTCCGAACGGTGCCGATCTGAGCCTGTTTCCGAGCGCGTTATCCTGGAAGTCGCGTCCGTCGCTGTATGGTTGTATGAGTGGCCACCCGGACAGTATCCTGCCATTCTGGTCTGTCTCCGGGCGGCAGAGTCAACGCGTGATATAAGGATGATGCGATGCGGAAGATGAAGACCCTGGGCGTGGCGGTGGTGTCTTGTCTGGCGATCGGTTTCCTTGCCGGACGTTGGAGTGACGGCAATGGTCAGCAGGCGTCCGCGCAACGCGCGGCCGCATCGACGGGGAAGCCCGCGAGGATATCGCCCACCAAGGCCCTTGCGGACCGGGACATGTATTTTCCCGGTACCGAGGACCTGGCGCGAGATGAGATGCGTGTCACCGCTCTCGGCACGGGAATGCCGACGGCGCGCCCGAAACAGGCGGCGGCATGCTTCCTGGTCGAATTGGGCAACGGCGACAAGTTCCTGTTCGACATCGGCAGCGGCTCGCACGAGCGTATTGCCGCGCAGAAGATCCCGCCGGATCTCGCCACGTCCATTCCGTTTTCCGATTTCACGAAGTCGGGTGTGTTGCCGTTCTCCGACGTGGTCGGACCGATCTACGAAGAGATAAACGAGCTTTAAGGGACGGACTACGAGCCGCTCTTCAAGGACTAGGTGTCTCGCCGGATCGGTATGGAGGAGTCGAATGATGAGCAGTGACAAGAGACACGACGGTTCTCGATCATGCTGGTGGTTTGCGAACCAACGCATCGCGACCGTCCTGCGAATCGCCTTGGCCAGTCCGCTGCTGCTCGTGGGCGAGGCCGTTGGCCAGGCGGGCGGCCTCTACCTGCCGGAATCCGGCGGACCGATCAACGGCACAGCGCAGGCCGGCTCCGCGGCCGTCGCTCGGGATGCAGAGACTGCTTACCTGAACCCTGCCGGTATGACGCGGCTCGACGCCCCCGAGATCCTGTTCAGTGCGATGCCGTTCTACCTCGACTTCGGGTTCAACCCGAACTCGCTGACAACCATCCCCGGTTCGGACGGGGGGAACCAGGGTGGGTGGATTCCGGCCGGATCATTCTTTCTCGCGGTTCCTGTTCACGAACGCGTCGCTCTGGGCTTGAGCGTCACTTCACCGGCCGGCCTCGCGCTGGACCCCAATGACAACTGGGTTGGCCGGAACTGGATGACAAGGACCGTCCTGGTCGCGCTGAACATCGAGCCTTCCATCGGCGTGCGACTCAGTGAGCAATGGTCCATCGGTGCCGGCCTCGATATCCAGTACCTGACCTTCGAACAGGACCTCACCGGTCCGCTCCTGGGCCTCCCGCTCAGCATCGACGGTGACAATTGGGGCGTCGGTGCTTCGGCATCCCTGTTGTGGGAGCCGCTGGAGACCACTCGCTTCGGACTCAGGTACCGCTCGGAGATCTCTCACGATCTGGGCGGAGACCTGACGGTCAACGCCGCGACCCAGATCACGACGAGCTTCACCATGCCGATGAGCCTGACCTTCTCCGCGTATCACGAGTTCACCGAGAAGTTCGCCCTGCTGGCGGATCTCGGTTGGACGGACTGGAGCGCATTCGACCACAATGTCATCACGTTCACCGGCGGCGGGGTGTCGACGGAGTTGGTCCGGAACTTCAAGGACACCTGGAACCTCTCTGTCGGCGCTCACATCAAGCCGGCCGAAAACTGGCTGATCATGTGCGGTGCCGGCTACGTCTCATCGGCGGTCAATGACCGGGACCGGACGCCCGATCTCCCGGTGGATGAACAGATCAGGGCTTCGGTGGGGTTCGAGTACAAGATCAATGAACGATGGAGTGTCGGCGGCAATTACACGTTCCTGTGGCTGGGCGACAACGAGATCGACCAGACGATGCCCCTCGCCGGGCGTATCGCCGGCGACTATGACTCCATCGCGCACATATTCGGCATTTACGGTTCGGTACGGTTCTAGCACTTGTGTCGGGCCCGCGAATCTGGCGCACACGGCCTCGTCGGCGGCAGCCCTCCGCCGCCTGCCCCCGAGTAAACGGGCTCCGCGCGTGGGCTCGATCTCAGAGGATGGGCGAGGCCAGGCGGGCGATCCGGGCGGCGGCGCGGTAGTAGAGCGGCTTGTTGTCGAAGTGCGTCCGATCCACCGCTTCGCAGCATTCGAGGTCGGCGAGCAGCATCGCTTCCACTTCTCTCGCGAAACCGGTATCGGCAACGAGGGCCGTCTCCTCGAAGTTCAGGTACAGCGAGCGGTTGTCGAGGTTCACCGTGCCGACGCCCGCCAGCCGATCGTCC
>Ga0209988_10000691_pt1 | contig 21377 bp, 23 predicted proteins | sample N075metaG_FD_183115 | JGI IMG/M metagenome (GOLD analysis project Ga0209988, IMG submission 183115) | Deep subsurface microbial communities from Kermadec Trench to uncover new lineages of life (NeLLi) - N075 metaG (SPAdes) (version 2) | ecosystem: Environmental > Aquatic > Marine > Ocean trench... | reverse complement strand
AAGTCGGAGGCGACTCGTGCTTCGGCGTATGGTGGAGCACGGCGTGCTTCCGGCCGACCAATTCGAGCGTTACGCGAATGCCCCGCTTCCCACCGAACGAGCCGTCGCGGGCGGGAGTGTGGCACCCTACTTTGAGGAGTGGGTCCGCCAGATATTGCAGGACCGCTTCGGAAGCAAACTCTACACAGCCGGGCTGAACATTTACACGACACTCGACGTGCCCATGCAGCGGGCCGCCGAGAAGTCCATGCAGGAGGGATGGGCGGGGATCGAGGCCCGGCCCGGCTTCAAGCACATCACGTATGATGCCTACCGGGACTCCCTCGAGGCGGGAGTGGTGCTGGGTGATTCCGTCGCGTACGTGGAGGGGCTCTTCGTCGCCCTGGACCCGTGGACCGGATCGGTGCGGGCGATGATCGGTGGCCGTGACTTCGGCCTCTCGAAGTTCAACCGCGCGACGCAGGCCTTACGCCAAGCCGGCTCCGGCTTCAAGCCCTTCGTATACACTGCCGCCCTGGCCAGCCGTATTCCCGCGACGTACGTGATTATCGACGGCCCGTACGTTACGATGCAGGCGGATGGAACGGAGTGGAGGCCCACCAATTATTCGGGCCGTTTCGAGGGTCCGATGACCCTTCGCACGGGCCTGATGAGATCTCAGAACCTGATCGCCATCAAGTTGGCCCAGGAGATCGGGCTCGAGAGCGTGGCCCAGACCGCGCGGCGTATGGGGATCCGAAGCGAGATCGAACGGTACCCCTCGACGGCCATCGGAGCGGTGGAGGTGAGGCCCCTGGAGATGGCGGAGGCCTACTCCACGTTCGCGAACCAGGGCACCAAGGTGCGGCCTTTCCCGATCCTCAGGGTCGAGGACGCTCAGGGACGGATTCTGTGGGACCCCCAGCCGGAGCGTACGGAGGTCCTCGACCCGCTGGTGTCCCGTATCATGATCTCCCTGCTTCAGGGTGTGGTGGATCGTGGAACCGGGTACAATTCCGTCAGAATCGCGGCGGGGCTCCCGTACGAAATCCCGGCGGGTGGAAAGACCGGAACCACGAACGACGGCACGGACATCTGGTTCAATGGTTTCACGCCGAACTTGCTCGCGACAGTCTGGTTCGGTTTGGACCTTCCCCAAGAGATCTGGCCGAACGCGACCGGCGCCGGCGCCCCCGCGCCGGTGTGGGGCAATTTCATGCGGCGCGTGTATTACGGGGATCCGGACGCACTCGACCGGGAACTGCGGGAGCCCCTGCTCCCGATCCCCGAGCCGTGGGAGATCCCCGACGCGCTGGTGACGCGGCTGATCGACGCTACTACCGGGAAGCTCGCCTCGCAGTGGTGCCCCCAGGAGGAGCAGATTCTGGAGATGTTCCTACCCGGCACCGAGCCCACGGAGTACTGCGACCGTGACGACTTCGGCCTGTTCCGGGCCCCGATCGACTGAGGACCCGTCCAGCTCGGTCCTGCGTCCCCCGGGCCCGCGCAATTTCTCTCCGACGTCTCACCTCGGTAAGGGTATATATTGGGCTAGACGTGGTACGGCTTCATTTGGCAAACTATCGAAACCGTTGCACGGGGGGATATGCGCGTCCTGGGAATCGACCTCGGGGAACGACGCGTGGGCGTCGCGGTCAGCGATCCCACGGGTTCGATCGCCCAACCGCTGCCCACGCTTCGGAGGCGAGCCGGCAAACGTATGCCCCTCGCCAGACTCCAGAACCTCGCGGAGGAATATGAGGTCCAGGGAATCGTGATGGGTCTTCCTTTGGCGCCCTCGGGGAAGGATACCGAGTGGACCCGCACCGTACGCGAAGCGGCGAGCAAACTCGCGGAGCGTTCGGGTGTCCCCGTTCATCTCGTGGATGAACGCTACACCTCCAAGGCCGCGGAGCGCGCCGTGCGCGGGCTCGGTCTTCCGAAAAAGAAAAGAGAGGACAAGGGCCGAGTGGACGCCGCCGCGGCGGTTCTCATTCTGCAGAGTTGGCTCGATGCGAGGTCGCGCTCATGAGGGCCCTACGAAAGCGACCGCCGTGCGCACTCCTCACCACTGCGACCCTCATCGTAGCGGGCTGCGCAGTGCTGGGAATGGCCGCCTGCGGATCGGTGGACGCTCCGCGGACCATCGAAGTGACCGTGCCCGCCGGCACCACGTTCGACTCGGTCCTGGACACGCTGGTTACCCGGGGGGTGGTGGTTGCGAAGCGCAGGTTTCGGCTTTATGCGCGTGTGACGGGAGCCGACCGGCGAATCCGCGCGGGCAGCTACGCGCTGAAGCCAGGGGCACCTTGGGGAGAAATTCTCGACGAGTTGACGTCGGGACGGATGATGACCTTCGGAATGACCATCCCGGAGGGGTTTACGATCGCCGACATGGCGCCCCGCATCGCCGAGACGGTAGAGCGCCCCGCCGATTCGGTTCGGGCCTGGCTTTCCGACCCCGATGCCCACTTGCCCTGGGGCGTGCCTGGACCCGGACTCGAAGGATACTTGTTTCCGGACACCTATCGCTTCGCCCGAGGCGTGGCTCTGGATGTCGTGATCGAGGCGATGGTCAGGCGGTACCAGAGGGCCTGGACGGCCGGGCGTCGTGCCCGACTCGAGGCGTTGGAGATGTCCGAGAATGAACTGGTCACGCTCGCTTCTATCATCCAGGCCGAGGCACGGCGTGTCGAAGAGATGCCGACGATTTCCGCGGTGTACCACAACCGTCTCCGGTTGGGCTATCGGCTCCAGGCCGATCCAACGGTTCTGTACGCACTCGGGGGACGCCGGGACCGGCTCCTCTACGCGGCCATCGACTCGGTTGCCGATAATCCCTACAACACCTACACGCAACGGGGCCTTCCACCAGGGCCCATTTCCGCACCTGGCGAGGCAGCGATCCACGCAGCGCTCTATCCAGCCGACGAGCGTTACCTCTACTTCGTGGCGCGGGCGGACGGCACCCATATCTTCACGAACAGCCTTGAAGAACATAATCGCGCTCGTGAGGTCGCCCGCGGGAGGCGGAGCGCGGTCGCCAAACGATAGAAGGCCCGCTGGCGTTCCATGGAAAGCCTCGATCTCGCCACCCGGCTACGTCTCACCGTCATTACCGACGAGGCGTTGGCGCGGCCACGGGCACTCCTCGAGGTTGTGCGGGAGGTGCTCGCCGCCGGTGCCCCCACCATCCAGCTTCGGCTCAAGGGCGCCACCGCCCGTGAACTGCTCGAGGCGGCCCAAACGTTCATGCCGATCGTCCACGCAGCCGGTGCACTCTTCATCGTGAACGACCGCGTGGACGTCGCGCTGGCGGCCGGCGCGGATGGCGTACACCTCGGCCCGGACGATCCTCCGGTCGCGGACGCCCGCGCCGTCGCGGCAAGCGTACTCGGCACGCTCGCAAACGCCTTCATCGTCGGATACTCGGTGGACACCACGAGCGGCGCCGTAGGGGCGGAGGCCGAGGGAGCCGATTATCTGGGGGTCGGCACCGTATGGGCGACGGCGAACAAGTCCGACGCCGGAGACGTCATCGGGATCGAAGGACTCCGGCGCGTGGTGGAAGCGGTCTCCATCCCGGTCGTTGCGATCGGGGGTATTACCCCCGAACGAGCCAAGGCCGTCGCCGAGACGGGGGCGTGCGGATCAGCGGCGATCGGCGCAGTCATGGCTGCACCCGACCCAGGCGAGGTCGTGCGGGCACTCCTCTTGCCGTTTGGCGGAGCCGCGTGACCGGTACGCTGGTTCCGAGACCGGTACGCTGGTCCCAGACGCTCTAGAACCCACCTGCCTCGATCAGCGCCCCAACCTCCTCCTCCGTGACGAAAAAGGAACCCAGCGGGTACCCTCGCTCGGGATCATGAAAGTCGGAGCCGCCCGTCATGATGAGCCCGTCCGCCTCGGCCGCCCGCTCCAGCTTTCTGATGCGACGCGGGGTGGCCCGAGGCCGATAAACCTCCAGGCCCTGGAGCCCCGCTTCGACGAAAGCCGGTAATAACTCGTACAGGGCATCCATGGGCGGGTGCGCCCACACCGGAATCCCTCCCGCATCGAGGATCAACCGGATCGCCTCCTCGGGTGTTGCCAGCCGCGTAGGCACGAACGCCGGATGTTCGTCGCCTATCAGTCGGTCGAACGCGTCGGGCACGGCTTTCGCGTACCCCTTCGATACGAGCGCACGCGCCAGATGGGGTCGTGCGATAACCGACCGATCCGGACCCGCGGCATCGAGAACATCGGCCATTTCGATCAGAAGCCCTTGGCCGCGAAGGCGAGCGACCATCTCGTCCATCCGGCTCTCCCGGCCTTCGAGGGCGTGCCGCTCGTGCGCCTGGATCGAGTCCGCCTGCGGGTCGACGAAGTATCCGAGGATGTGGTACTCCGCATCCTCATGTGTGCTGCTCACTTCGATGCCCGGAATGATCCGAATGGAGAGTTCAGCAGCTGCGTCCATAGCCGCGGGGATCCCCGCCACGGTGTCGTGGTCGGTGAGCGCCAAAAGATCCAGCCCGCCGTCGGCCGCAAGGCCGACGACCTCCGCCGGACTCAACAAGCCGTCCGAGGCCGTCGAATGAACGTGGAGGTCGAGCCTCATGGGTTATTGCGCCGCTGGGGCTAACGTGCCGTCAGCCGGCGCTCTCCATGGCTTCCAAAATTTCGCCCACGTCGAGCTGGGCGCCGGCGGGAAGCTCCTCTGGAGCTTCAGTGCCCCCGTACTCGGTGAGGATGATCAGATCGTCGCCCTCGACCTTGAGCACTCCGCCCGCCACGAAGAACCGCTCGCTGCCACCCTCCGGAAGATCGATGGACAACTCCCCAGAGCCCAGAAGGGCGATCATCGGTGCGTGGCCCGGCAGGACGCCGACCTTACCGTCCCACGCCGGCGCGACCAGCGATGCCGCCGGCCCCTCAAAGACCACCCTATCGGGCGAAACCACGCGGACCTGTAGTTCCGACATCAGCCCGCGAGCTCCGCACCAGCCGCGATGACCTCGTCGATCCCGCCCTTCATGTAGAACGCCTGCTCGGGCAGGTGGTCCAACTCACCCGCCGCCACGCGCTCGAAGGAGTCCACGGTCTCGTCCAGCTTCACGTACTGTCCGGGAATTCCGGTGAACGTCTCGGCGACGTGGAACGGCTGCGAGAGGAAGCGTTCGATCCTGCGGGCGCGGTTCACGAGCACCTTGTCCTCTTCGGTGAGCTCGTCCATGCCCAGGATGGCGATGATGTCCTGCAAGTCCTTATACCGCTGCAGAATACGCTGCACCTCAGCCGCCACCGCGTAGTGGCGCTCACCGAGGAACTGCGGGTCGAGGATCCGGGAGCTGGAGTCCAGCGGATCCACCGCCGGGTAGATCCCTTTTTCGGAGATCGACCTGGACAGCACGGTCGTGGCATCCAGGTGGGTGAACACCGTTGCCGGCGCCGGGTCGGTGAGATCGTCGGCCGGCACGTAGATCGCCTGGACCGACGTGATCGAGCCCTCGCGAGTGGAGGTGATCCGCTCCTGCAGTTCGCCCATCTCGGTGGCCAGCGTCGGCTGGTACCCCACCGCCGAGGGCATACGGCCCAGCAGCGCCGAAACTTCGGACCCAGCCTGGGTGAAGCGGAAGATGTTGTCGATAAAGAGCAGAACATCCTGCTTCTCCACGTCGCGGAAGTACTCCGCGATCGTCAGGCCACTCAGGCCTACCCGCAGACGGGCACCCGGAGGCTCGTTCATCTGCCCATAACACAGGGCGGTGGATTCGAGCACCCCCGACTCCTTCATCTCGATCCAGAGGTCGTTGCCCTCACGCGTCCGCTCACCCACACCGCAGAAGACGGAGCGTCCGCCGTGCTCCATGGCGATGTTGTTGATGAGCTCCATGATGATGACCGTCTTTCCGACGCCGGCTCCGCCGAACAGGCCGGTCTTACCGCCCTTGACGTAGGGAGCCAGGAGGTCGATGACCTTGATGCCCGTCTCGAAGACCTCCGTCTTGGGCTCGAGCTCGTGGAACTCGGGGGGCGGGCGGTGGATGGGCCAGCGCTCCACTTCACCCTCCTCGGCGGTGATCGGTCCCTGCTCGTCTACGGGCTCCCCAAGCACGTTGATGATCCGCCCGAGCACGGGCGGACCGACCGGCACCGAGATCGCGCTACCTGTATCGACCACATCCATCCCACGGGTCACACCGTCAGTCGACGTCATCGCCACGGCCCGGACCATGCCTCGTCCGATATGCTGCTGCACCTCGACCACGAGGTCGACGTCGTTCCCCCCGTCCCCGGTAGACTTCAGGGACAGCGCATTGTAGATGTCGGGCAGGTGCTCCGGGTCGAACTCAACGTCCAAAACCGGCCCGATGACCTGGATGACCCTTCCAATATTCGTTGCTGCCATGAATTTCTATCTCCAGTCCGTGTTCGGCCTGTGCGCCTACTCGAGGGCGGCCGCCCCACCGACGATCTCGGCGATCTCCTGGGTGATTTGACCCTGACGGGCTCGGTTATATGAACGCGTGAGGTACTCCAGCACGTCGCCCGCGTTGTCGGTAGCGCTCTTCATGGCGCTGCGCCGCGCCCCTTGCTCGGCGGCCATGTTTTCGACCAGCGCCCGGTACGTCGAATTGCGGAGGTAGGCCGGGAGCAGCCTCTCCAGAATGATCTCGGCCTTCGGGGTCAGGATGAAGTTGTCGAGTCCGCCCGACGCGCTCCGTCCCTGGATCGGCAACAAGTGCGTGACCCTGGGCGGCGTCGACGTCGCCGAGATGAACTCCGAACTCACGATGTGCACGGCGTCCGTCCGGCCGGCGGCGAACTCGTCCCGCAGTCCCGCGATCACCGATTCCGCGTCATCCATGGAGGGATGGTCTCCGATATCGACACGCGTCGACGCGATGGGATACCCGCGAAAGCGGAAATACGCGATGCCCTTTTTGCCCACGATGTGGAGGGCCGTTTCGATTCCCTCCCCGGCGAGCCGTTCCAGAAGGAGGCGGGCCTCCTTGATGAGGTTTGCGTTGAACCCCCCCGCCAACCCCCGATTCGCCGTGAGGAGCAGCACTGCGGCTCGCTCTACTCGCTCGGGACGTCGGAGCAGCGGAAATTTTTCGGCGAGTTCCGGCGCATTCAAGCTCCCGACGATCGACGCCAACGCGTCGTTGTACGGCGCGGCCGCACGAACCCGGTCCGTGGCCCTCTTCAGCTTCGAAGTGGCCACCAATTCCATGGTTCGCGTGATCTGCCGGGTGTTCTCCACCGACTTGATCCGCCGTTTTACATCTCTCGAGCCCGCCATTGTCTAGTCGCTCGCTCGCTCAGTACTCATTGGGATCCGTTACGTCGTTCGATCATTCACGACCTTGGGCTCACCTCCCTCTCGGGGCGTCAGGAGGTGGCCCCCGCCTTGGCCTCTTCGGTCGGATTCTCCGCCTCCACCTCGGCCGCGAAGATCTTGTTGTATTCCTCGATGGCCGCGACCAGGTCGGCTGTGATGTCGTCGGTGAGCGCTCCGCCATCCCGGATTCCCGATAACACGCCGTCGGTCTGGGTTCCGAGAAAGTCGTGGAACCCGCGCTCCCAACGCCTCACATGCCGAACCTCGATTTTATCGAGATGCCCCTCGGTGGCCGCGAAGATCACGCAGACTTGATTCTCCACCGGCATGGGCTGGTACTGACCCTGTTTGAGCACCTCCACGGTGCGCTCGCCTCGAGCCAGCTGCGCCTGCGTCGCGGCGTCCAGGTCGGATCCGAACTGCGCAAACGCCTCGAGCTCCCGGTACTGGGCAAGGTCGAGCCGGAGACGTCCGGCCACCTTCTTCATCGCCTTGATCTGCGCGTTGCCTCCCACTCGGGACACGGAGATACCGACGTTCACGGCCGGGCGAACACCGGAGTTGAACAGATCGCGCTCCAGATAGATCTGGCCATCGGTGATGGAGATGACGTTGGTCGGGATGTACGCCGAGACGTCACCGGCCTGCGTCTCGACGATGGGGAGCGCGGTCATGGACCCGCCGCCGTGGGCGTCGGACAGCTTGGCCGCCCGCTCGAGAAGCCGGGAGTGGAGGTAGAAGACATCGCCCGGGAACGCCTCACGGCCCGGCGGCCGGCGAAGCACCAGCGACAGCTGGCGGTAGGCGATCGCCTGCTTGGAAAGGTCGTCGTACACGACCAGCGTGTGTTGGCCCTTCCACATGAAGTGCTCGGCGATGGCCGCAGCGGAGTAAGGCGCGATGTACTGCAGGGGCGCAGGGTCGGACGCGCTGGCGGTAACCACCACCGTGTAGTCCATGGCTCCGTGCTCCCTGAGCGTCTCGACCACGCTCGCGACCCTCCCGGCACGCTGGCCGATGGCGCAGTACACACAGATGACGCCGGTTTCCTTCTGGTTGATGATGGCGTCGAGCGCGATCGCCGTCTTTCCTGAACCCCGGTCGCCGATGATGAGCTCGCGCTGGCCTCGGCCGATCGGGATCATCGAGTCGATCGCCTTGAGGCCCGTCTGGAGCGGCTCGTGGACCGGCTGGCGCATCACGATGCCCGGAGCCACGACGTCGATCTGCCGGTTTTCCTCGATCGGCTCGATCGGCCCCTTGCCATCGATCGCGTTTCCCAGCGGATCCACCACACGGCCGACGTATCCCGGTCCGGTCGGAATATCGAGCACGCGCCCCGTCCGCCGTACCTGATCGCCCTCGTGTAGCGACGTCCAATCCCCCAGGATCACAGCGCCGATGTTGTCCTCTTCGAGGTTGAGCGCGAGGGCTGTCACGGGCTCGTCGGAGTCGGCCGGCATGATCTCCAGCATCTCGCTGGCCATCGCCTTGGTCAAACCGTAGATGCGGACGATTCCGTCCTTCACCTCCAGGACTTCACCCACCTCTTCGGCCTGAAGTGCTTCCCCGTAGTTCTCGATCTCCGAAAGGAGGACGCTCTTGATCTCACTCGCCCGGAGTCCTGATTCGTTAGCCATTGCCTAGTCCCGTTATTCCATCAGGAAGGCCGGCGTGGGCCGGCCGGATCTGTATCGTCAAACTTCACCCACCCTGGGGAGGTCGGCCTTCATTAACACTCGGCGCATGCCGTCGAGCCTTCGCCTCAAGGAGCCATCGTAAATCGTGTCGCCCGTTCGGTAGATCGCGCCTCCGAGGATGCCCGGCTTGACCCGGACGTGTGGGATGGCGGTCTTCCCCAGTGCGGCGGTCAGCCGCTCCCCCATCTCCTCGACCGCCTCCTTGCTCAACTTGCGGGCCAACGTCACCTCCACGTGCACCCGGTTGAAGTGCAGGTCCATGAGGCTCTTGTACTCCCGGGCGATCACCCTCAAAAGACGCTGCCGCCTCTTATCGAGGGTGATCAGCAAGAAGTTGACGAGCTTCGCTGGTAACGTCTCGCCGAACACCCTACGCACCACTTCCTTCTTCTGCGCTACGGCGATTCTGGGCGTCTCCAAGAACCGACGGAAGTCGTCATTCTCGTCGATGAGGACCGCGACCACCTCGATGCCCTCTCCGTAGGCTTCGACGCCCTCGTGGCGCTCGGCCAACTCGAAGAGCGCTTCGGCGTAGTTACGAGCGATGGTTTCGTCTCTCACGCCTGAGCTCCACCCCCGCTACTCAGGTCATCGATGAAGCCCATGATCAACTCACGGTCCTTCTCTTCGTCGAGGCTCTCCTGAAGCAACTTCGCTGCCGCGGCCAGCGCCAAATCCACGGCCTCCTTCCGGAGCTCACCGAGCGCGGCGTCCTTCTCGCGCTCGATCGACTCCCGTGCCCGCTCGATCATCGCGTCGCCCTCGATCCGGGCCTTCTCTTCGATGCCCTGCCGGACTCTCTCGCCCGCTTCCTTGCCCTCGGCGATCATCTGCTGAGCCTGCCGCCTCGCGTCGGCCATCTGCTGACGGTGTTCCGCCAAGAGCTTGGCCGCCTCGTCCCTCTCATTCGCGGCCTGGTCGAGCGTGCCCTGGATGCCGTCCTCACGGGCTTGAACCATCTCGAGGATCGGCCCCCAGGCGAACTTCCAAAGGATGCCGAGCAGAATGAGAAAAACGAATGTCGTCCAGACCGAAAGACCCGGGTTCAGGTCGAACATACGCCACCCTCCGGCACGGACCCGGGCATTCGAACGCCCACCGTATCCCCGGCGATCACCGCGAGCATCTGTCTACGCCTCATCGAATTCTCCAAAGTTGTTCGTGCACCCATGGCACGATGCCGCGAGTCGGCTCGTATCAGCCCACCCGCTCGTCACCGGTCGGGTCCCATACACGAAGGGCCCCTCGCGCATGACGCGGTCCCGCCGACCTAGTTAAACAGCAAAAGCGAGAGGCCGAGACCGAAGAGCGCCACACCCTCAATGAGCGCGGCGAAGATAATCGCCGCAGTCTGAATCTGGGCGGTGGCTTCGGGCTGGCGTGCGATCCCTTGCGCGGCCGCTGACCCGATCGGACCGATGCCTAGCCCAGCGCCGAGCACGGCACCTCCGATGGCGAGACCGGCGCCAATGAGACCGATGGAACTTCCGGCTGCCTCATTCGCGGCAGCCTCCTGAACGACGGTAACTAGTGCGTGCAACATCGTGTGTCCTCTGTTGGGTGACGGTGACTAGTGAGCGTGACGTATCAGTCCGATGAAGACGGACGTCAGCATCGCGAAGATGTAAGCCTGTAAAAAAGCCACGAACAACTCCAGAATCATGAACACGCTCGCCATCCCGACCGACGCGATGCCCATGAGGTAGCTCTGGAACACGAAGATCATCCCCATGAGGGCAAGGATCAGCGTGTGGCCGGCCGTCATGTTAGCAAGAAGACGGATCGCCAGTGCGATGGGCTTCGCCAGCTTGCCGAGGAATTCGACAAAAGTCAGGATAACGAGCATCCCCGGCTTCATGAAGCCGGGGACCCCGGGGGGGAGGAAGAAAATCGTACGAGCATAGCCCGCCGGTCCCAGCGCCGCGAATCCTGCGACCTCTATCACGACGAAGGTGATGAGGGCGAGCGCAGCGGTTACGGACACGTTGGCCGTCGGCGTGATACCGAGGGGTGTCAGCCCGATCAGGTTCATGCCGAGGATGAAAAAGAAGAGCGTGAGAACGAAGGGTGTGAAGGCATCCGCACCGTGTCCGATATTCGTCCGCACGACCTCATCCCGGAAGTAGACGATCATCGCCTCCATGGCGTTGGCGAAGCCGGTGGGAGCCTTCTCCTTCCCCCTCTTCCTGAGCGTTCCGGCCAACGGAATGAAGATCGCCAACATGAGAAGAGCGACCACCATCATCACCAGCGTTTGACGTGTCGGAGACAGATCGATCGTGAGGGACCCGATCTGGATCGGATCGATGCTGAGGGCCTCGAGGCTCCAGTGCCCGCCCATGAACTCGATTTCGGTCGCGTCACCGATGTGATGCTGGATGAAGTCGGGAAGCTCGTCCATGGGCATGGGGCCCGCCGGATCCGCTCCGTGCCCGGCGGCCCCCTCCGTCGCTTCCTGGACCTGCACCGGAAGCATCTCGAGTGGACTCATGGTTTTTTTATCAATCTATCTATGTGTCTTTATCTGCAGCCTTGAGGAACGCGGGCTCGATAAGCAACAGACCGAAGAAGAATCCAGCCAAGGATAACAGCAGGGCTTCGGCTCCGAGGGACTCGATGCGAAGGGCAACGAGTCCTACTATGATCACCACTGAAATTCTGACCGCCACGCCCACACCCCACCAAACGAAGAAGCGGGCGGGCTCCCCGTAGGCCCGCAGCAACACGCCGAAGGCCGTGACCTGCACCGGATAAGCGATGCCGGCCGCCAACAAGATTCCCCTTCTTCCCTCATCCGCTAGGAACGGAAAGAGCGCCGCGATGGCTACCGCTATCATCAAGATTCCGGCCAACGCATACTGAAAAAGGGCTCTCAATTCTCCTCACCCTCCTCGCGGCCCTGATCCTCCCGGGGCCTTACCACGACCTGGAGGTAGAGGTTGTAAAAACCGACCGCCCCCCCCAAAAGCATCCCGAGGATCAACAGAAGGGATTCGGCCCCGATTCGGGTGCCGACCTCGAATCCAACCCATCCGAAGAGAGCCACCGAAGCGGCAAACGTCATCCCGTGACCCAAGAAATGGGAGGACGCGCGAATCACTTCGGTGCGACGCGCGTCGCCCGGTTTTCCTTCCTCTGACATCGGTTGGAACTCCGACGGGAAACCCCAAGGCTCATCAAAATTTAGACGCTTGTGAAAAAAAGCGCAAGCGCCATTTGCCGCGTTAAAAACAGGGATTTCGGGACCGGTCGACGCTTGACGAAGGACCGGCCCGGGGTCAACTTCGCGGCATAGGGTATGGTCCAGAAATAGACGCCGGAAGCGATTGATGACGTCATCGACAGAAGCGGTGGTTCAAGATCGGGATCTCGAATTACTGGAACGTGTGACCCAGGTCGCCGAGGAGCTCCGAAACGAGATCGAAAAGCGGATCGTGGGCCAGCATGAGGTCGTCGAAGGCCTTCTGACCGCACTCCTGGCCAACGGGCACGTGTTGCTGGTGGGCGTGCCCGGCCTGGCGAAGACACTTCTGATCAGTACGCTCGCCGAGGCACTCGACCTCAAGTTCAGCCGCATTCAGTTCACACCAGACCTCATGCCCACGGACATCACGGGTACCGAGGTGATCGAAGAAGACCGCACGACGGGCAGGCGCGTTTTCCGCTTCATCCGCGGGCCCATCTTCGCCAACGTCGTGCTCGCCGACGAGATCAACCGGACGCCGCCGAAGACCCAGGCCGCGCTCCTCCAGGCCATGCAGGAGCGGGAGGTCACTGCCGCAGGCGACACCTTTGCTCTCGATCCCCCGTTCTTCGTGCTGGCGACGCAAAACCCGATCGAGCAGGAAGGCACGTATCCGCTTCCCGAGGCGCAATTGGACCGGTTCATGTTCGAGTTGCCGATCGGGTACCCCTCCAGGAGCGAGGAGGAGGAAGTGGCGATGCGTACCACCGGTGAGGACGACCCGCAGATTCACCCCGTCGTGTCGGCCGAGGAGTTGATCGAGCTCCAGCACCTGGTGCGGCGTGTGCCAGCGCCTCCGTCGCTGGTTTCTTTCGCGGTCCACATAGCCAGGGCCTCCCGGCCGGGGTTGGACGAGACCGCGCCGGTTGCGGAGAAGTATGTCAGTTGGGGCGCCGGCCCCCGGGCGTCGCAGTATCTTGTGCTGGGCGCCAAGGCGAGGGCAGCCCTGCGTGGCGAACCCATGCCCTCGTACGACGACGTGCGGGCGGTCGCGCCCGAAGTGCTGGCCCACCGGCTCGTGTTGAATTTTGAGGCCGAGGCGGACGGACGGGTCACGCGGGACGTGATTTCAGAACTCCTCGAGGAGTCGGCTGGATGGACGTAGGCCCCAGTATCCAGGCGGGCAACCGCCCGCCGAGTACACCGGGGCTGCCGGACCGCCCGGAGCTGCCGGACCATCCGGCGCCGCCTGAAAACTCGAGGCCGGCATGATCTGGCTACTGGCGGGTAGCGCCGCTCTTTCGATTCTCATCTCCGCGCTGTGTGCCGCGTCGGAGACCGCCACGTTCGCGATCTCGACTTCGCGGCTTCGAACCATGGAGGAGGAGGGCTTCCGGGGCGCACCCGCCCTCGGTGAGTTGAGAATTCGTGCCGAACAGACCCGTGCGGCGCTCCTCTTCTTGAACACGCTTTTCAACGCCGTGGCCGTGGGAACCATGGTTCTCCTGGGATACACGCTGGGTGGGACCGCGGGCGGCGGGTGGGGCCTTCTCGTCGGTTCCCTGGCCGTCCTGACCCTCGCGCAGTGGATTCCTCGCCTTCTGGCTTCGCGACACCCGATTCGATTCGCCCTAGCCGCCGCCCCCGCCGTTCGCACCGTGGAAAAACGGCTCGCGGCCCTTGCCAAGCCCCTCCGAAGGCTGGTGGCCGGAGTTATCGGGACCGAGGGCACAGAAGGATCGAGCCAGGAAGAGCGCGATGTCCGTGAGCTCACCCAGTTGGGAAAAGAGGAAGGGCTGGTCGGTGAAGACGAGCACCTGCTGGTCGAGCGTGCCTTCCGCCTGGACGAACTGACTGCCTGGGACGTCATGACGCCCCGCGTGGACATTTTCGCGTGGAAGGACTCACTCACGCTCGAGGAGATCATCGGGGAACTCAAGTCGGTGCCGTATTCACGCGTCCCGGTATACAAGGATTCCACCGACGACATATCGGGCATTCTGTACGTGCGTGAGGCCTACGAAAATTACGTCGCGGGCCACACCACGATGACCCTTTCCCAGTTGGCCCGGGATCCGTTGTTCGTCCCGGGATCACTGCCGCTCACGCGCCTGCTCCATCAGTTTCAGGCCCGGCGCATCCATATGGGGATCATCGCCGATGAATTCGGAGGGACGGACGGCCTCGCCACGCTCGAGGATGTCCTCGAGGAACTGGTGGGCGAGATCGTAGACGAAACCGACGTGGACGAGCAGGCGCTGGTTCGGATTTCCAGGACGGAGGTCATAGCACCGGGCGGCGTCGACGTCCGTGAGATCAACTACGCGTTCAACGTCGCGCTGCCCCAGCTCGAGCACCGCTCGCTCAATGGATTCATCCTCGAGGAGTTGGGGCACGTGCCTGAACCGGGCGAGACGGTAGAACGGGCGGGCGTGAAGATCGAGATCCTGACCGCTTCGGACACCCAGGTCCTGACGGCCCGGCTCACCAAACTCGCCGTGGCAGACCGGGAAGAACCGGGCTAGCCACCGGAGTCTCATAACATGGCGATCCTCTTACCCTTCAACGGCAAGCGACCGCGAGTCGCTGAATCCGCGTTCATCGCGCCCAATGCGGTGCTCATCGGTGACGTTACGGTCGAGGAAGATGCGAGCGTCTGGTTCGGCGCGGTGTTGAGAGGAGACAACACCGAGCATGGCATCGTGGTGGGCGCGGGTACGAGCGTTCAGGACAACTGCGTGATCCACGTCGGCGGGTGGGGGCCCACCGTAATCGGCGAGAGGGTCACCGTAGGCCATGGAGCCAAATTCGAGAGCTGCTCGATCGGCGATGGGTCCTTGATCGGCATGAACGCCGTGATCCTCCAGAACGCCCGGATCGGAAGGGAGTGCGTGGTCGCGGCCAACGCCGTCGTGGTGGAGGGCGCCGAGATTCCGGACCACAGCCTGGTGGCCGGTGTCCCGGGCGAAGTGAAGAAGCAGTTGGATGGGTCCGCAGCGGAGTGGGTCCGCCGCGGCGGACAGCATTACATCGAGCTCGCCCGGAGCTACCGCGAGAACCAAATCGGAGAGGCGAGCGCCCCGGTTTGCGAGCTGTGCGGCGGCCCGTTGATGGAACGCCACTGCAAAGTCATCTGCCTTTCGTGCGGTTTTCAGCGGGACTGCTCGGATCCTTAGAGAAGCAGCGAGGCGACCCTCTGGGTAGCCTTGTGTGCGCCCCTTAGGTGCCCCTTTTGCGCGCGCTCTATCGAGGCGGGGGCATATGCAAAACGTTCGTCGTATACCACTCGATGATCTCGGACCCGAAACCATAGGTCACCGCCGCACCCGCCGCGAGGAAGATCCCGAAGGGCACCAGCTTCTTCGTTTTGTACGAAATCGGCCCGAAGATCACCGACCCGAGCAGGGCCCCGAGGAAGATCGTCAAGAGCACACCAGGCATCCCCAGAAACGCTCCGACCATAGCCATCATCTTGATGTCTCCGCCGCCCATCGCGTCCTTCTTGAACATCCACTTACCGCCCACTGCGACCATCTTCAGAAGGCCGAACCCGAGGACGGCTCCGAGGAGCGCCGCAAGTGGGGCGATTCCACCGGGCAGAAAGGCGAGACCGAGGCCCAAGACCAGGCCGCCCAGTGAGAATTGATCCGGGATGATGTAGAATCGCGCGTCGCTGAGGGCGATTCCGAAAAGAATAGTGAGGAGGAGAGCACCCCTCAGGGCCTCCCACGAAAGTCCCGCGTAGCCGAACATACCCGCCCAAACGAGCCCGGTCGCCAGCTCGACCAGGGGGTACTGAAGGGAGATCGGGTCCCGGCAGGCCCGGCAGCGCCCGCCCAACATGAGGTAGCCGAATACGGGAACGTTGTCGTGCCACCGGATGGCCTCCCCGCATTTCGGACAGTGGGAGCCGGGGAACACCACCGATTCGTCCTCCGGCCAACGGAGGGTGCAGACGTTTAGAAACGAGCCGATCATCATTCCGAGCACGCCGGCCATAGCAGAAACGATCCAAGCGTCGATCAAGGCGATACACTCCCACGGGTGAGCAGGTTATAAAGAAGGATCGACCCGGCGACCCCTGCATTCAAGGATTCTGCGCCACCCGGCATCGGGATCGCGAGGCGTTTCGCGGCCGCCGCACCGATCTCGGCCCGCAGCCCTGCGCCCTCGTTACCGATGGCCAGGGCCCAGGAGCTGCCTGGTTGAAACGAGCGCACGTCTTCGCCGGCCGCATCGGCGGCCAAAATTTCGATGCTCCGCTCTTTCAGCCACGGACCGGCCTCGGCCCAGGGCTCCCGGGCGATGTGCATATGGAAGCTGGCCCCCGCGGCGCCACGAACGGCCTTGGGATTCCACGGGTCGACCGAACCATCGAGCACGATCACTGCGTCCACGCCGAAGGCTCGGGCCGCCCGGATCAGAGTTCCCATGTTGCCGGGGTCTTGCACCGCATCCAAGAGCAAGAGCTTCCGCGGGTCGCGGTCGCCGAGGCGCGCGAGGTCGAGGCCCGGCTCGGTGCAGACACAGAGCACGCCCTGGGGGTGCTCGGTGTCCGAAAGCTCGGCCAGCTCCGCATCCTCCACCTCGTCGGCCTCCACGCCCTGCTCCGCCCACCTGGAGGCAAGGGCACGTCCGGCCTCGGTGTCGAGCAAGCGGGGCGATCGGACCACGAAGCGGATTTCCGCTCCGGCGGCCATGACCTCGGCCGACGAGCGCACCCCCTCGACCAGCACGAGGCCCTCCTTCGGTCTACCCTTTCGCGTCTTGAGCCGCCCGATGAGTTGTCGTCTATTCTTGCTCAGCATCCGAAATCCGATCAGTGTGTGGACTCCATGGATAACCCACCTCCCGTAGCCCTCACAATCGCCGGCAGCGACAGCGGAGGCGGGGCCGGTATCCAAGCCGACCTCAAGACCTTCCACGCCTTCGGCGTTTTCGGCTGTAGCGCGATCACCGCCGTGACGGCTCAGAACACGCTGGAAGTGGCTGCCGTGCACGTGGTGCCCGAGGAGCTGGTCCGCGAGCAGATCCGTGTGGTGGCCTCGGACATTCCGCCGAACGCCGTCAAGACCGGCATGCTCGCAAACACGGCGCTGGTGGAGACCGTGGCCGACGCGATCGATGAACATCGGCTGCCGAACTACGTGCTCGACCCCGTGATGATCTCAACGAGCGGACGCCGCCTCCTAGATAGAGAGGCCGAGGAAACCATCCGGCGTAAGCTCATCCCGCTGGCCGCCGTCGTGACCCCAAACCTCCATGAAGCACACATTCTCACGGGCCTGACGGTGGAGAGTCCGCACGATCTCGTGGACGCCGCGAGGGCTATCCTCGACCTCGGTGCTCAGGCCGCTCTCGTGAAGGGCGGGCACCTGCCCGGGGACGAGGCCATCGACCTGCTGCTCAGCGAGGAGGGGGAGTTCACGTGGTCCCGGCCTCGAATTTCCACCGCGGCTGGGCACGGAACCGGCTGCACACTGTCGGCGGCGTTGACGGCAGGCTTGGCGGCGGGACGGCCGTTGGTAGAGGCGGTGGCCGCCGCCGTGGATTTTGTTGCGCGGGCGCTCGCCGACGCACCTGGGTTGGGGAGAGGGCGTGGGCCGATCAATCACTTCGTGAAAGTGCTTCCGGGGGGCCCGTCAGGACCGGAGGGGCGGGAGGGCGGGCGGGTGCGGGAGGGATCCGAAGGACCCGAAGGCTCCGAGTGATGACCGCCACCGCCTGATCGGGGGGAAAAGGGCCCACGCTGATCTGCCAATTTGGCAGCACATGCCCCGAAAAGCCGCCAGTTTGGCGGATCTTGGGGGCTTTTTTCCGGCATGATGATTGCAAACCCACCAGCAGGAACGCATCAGTGACACCCTGGACCCGCGACCCGGGCCCAGCGCATAACGATCTTGGCCATAGCGGCCTTGGCACACTCGAGGAGCAGACATGGGAAAGGTTATCGGGATCGATCTGGGGACCACCAACTCGGTCGTAGCGGTCATGGAGGGTGGTGAGCCGGTGGTGATCCCCAACTCCGAGGGCGGCCGGACCACACCTTCCGTGGTGGCGTTCACCAAGGACGGGGAACGACTCGTGGGCCAGGTGGCCCGCCGCCAGGCGATCACCAATCCCGAGAACACGATCTTTTCGATCAAGCGGTTCATGGGTCGCAAAGGCGACGAGGTAACCGCGGAACAGAAACTCGTTCCGTACCAGGTCAAGACCGACTCCAAGGGACGCGTGGAAATCAAGATTCCGAACGCCGACAAGACGTTCACGCCTCCCGAGATCTCGGCTATGATCCTTCAGAAGATGAAGCAGACCGCCGAGGACTACCTGGGCTATGATATCGATCAGGCGGTCATCACGGTTCCGGCCTACTTCAACGATGCCCAGCGCCAGGCCACCAAAGACGCGGGTAAGATCGCGGGCCTCGAGGTACTTCGCATCATCAACGAGCCCACTGCGGCCGCTCTGGCCTACGGGCTCGAAAAGAAGGCCGACGAGAAGATCGCCGTGTTCGACCTCGGTGGTGGCACGTACGACATCTCCGTGCTCGAGTTGGGGGACGGTGTCTTCGAGGTGAAGTCGACCAACGGAGACACGCACCTTGGCGGCGACGACTTCGACCAGAAGGTCATCGACTGGCTGGTGAAGGAGTTCAAGAAGGACCAGGGAATCGACCTCTCCAAGGACCCGATGGCGCTCCAGCGCCTCAAGGAGGCGTCGGAAAAGGCGAAGATGGAGCTCTCTTCGACGCAGCAGACCGACATCAACCTGCCCTTCATCACGGCGACCCAGGACGGACCCAAACACCTCAACTATTCGCTCACCAGAGCGAAGTTCGAGCAGTTGGTCGACAAGCTCATCCAGCGCACTCTGCCGCCGATGAAGCAGGCGCTCGAAGACGCGGGGATCAAGCCGTCGGATATCGACGAAGTGATTCTGGTCGGGGGTTCGACGCGCATTCCCAAGATCCAGGAAGTGGTCGAGAAATTCTTCGGCAAGGAGCCCCACAAGGGTGTGAACCCCGACGAGGTGGTGGGCGTGGGTGCGTCCATCCAGGCCGGTGTCCTGTCCGGAGACGTGACCGACGTGTTGCTCCTGGACGTCACACCGCTGTCGCTCGGCATCGAGACGCTCGGCGGCGTGATGACCCCACTGATCCCGAGAAACACTACGATCCCGACCGAGAAGGCCGAAATCTTCTCCACGGCCGAAGACAACCAGACCACAGTCGAGATCCACGTGCTCCAGGGCGAGCGGAAGATGGCGGTAGACAACAAGACCATCGGCAAGTTTTTCCTCAAGAGCATTCCACCCGCACAGCGTGGCATGCCCCAGATCGAGGTCACCTTCGACATCGACGCCAACGGAATTCTGCACGTCAAGGCCAAGGACAACACCACGGGCAAGGAGCAGAAGATCCGTATCGAAGATGCGAGCGGATTGAGCGACCGCGAGATCGAAAAAATGGTCAAGGACGCCGAGGCCCACGCCGACGAAGACGACGAGCGCCGCGCGAACGTCGAGGCCCGCAACCAACTCGACTCGCTCGTCTATCAGGTCGAGAAGGACTCGGCGGAATGGGGCGATCAGGTCTCCGAGAGCACGAAGGAGGCGCTCGACAGCGCGGTTGAAAGCGCCAAGGAGGCGCTCAAAGGCGAAGAAACCGCCGCCTTCAATTCGGCTCGGGATGAGCTCATGCAGGCGTTCAGCGCCGCCGGCCAGGAAATTTATCAGGCCCAGGCGCCGGAGGCCGGGCCAGACGGCGACGACGAAGCCACGGAGGGCGCGGAAGGCGAGGCCGGGGATGGCGACGGCGACGCGTCTGACGAAGAGGTCGTGGAAGCCGACTACGAGATCGTCGAATAGGGCGCCGACGAGGCAACCCTACCGACCTTGGAGTTCATCCCAGAAGCGTGTAGGATGGAGTGGACCGCCGCGTCCCCGATCGTGTAGATAGGTCGCGCGTGGGCAGGCTCGCACGCGTAGGCGCTCCACGTAAACGTTCCACTGGAAGTGTGAGGAAAATGTCGATGTATGATCCGTTACGCGCCAAGATGAAGGTCGCCCTCTACACTGCGGCAGCGGCTGTCATGGGGCTTGGAATCGCGTCCGCCCTCGGGTGGAGTGCCGGTTCCTACACGATGCCCGTCATCGGTAGCGAGCCCCAGATCCCGATCCAGGCCGTGCAGCCGGCACTCGACCTCAGTGATGCGTTCGTCAACGTCGCCGAAGTCGTCACGCCGGCGGTCGTGCGGATCGCGGCACGACGGCAAATTTCTCCCTCCGGGTCTCAGCGTTCGGGATTTTTTCGCCCGGACCAGAATCGCCCGAACCAGCCGGATCGCATCTCCGGGGGAAGCGGATTCATCATCTCCGAGGATGGTTACATCCTGACCAACAACCACGTCGTCGAGGGCGCGGACCTTCTCACCGTTTTTCTTCAGGATCGGCGCTCTTTCGAGGCCCAGGTGGTGGGACGGGATCCGTTCACGGACGTTGCGGTGATCAAGATCGACGCACCGGGGCTGACCAAGCTCAACTTCGGGAGCTCCGCCAATCTCCGTGTCGGGGAGTGGATCATGGCCATCGGCAACCCCGGCTTCAGTGGCGCTAGCTCTCCCCTGGATTACACGGTGACCGTGGGGATCGTCAGCGCGCTCGGGCGTCCCCTTCAGTTGCTTTCCCGCGGGCTCCGGGAGGACGAGGCGACGAGGGGCAACGCCGGATTCGCCATCGAGGACTTCATCCAGACGGACGCCGTGATCAACCCCGGCAATTCCGGCGGGCCGATGGTGAACCTCAGAGGGCAAGTCGTCGGAATCAACTCCGCCATCGCCAGCCAGACGGGATTCTACCAGGGTTACGGGTTCGCAATTCCCATCGACCTCGCCTACCGGGTCATGGAGGACTTGATCGAGTTCGGGCAGGTACGGAGGGCCTGGCTCGGCGTCGCGATGCGCGCGATCGACCAGATCTCGGCCGAGAGTTATGGCCTCCCCACGGTTTCGGGCGTCGAGTTGACCACGATCACCGAGGGCGGGCCGTCGGAGGCTCAGGGCCTGCGCATCTATGACGTGATCGTAGAAATCGACGGCCAGGCTATCGGGCGCGTGGGGCAGATGCAGCAGGCGATCGCGATGAAACGCCCGGGGGACCGCATCGCCGTCGGACTGTACCGGGACGGGAG
>Ga0209988_10000690_pt1 | contig 21385 bp, 20 predicted proteins | sample N075metaG_FD_183115 | JGI IMG/M metagenome (GOLD analysis project Ga0209988, IMG submission 183115) | Deep subsurface microbial communities from Kermadec Trench to uncover new lineages of life (NeLLi) - N075 metaG (SPAdes) (version 2) | ecosystem: Environmental > Aquatic > Marine > Ocean trench... | reverse complement strand
GCGCCGATGAGCCGCATCGAACCGGCATCGGCGACCAGCTTGATCAGGCCGCGGGTGTCGCGCGCCGCCAGCGCCCTCGGCACGTTCTCGAGCCCGAGGACCGTGGTCTTGACGTCGATTCCGGCGGCGCGGGCGGCGGCCTCGGTCAGGCCCACCGTGGCGACGTTGGGATCGGTGAAGACCACCGCCGGCATCGCCGCATTGTCATAGCGCAGGGTATCGCCGTTCAGCGCGTTGCGGGCCGCGAGCTTGGCCCCGTAGGCCGCCATGTAGACGAACTGGTCGCGCCCGGTGACGTCGCCGGCGGCGTAGACCCCGGCGCGGGTGGTCCGCATCCGGTCGTCGACCGTGATCGCGCCGCGGCGGTCGGTAACGATCGCTGCCGCCTCCAGCCCGAGTCCGTCGGTGTTCGGGCGTTGCCCGTTCGCGGCGAGCACCGCCTCGGCCTCGATCTCGATCCGCTCGCCGTCGCGGGTCACGATCAGGCGCGCGCCGGCCGCGGTCCGCTCGATCCGCTCGTAGGCGATACCGCTGACAAAACGCACGCCTTCGTCTGACAGGTAGCGGGTCAGCGCCTCGGCGATCTCCGGCTCACCCTCCGGCAGCAGCCCCCGGCGGCTGACCACGGTGACCGCGACCCCGGCCCGGGCGAAGAACTGGGCCAGTTCGGCGCCGATATAGCCCGCCCCGATGACCAGCAGCGAGGCCGGCGGGCGTTCCAGTTCCATCGCGGTGGTGCTGGTGAGGTAAGGCACCTCGCCGATGCCGGGGATCGAGGGCGCGGCGGGGCGCGCGCCGGTGGCGATCACGATCTTGTCCGCGGCCAGCGGCGCGCCGTCGACCAGCAGCGCCCCGCCGGCGCCGAAGCGCGCCGCGCCCTCGCGATAGGCGATCTGGTTGTAGGATGGCAGCAGGTCGATGTATTTCGCCTGGCGCAGGCTATCGACCAGCGCCTGCTTCTGCACCACCATCGCCCGCCAGTCGGTCAGCCGGGCCTCGGCCTCGATGCCGTCGAAACGCCGGGCGGCTTTCGCCTGATGCAAGGGCTCGACCGCCCGGAGCAGGGTCTTCGACGGCACGCAGCCGACATTGACGCAGGTGCCGCCGATGGTCCCGGCGCCGATCAGCGCCACCTGCGCGCCCTCCTCGGCGGCGGTGATGGCGGCGGAAAACCCGGCCGAGCCGGCGCCGATCACGGCGAGGTCGTAGCCGGCGCGCCGGTTCGGGGTGGAGCGGTCGTTCATTGGGTGGGGTTTTCCTCGTGTGTTGGCGTTCAGATTACTCGGCGGTTTCCGACGCCGGCGCCGCCGCGTAGCGTTTCAGATAAATGCCGTAACCGGCGACGAGCGCTGCCGCAGCCAGCGAGATCCGCAACGCATAGCGGAACTCGAGCCAGATGATGAGCGCCGAGAAGGCGACGACGGTGATCAGGATCACCGCCTTTGGCGAGGCGTTCGGGCGACCGGCGCGGAGATGGAGCGCAAAGGCGGTCAGACCCAACGAGGCGAACAGCGCCGGGAACAGCCCGTAGTCGAGCCAGCCGATGATCGCCGACAGGCCGACCCCGGCCACGATCAGCACCAGCAGCGGCGTGAAACAGCAAACCGCGGCAACGGCGGAGCCGATCAGCCCGGTGCGCAGAAGTTGCCGGTCATTCATTCGCGATATCTCCGCGAAAGGTGTCCGGTGTCCGGTGCGTCGCCCGGCGTATCCGGGTGACCACGACGGCCAGCACCAGCGCGGCAAGACCGAGGCCCAGCCACCAGACGTTGTCGAAAATCAGCGCTGCCAGCCCGGCGGCCCCGAGGCTCAGCAGCAACAACGGCACCAGGCAGCAAACCACCATGACGCCCGCTACAAGCGCCATCAGACCGGTCGAAGGCTGCCCGTTTCCTTGCCCCATCGTCAGCCCTGCGGTTCGACCAATTCGACGCCGTAGTCGTAGCCGTAGTCCTCGAGCGCTTTCAAGAAATCCGCGTAGCCCGCGATCTCGTCGTCATAGACGATGGTGACGATGCCGGTGGCGTAGACCGCCTCGACCTGGCTGACGCCAGTGATCCGGCCGAGCGCCGACCGGGCGATGTAGGGGCAGCTCGGGCAGCCGGTAATACTGGGCACGAAAAGCTTCAGGGTCTCGGTCTGCCCGGCCAGCGCGGGCGCCGCCAGCGCCGCCAGCACGGTGAAGGCAAGAAGGGAATGTTTCATCAGCGGGATCTCCGGTCTCAGAGTATATAGGGGATGACAAAGGGGTAGATGATCGCGGCCAAGACCAGGACCGTCGCCGACCAGAGCGCGGTCTTGACCAGCCGTTTCGGCAGCGGCCGGGCGCAGGCGGCGCCGTCGGCGCAGGCCGCCTTCGGCCGGCGGTAGACCTGCCAGAAGCCGTAGCCGATCGAGAGTGCGGCAAAACCGATAAAGTATGGCTGGTAGGGCGCGAGAGAGGCCAGGCGGCCGACCCAGACCCCGCCGACGCCGAGGCTGAACAGCACCAGCGGCAGGATGCAGCACCCGGTCGCCGCCAGGGCGCCCAGTACGCCACCGGTAGCGGCAAATTCCTCGCGGCGGAATCCTCCGGTCGATGCCGACGCTGATTCCGCCACTTCCGATGTCGCACCCGATTGTAATGCATTCATCGATATTTGCTCCTCGCGAATCACTTCATGGCGCAATATGCCTCATGTAGCTACTACAGGTTCAAGGGGTATCTTTAGTAGCCCCCACTCCGCGTGGGATGGTTTTGCCGTTTTGCCATGCCCTAAAAGGGGGCCATGGGCGCATCGCCTCAGCGTCCCATGCCGCACAATACTTCGCCTCTCCCTGAAAGCGCTTGATGAGCGGATTGGGGATCACCACCCGCGAAGCCAAGCGCAAGCGATGCAACGACGTCAACGCCGGTTGAAAACTGACAGGGCGGCTCGATATGGTCGCGCGGTCTAACTATCGGCATCTGACCTACCGCTCGGATCCCGTTCCGTGAGACCATCACAGCCGTCGCCGACAAAACTATGGTATACTCGCGGCGGGTGCGCTTTGGCTCGTGGCGCGCCGCGCGGATGCGGCCTGATAAAGTCGCTGCTCGCGCGTCCGCTTGAAGGGCCGGTGCGACGCGCCGGTCGGGGAGGATGCAACCCGTACGACAAATAACGGTCGATTATGGATCTCGTCATCGCCATTGGCCTGATTGCAGTAAAGGTCGCTATAATGATAGCGGTCCTTTTTGTGCTGCCGTTGCCGCTGGTGTGGCTGGAGCGCAAGATCGCCGGCCATATGCAACAAAGGTTAGGGCCGATGCGCGTTGGCTGGCACGGGATATTGCAGCCGGTGGCGGACGGGATCAAGCTGCTGACCAAGGAGGATCATATCCCGGCCGAGGCCGACCGCTTCCTGTTCAAGCTGGCGCCGATCCTCGCCATGGTCCCGCCCTTCGCCGTCTTCGTCACCATTCCGTTCGGCGAGAGCTTCTCGGTTCTGGGCGCCGAGATTACGCTCTACGTGTCCGACATGAACGTCGCGCTGCTGTTCATCCTCGCGGTGATCGGAATCGAGGTCTACGGGGTGATTTTCGGCGGCTGGGCGTCCAACAGCAAATACGCGGTGCTGGGCAGCCTGCGGACCTGCGCCCAGATGATCAGCTACGAGATTCCGATGGGGTTCGCGGTCGTCGGCGTCGTCATGCTCGCCCAGTCGATGAGCCTGCTCGAGATCGTGCGGGCGCAGTCCGAGGTCTGGAACATCGTCTACCAACCGGTCGGCTTTTTCGTGTTTTTCATCGCCGGTCTCGCCCAAGCGCAGCGAATTCCCTTCGATCTGGCCGAGGCGGAAGGCGACCTCGGCGCTGGGTTTCACACCGAATACAGCGGCATCCGTTTCGGTTTCTTCATGCTCAGCGAGTACCTGATCATGGTGGTGGTCTCAGTCCTGACCGTCATCCTCTTCTTCGGTGGATGGAACGGCGTCCTGATCCCCCTGCCGCCGCTGATCTGGTTCATCCTCAAGGTCGCCTTTTTCATCTACGTATTCATGTGGTTCCGGTTCACTTTTCCCCGCTACCGCTACGACCAGTTGATGACGATCGGGTGGAAGGTCTTGCTTCCGCTGTCACTAGCGAACATAATGCTGACTGGTATCTTTTTCTCGTGAGGTGACAGCCGGACTACACGGTGACACGGACATGCCGCAAGCAGTGGACGAAAAACGGAACTGGATCGCATGGGCGTTCTTCGCCGAAATGGCCGACGCCCTGTGGTTGACGTTGAGCTACATGTTCTCGAAAACGGTGACCGAACAGTATCCGGACAAGGAGACGTGGTCAGCCTATCCCCGCCACCGTGGGCATCATTTCCTGAAGCGGGACGAGGAAGGCGAGATCAAGTGCGTGGCCTGCGAACTCTGCGCCAAGATCTGTCCCTGTTACTGCATCACCGTGGTTCCTTACGAGGACGAGAAGGGCGCACGGCGCCCGTTGAAGTTCGACATCGACATGGCGCGCTGCCTGTTCTGCGGACTCTGCGAAGATGCCTGCCCGGAGGACGCGATCGCGCTCGGTCAACTATACGAATACTCGAGCTTCGAGTCGGAGGATCTCGTGGTCGGAAGGGACGATCTCCTGGCCATGCCCGGCAAGACGGAGTCCGGCGGCGTCGTCGTTCGCTCGCGCCTCAACACCGACGAGGGAGTGCGGGTCGAGGCCAGCGACACGGAAGGATACGACTGGTGGCGGAATATCCGCCGCACGTGAAGCCTCAACCCGGCCGAGGGCGCGTCTCCCCGGGCCGCCTGTCGGAGATGTCCAACCGATCCGGAACACGCGAAGGCTCTACCCTGTTGTTTCCACGCAATTTCCGAGTCGCCAAATGAATTCATTTGGCTCGAAATTGCTCTAACCGGATATATAGTGTTCCAGCTGTTCAATGGTAAATTGTTGTTCAGAGATAATGCTTTTTACTATATCACCGATCGATATTACACCAACCAACTGTTCATCACGCATTACCGGAAGGTGTAGAATACGTTTTTCGGTCATAATCGCCATACATGCTTCGATTGTTTGTTCAGGCGTCACACAAATAACTGATTTTTTCATGACCGCCCGTATTGGTGTTTTGGGTGAGGATCTACCTTTCAAAAATACCTTCCGAGCATAATGCCGTTCGGTAAATATGCCGACAAGCTTCTCATCCTCTTTGATCAACACGGAGCCGATTTCTTCTTTGTCCATTATTTTTAGTGCGTCCAGCACCATGTCATCCGGATGAGCACAATAGAGGTTCTGGCTCTTTGCGTCGAGCAACTGCTGCACCGTTGTCATCCTATAACTCCCTCGACCATGCCCATTTTTCCAGCATTCCTGGATATGCGGATCGCCGATAGATGGGCGAGTAAACCTGCGTTTCTCAGTTAGCCTGTATCCCCCATTCGGATTCCCCATCTGACCTGCCCGAGGTGCAGTTTACGCCGGTTCGACGTGATTTTCCAGACCGGTGCAAACCTGGCTGCCCGTTGGCGGGGTGGACTGCCTCTCGGAAGCGCCTGTGCCACCGAATTCGGTCGTGGTGAGCCTGTTCACCCTCCCGCCCGGACATAGCTGTCCTGTCACCGGGGTTGAGATTGGTCGGGGATCCGGCGCGGCGAACGACCGGTTGTCCAAGGTCATGGCGATCATGACCAGGCAGCGCATGCGCCGCGCGCTGGTGATGGATTGCGAAGCCCTCGCCGCGTCGTCAGCATCGGCGACCTGGTCAAGCACCACCTCGATGAGGTCCTGCACACCGAGCAGGAGCTGCACGATTACATCGCCGGGACCGGCTGCTATCACCAGAGCCTTATCCAACCTGATGGAATCAGGCTGGAGGCTCTATCTCTTTGTTTTTACGCAATTTCCAAGTCGCCAAATGACTTCCTTTGGCTGGAAATTGCTCTAGGCGCCCGGCGGTGAACTTGCGACGGGCGGCAATCCAGGTCGATCAATGGCGGCGCCGATTCAGGCTGGCGCGCCCAGATGCGGGTCGGGCACGGCGTCCATGAGGGCCTCGACGGTCGCGACGGCTTTGCGAACCTCCACCGGGCAGGGGTATTCGCCCCGCTTCATCAGGCTGTTGAGACGCAGGATTCTGTAATTTTCGGGAACGAACACCAGGCCCGTGGGGAAGCGCCTGTTGACCTTGAGTTGCGCCTTCAACTCGCCCTGAGCGGACTGCACCACCACGAGATCCCGGTCCACGAGACCGAGTTCCTCGGCGTCCCGCGCGTTCATCTCGACATAGGGATCGTCTGCGATCGACCTGAGGATCTCCGAGCGTTCGGACAGGTATCCATTGTGGAACAGGCAATTGCCGGTGACCAGAACGAGGCCGCCGATCGCACTGGCGGCGGGCGGCGGCGGCACGAACAGATCGCCGTCCAGCGGCCTTGGCTCGGACGATGTGAACGCTCCGTCCTCGCCGAGCCCGCCCCCCGGTTCGCTCGGTGCGAGACCCACGTAGGCGGGGACCAGACGGGCGATCTCGTCGAAGATTTCGCCGGGCGCAGACGGGTGCACCGTGTGACCGCAGAGCGAGGCGACGAAGTCGAAGATCTCCAGATTGCGCCGGGCCTCGAAGGTCGGCTCCCGGAACTGTCGGACATTCTGGGTTCGGCCCTCGTTGTTGGTGAAGGTTCCGGACTCCTCGCCGTAGCTCGCCGCCGGCAGAACGACATCGGCCACGCCGACGGTGTCGGTGAGGAAGGCGTCCTGCACGATCAGGAGTTCGACGCGGCTGAGTGCCCGCATCGCCAGCGCCCGGTCGGGATAGGACAGGAGAGGGTCGGCGCCAGCGACGTAGAGCACGCCCATCGTCCCCGCATCGCAGAGTTCCAGCATTCGGCCGAAATCAGCGCCAGGTTCGATCGGGACCTCGGCGTCCCACGCAGTCTCGAAAATTGCGCGCGCCGCATCGTCGTCGACCGGCCTCAGGCCCGGCAGCGCGCCGGGCAGAACCCCCAGATCCCAGGCGCCAAGCTGATTGGGGCGGTCGAAGAGGAACTGCACCGCCACGCCCTTGTCGAGGGCGCGCAGGACTCGCACCAGATTGTGGATCATTTGCAGCGACGCCCGCGCATCGGGCGATCTCAGCACCTCGGCGCCGACGAGCACGGTGACAGTCTGGCCGTTCGAGAGCGCGTGGATCAGCCGGTCCAGCGCCTCCCTGTCGGCTGGCGCCGCAAGTCCCGCCGATCCGTCAAGAGTCGCGCGCACCGCGTCAAGGTTGGGAAACGCGTCTCGCACCGGGGCTTGATCGGCCGTCGCCGTCAGCAGCCCTGTCAGCACTGCGGAGAGGATCGCGGTCTCGCCGCCCGGCGGAATGCGGACGACGCCCTTGGCGTCGGCGTCCAACCGGGACGGCCGCGTCGAGAGCATGAACAGCTCGGTTTGCCGGCTCCGCACCACACCCCGCAGCAGATATTCGGTGACCGGGTTCTCCTCGGTCACGTCGCTGCCGACGACGAGGACACAATCGCCGTGGATCACCTCATCCAGCGGCGCGCGGGCGTAGAAGTTCTCGATCAGCGGGCCCAGCGCATCGAAGGGGGCGGACCAGCGCGACGACGAGTCGATGTTGTTGGACTTGAACACCGTCCGCATCAGTTTCTGGAACTGGTACAGCGCCTCGTTGGTCAGGCGGGGCGAGGCCAGCCCGCCGACCGTCTTACCGTTCTCGCCGTTCTCGCCAAGGATCTCGGACAGGCGCTCGCGCAGGTAGGCGCCCGCCTCGTCCCACGAGACCGGAACGAGGCCGCCGTCGCGGCGGATCATCGGCCGCTTGATCCTGTCCTCGCTTTCGATGAAGTCGAGGCCGAACCGTCCCCGAGCGCAGAGCAGTTCCAGGTTCACCCCGTGTTCCCATTTCGAGCGCACCCGCATAAACTCGCCGTCGCGCGCGCCGACGGTGAGGTGACAGCCGGTGCCGCAATGCGGGCAGATCGTATCGGTTTCGACGAGGTCCCAGGGCCGCGACTTGTAGCGGTAGGGGAAGCTCATCAGCGCGCCGACCGGGCAGACCTCGACGCAGTTTCCGCACTGATCGCAACTCGCGAGGCTGTTCTGGAAGCCGGTGATCGCGGTGTCCATCCCCTTCTCGACGGTGCCGAGCGCCACCGCGCCGACCACCTCTTCGCAGATCCGGACGCAGCGCTGGCACTGGATGCAGCGGTTCACGTTCATGATGATGACCGGGCTCAGCCGGATGTCCTTCGAGTGGAACACCCGTTTCGGCTCGCGAAAGCGGCTTTTGAGCGGGCCGTATTCCATCACCTGGTCCTGAAGCTCGCACTCGCCGCCCTTGTCGCAGATCGCACAGTCGAGCGGATGGTTAGCGAGCAGCATGTCGAGCATCGAGGAGCGGGTCTGTTCGACCAGCGCTGAATTCGTCGTCACCACCATGCCTTCGGCCACCGTCGTGGCGCAGGAAGGCTGCAACTTGCCCATGCCTTCGATCTCGACCAGGCACATGCGGCACGAGGCCAGCGGGGCCAGCCGCTTCATATAGCAGAAGGTCGGGATGTCGAATCCCAGGCCCTGAGCGACCTCGAGGATCAGTTCGCCCTTTTCCGCTTCAACCGCTTGTCCGTTGATCGTGACGGTTACCATGGCGCTTCCACGATCCTCGCTCAATGAAACGGGCACTGGCCGGTTTCGATATGGACGACGAACTCGTCCTCGAAATGGTCGAGCGCCGCTCGCAACCCCACCGCCGCGCCGTCGCCCAGGGCGCAGAACGAGTTGCCGAAAATTGCCCCGCACAGGTCCCTGAGCAGGTCGATGTCCCCCGGCGCGCCCTCGCCCGCCTCGATCCGGCGCAGCACCTTGACCGCCCAATCCAGCCCCTCGCGGCACGGGGTGCACTTGCCGCAGGATTCCTCGTGGAAGAAGGCGATGATCCGCGTCGTGACCTTGACCATGCAGGTCGAGTCGTCGATCACGATCACGCCCGCCGAGCCGAGCATCGAGCCGACGGCGGCGAGGGAGTCGAAATCCATGCCGACGTCGAGTCCGCTTGCCGGGATCAGCGGCGCCGAGACCCCACCGGGGATCACCGCCTTGATCTTGCGGCCGGGAGGCGGGCCGCCGGCGTGGTCCTCGACCAGTTCGCGCAGCGAGATTCCCATGGGCAGCTCGTAGAGTCCGGGCTTCCGGACCTGCCCACTGAGGCAATAGAGCTTGGGGCCGGGGCTCTTTGCCGGCCCGATGTTACGGAACCAGTCCGGACCCCGCAGCACGATATGCGGCACGCAGGCGAGGGTTTCGACGTTGTTGATCACGGTCGGGCTGGCGTAGAGCCCCTCGACGGCCGGGAACGGCGGCTTCAGGCGCGGTTGCGCCCGCTTGCCCTCCATCGAGTCGAGCATCGCCGACTCCTCGCCGCAGATATAGGCGCCGGCGCCGCTGTGGATATGGATGACAAGATTGAAATCCGCGCCGAGGATACGCTCACCGAGATAGCCCTTGGCGTGGGCCTCGGCGATCGCCGCCTCAAACGCCCGGATCGCCAGCACGAATTCGCCGCGGATGTAGATATAGGCGATCTCGGCCCCGATCGCGTAGGCGGTGATCGCCATGCCCTCGATCAGCTGATGCGGATCGCGCTCCATGAGGATCCGGTCCTTGAAGGTGCCCGGCTCGCTCTCATCGGCGTTGCAGCACAGGTAAGTCGGTTTTTCGGAGTTTTTGGGCACAAAGCTCCATTTGAGCCCGGTCGGAAAGCCGGCGCCGCCGCGGCCGCGGAGTTTTGAATCTTTGACCAGCTCGATCAGCTTGCCGGGCTCATACTCGCTCAGCGCCTTCGCCAGCGCCCGATAGCCGCCCGCCGCCTCATAGGCGTCGATCCGGCAACCGTCCGGCGCGTCGATATTCTTGAGCAGGACCTGATCGAACATGGCGCCCTACTCTCCTGGCTGCGCGGTGGCGGCGAGATCGGCGGACCCCGGCTGCCCGGCGGTCGCTCTCAGCTTGTCGAGGAGCCGGTCGATTCGACCCGCGTCGAGATCGCCGTGAAAGTCATCGCCGACCTGCATCATCGGCGCCATCTCGCAGGCGCCGAGGCACTCCACCGTGGAGAGCGTGAACAGCCCGTCCGGCGTGGTGCCGCCCTTCTCGATCCCGAGCGCATCCTCCATGTGCGTGAGCAGAGCCTCGGCCCCAAGCAGCATGCACGAGACGTTGTCGCAGAGCTGGAGGTGGAACATGCCCACGGGTTCGGTATGGAAAAGCGTGTAGAACGTCGCCAGCTCGTAGACCCAGATCCGCTCCACCCCGAGGATGTCGGCGACCTCCTCCAGAACCTCGCCCGGCAGATAGCCGTGCTCCTCTTGCGCGATCATCAGCGCCGGCATGATCGCCGAGCGCTGGTCCGGATACCGCGCCGCCGCCGCTTCGATTTTCTCGCGCATGGTCATCGCGAACCGGATCCTCCGCTACTTGTCCACTTCGGCCATCACCGGGTCCAGACTGCCCAACAACGCAATCACGTCCGCCAGGTATTTCGCATTGCCGGCCCCGTACAGAGCCTGAAGGTTGACGAAGGAGGGCGCTCGCACTTTCATCCGGAGCGGTTTCTCCGAGCCGTCGCTGATGATGTAGAAGCCGAGCTCGCCCTTCGGCGCCTCGATCGCCGAGTAGACCTCGCCCTTCGGCACCTTGAAGCCGTAGGCCGAGAGATCGAAATGCTGGATCAGCGCTTCCATGGAGCAGTTGACCTTCTCCTTGTTCACCGGGAAGGCCACCGTCGGCATGTCGATCAGGAACGGCCCCTCGGTCATCTGGTCGAGGCATTGCTCGATGAGCCGGACGCTCTCGCGCATCTCGTCGACGCGGCATTGCCAGCGGGCGAAGCAATCGCCCTCGTCGCGGGTGATGACGTTGAAATCCAGCCGGTCGTAGATCTCGTACGGCTCGTCGCGGCGGATATCCCAGTCCACGCCTGAGGCCCGCAGATTGGGCCCGCTCAGGCCGAGGTCGATCGCGTCCTCGGCGGTGATCACGCCGACCCCCTTCGTGCGCTTGAGAAAGATCCGGTTCTTCTCGACCAGCCGCTCGTAATCGCGGATCCGGTTCGGGAAGATCTCGCAGAACTCCCTGATCTTGGCGATGTGCTCGTCGAGCAGGTCCTCGCGCACGCCGCCGACCCGGCAATAGGAGGTGTGCATCCGCTGGCCGGTGATCATCTCCAGCAGGTCCATGATCATCTCGCGCTCGCGCATCGCGTAGAGCAGCACGGTCATCGCGCCCAGGTCCATCGGCAGCGCGCCGACGATGAGCAGGTGGCCGGAGAGCCGCGAGAGCTCGGCCATCATTACCCGGATGTACTGCGCGCGCTCCGGCGCCTCGATGTCGAGCAGCTTCTCGACCGTCAGCGCGAAGGCGAGGTTGTTCGAGGGCGGGCAGAGATAGTCCAGCCGATCCGTCAGCGGAAAAATCTGGGTGTAGGTGAAGCTCTCGGCCAGTTTTTCGGTGCCCCGGTGGAGATAGCCGATATGCGGATCGATGCGCTTGACAATCTCGCCATCCATTTCGAGGACGAGCCGCAACACCCCATGGGTGCTGGGGTGCTGCGGGCCGAGATTGAGAAGCACCTCCTTGGTGTTCGGCGCTTCTTCGCTCGGCGTGCTCAATTCTGTGACTTCGGTCATCTCGAGTCCTCGGCGCGGGATAGCCCTCCTTCGGTCACCATTTTCTTGTGGCGAGATCCGGCGCCGACGGCGGTGTTCCCTCGGCGCCGAACGGGTTCAGCTCGTCCTTGTAGCCCCGCAGCGGAAAGTCCTTGCGCTGGGGGAAGCCCTCGAAGCCCTCCCACATGTAGATCCGGCGCAGATCGGGATGGCCGTCGAACACAATGCCGTACATGTCATAGGCTTCGCGCTCGTGCCAGTTTGCGGTGCGCCAGACCCCGGTCACCGACGGGATATGCGGCGGGTCGCCAAGCCGGCATTTGATCCGGACGCGCCATTTGTTCGGCAGCGAGTACAGGTGATAGACGGCCTCGTAGCGGGGCGTCTCGGGGTGGAAATCGACCCCGCAGATGTCGGAGAGGAAATTGAATTCGAGTTCCGGGTGCTCTTTCAGAAACCGGCACAACTCGACGATGAGGTCAGGCGGCGCCGCGAAGGCGTGGACGCCATGCGCGAACCCGAGATCGTCGACCGCCCCGCCAAAGCGCTCCTCGATCCGGGCGAGGTAGAGGGGCGCCTCCACGGTCACGTCGCCAGTGCCTGGCCCAGAGGCGTCCCGGCCAGCGCACTGGATTTCTTGATCTTCTCCTGAAGCAGCAGGAAGCCATGCATCAGCGCTTCCGGCCTCGGCGGGCATCCCGGCACATGCACGTCCACCGGCACGAAGGTCTCGGCGCCCTGCACCACCGCGTAGGTATTGTAGACCCCGCCCGAGATCGCGCAGGTGCCCATGGCGATGACCCAGCGGGGTTCGGGCATCTGGTCGTAAAGACGGCGCACCACGGGGGCGAATTTCCGCGTCACCGTGCCGGCGATGATCATCACGTCGGACTGGCGCGGCGAGGGCCTGAACACCACTCCGAAGCGGTCTAGATCGTAGCGCGAGCAGCCGGCCGCGATCATCTCGATGGCGCAGCAGGCGATGCCGAAGGTTTCCGGCCACAGCGACGATTTCCGGCTCCAGTTGATGATGCTGTTGGCGGTGGTGAACAGTATGCTCTCGCGAAAGTTGCCTACGCTTCCCATTCCAGCGCCCCCTTTATCCAGGCGTAGGCGAAGCCCACCAGCAGGAGAACGATGAACACGACCATCTCGATATAGCCGACCAGCCCGATCTCCTTGAGGACAACCGCCCACGGAAACAGGAACATGGCCTCCACATCGAAGACCACGAACAGGATGGCGATCACGAAAAACTGGACCTTGAAACGACCCCCCGCCGCCTCACCCGCCGGGTCCATGCCGCACTCGTAGGGCATGTTTTTCGCCGGATACGGATTGGACGGGCGCACCAGGGACGACACGAACAGCGTCGCCAGCGCCACCAAGACAACCCCGGTCACCATGAAGAGAACCGGCAGAAAAACCATTCCAGTCATGCCACATTGCCCCGGTTACTTATCGAGGGCTTTGCTCGGGCGACAACCGGCCAATGTCGAGGCAAGTCATGGACACCCCCGGGAAGCGACTTGGGCATTCCTTTCTTCCTGTCTCAATATTTTGCGTAATGTCTTCCTGTCTCAATATATCCGGAATGGTAGACATTTCAAAGAAATTTCGGCTAGCTCCCGAACACGGACTGTTGAGCCAGGCTGAGAAACCAGGCTGGAAACAACCCAATGCCGATGGTCCCGGCGGCCGTGATGGCGAGCGCGATGCGGACCGGGAGCGTCAGCGCCGGATTGAAAGCGCCGGCCGGCTCGCGCATGTACATCACCATGACGATGCGGATGTAGAAATAGGCGGCGACGGCGCTGAGCAGCACGGCAATCACCGCAAGGGCTATGAAGCCTTGCTCAATGAGGGCCACGAGCACGTAGAACTTGGCGAAGAACCCGGCGGTCGGCGGGATTCCGGCCAGCGAGAATAGGAACAGCAGCATCAAGAGGGCGAGCACGCGATGGGATTTGGCGAAGCCGGCGTAATCCTCGATCGCCTCGCCCGAGAAGTCGCTGTTGCGCATCATGATGACGATGCCGAAGATGCCGAGGTTCATGAAAACATAGATCAGCAGGTAGAGCATCACGCTCGCGACCCCGTTGACGCCGCCCGCGACCACGCCGAGCAGCGCGAACCCGGCATGGGCTATGCTGGAATAGGCCAGCAGACGCTTGATGTTGTCCTGCACCAGCGCGACGAAGCTGCCGAGCGCCATCGTGACCACCGCGATCACGGCGACGACGATCCAGACGTCCGAGGCGGCGATCAGCGGGTTGAGGAAGACCCGCAGGATGACCGCGAAGCCGGCCGCCTTCGGCCCCACCGACAGGAAGGCGGTGATGGTCGTCGGCGCACCCTCGTAGATATCCGGCACCCACATGTGGAACGGGACCGCGCCGACCTTGAATACCAGCCCGGTGACGATGAAGACGATCGCCAGCAGCAGGCCCGGATCCAGCGGGGCGTCGGCGGTCAGCGTGGCGGCGATCGCGTCGAGCTGGGTCGTGCCGGTGAGCCCGTAGACCAGCGACACTCCGTAGAGGAAGATCCCCGACGACACCGCGCCGAGGATCACGTATTTCAGCGCCGCCTCGTTCGAGCGCCGATCGTCGCGGAGGAAGCCGGTCAGCACATAGGTGGACAGCGCCATGAGTTCGAGACCGACATAGATCGAGAGCAGATCGGTCCCCGAGGCCATGATCATCATGCCGGAAAGCGCGAACAGCAGCAGGACGTAATACTCGCTGCGCTCGATCTTCTCGATTTCGGCGTATTTGGGCGACAAGAGCAGGGTGAGCGCGGTGGCGAGGTAGAACAGCATCTTGAAGAAGCTCGCGAAGCCGTCGACGACGAACATCCCGCTATAGGCGGGCCGGACGACCCCGGCCAGGGCCAGCGTGGCGGCCGCGGCGGCGGCTACGATGGCGATCGACGCCCAGACGAGGACGTGGCTGCGGCCCTTCGGGACGAACAGGCCGACGATCAACAGCACGCAGGCCCCGGTGATCACCACGATCTCGGGCAGGCTCGCGAGGACCGACTGGAGGAGCGCGGCGGGGGTCATGGGCGCTCCGCCCGCGAAGGTTGGCCGTAGACCTGCTGCAAGAGGTGCTCGGCCGACACATGGATGATGTTCAGGAACGGCTTCGGATACAGCCCGACCCAGAACACGAAAACCGCCAGCGGCAGGATCGCCGCCAGTTCGCGGCGGTTGATGTCCCAGATCTCGTAGCGCTGGCCGACGGAGGCCGGGCCGAGCGCGACTCGCCGGAACATCCCGAGCAGATAGGCCGCGGCGAGCAGCGCGCCGACGATGGCGGCGGCGCCGACGGCCAGGTTGGCGCCAAACGCGTCGGCGAGAATGAGCAGCTCGCCGACGAACGAATTCGTCCCCGGGAGCGCCATCGAGGACAGGATGAAAATCGCCAGGAAGACCGTGTAGACCGGCGCCGCCTTCATCAGGCCGCCATAGTCCGAAATGCTGCGCGTGTGGGTGCGCTCGTAAATCAGGCCGACGAGCAGAAACAGCGCGCCGGTCGTGATCCCATGATTGAACATCTGCAGAATTGCGCCCTCCATCCCGCGGATGCTCAGGGTGAAAATCCCCAGCGTCACGAACCCCATATGGCTGATGCTCGAATAGGCGACCAGCTTCTTCAGGTCGTCCTGCGCCAGCGCGAGCAGCCCGCCATAGACGATCGCGATCACCGACAGCACGAGGACCAGCGTCGAATAATACAGCGACGCATCGGGCAGCATCGGCAGCGAGAACCGCAGGAATCCGTAAGCGCCCATTTTCAGCAAAACCCCGGCGAGGATGATGCTGCCCGCCGTCGGCGCCTGCACATGGGCGTCGGGCAGCCAGGTGTGCATCGGGACCATCGGCACCTTGACGGCGAAGGCGATCAGGAAGGCGAAGAACAGCCAGCTCTGGACCGCGAACGGATAGTCCTGCCCCATCAGGGAGAGGATGTCGAAAGTCTCGCCGCCCTGGAAATAGAGGACGATGACGCCGATCAGGAACAGCACGCTGCCCGCCAGCGTGAAGAGGAAGAACTTGAACGCCGCGTAGACCCGGCCATCCCCGCCCCACACGCCGATGATCATGTACATCGGGATCAGCATGGCCTCCCAGAAGACGTAGAACAGGAACAGGTCCAGCGCGCAGAACACCCCCAGCATCAGCGACTGCATCGCCAGCAGGCTGATCATGAACTCCTTCACCTTGTGGTCGATGGCGACCCACGAGGCGAGCACGCTGACCCCGCCGAGCAGCGCGGTCAGAAACACGAACAGCGCGCTGATCCCGTCGACACCGAGGGCGAACGAAACGCCAAGCGCCGGGATCCACTCGCGCGTCTCGGTGAACTGCATCTCGTAGGTCGTGGTGTCGAAGCCGAGCAGCAGGCCGATGCACAGGACGAAATCGACGACGGTGACGGTCAGCGCCGTCCATCTCACGGCGTTGTCGTCGCGCAGGAACAGAATAACCAACGCCCCGGCCGCGGGCAGGAACACGATGACGCTCAACAACGGAAAGTCCATCGTTCCCCGCTTACCGCCAGGCCACGGCGAAGACCGCGATGGCCGCGATCAAGCCGGCGACCATCGCCACGGCGTAATGGGTCACCACGCCGGTCTGGAGCCGCCGTAGCGCCCCGCCCCCCCGCAGGACCGAGCGGGCGATGCCATTGACGATGGCGTCCACCCCATGCAGGTCGATCCACAGCCCGGTCCGCGCCAACCTGTGGAGGAAGGGCAGCGCCGTGGTCTCCGATACGGAGCTCACCGCCTGCTCGTAGCGCGCCAAAGGTTTCTCGGCCAGCCACATGAACAGCCTCGCGCCCTTGCGGTAGACCCAGTCGGTGTCCAGGCTGACGGTGTTCTCGGGATCGAGCGCCTTGAGGAGCAGGACGAAGCCCAGCGCCGTGAACATCAGGATGCCGAGGCTCTCGGTGATGTGCACCCCGGTGTAGGGCTGGAAGTCGACCGCATAGGGCAGCAGAGCGTAGAGCGGCTCGGGAAACACGCCGATCGCGACGCAGAGCACCGCCGCCATGCCCATGGCGATCAGCATGTTGCGGGGCGGCTCTTGCACCCGCAGTCCGGAATCCTTGCCGAAGAACATGTAATAGGGAAGCTTCAGGCCGGTGTGCAGGAAAGTGCCGGACGCCGCCAGGGTCAACAGCAGCACCACCAGCGCCCGGTGGTCGTTCCCGGCGGCGGCGATCACCATCGACTTGGTGACGAAGCCGCTGAAGAACGGGAACGCCGAGATCGCGAACGCCCCGATCATGTAGAGTGCGACCGTCAGCGGCATGGTCTTGTAGAGCCCGCCGAGCTCGGTGAGCTTGCGTCGGCCGGTGACGTAGATCACCGCGCCGGCGCCCATGAACAAGAGCGATTTGTAGATGATGTGCGCGAAGGCATGGCTGGCGGCGCCGTTCACCGCCAACTCGGTGCCGATGCCGACGCCGGCCACCATGTAGCCGACTTGGCTGATGATGTGATAGGCGAGCAGCCGCCGGCAATCGTTCTCCAGAACCGCGTAGATCACGCCGTAAATGGCCATCGCGACGCCGAGCCAGACCAGAAGCTCGGTCCCCGAAAACGCCCGCGCCAGCACGTAGACGGCGGTCTTGGTGGTGAAGGCGCTCATGAACACCGCGCCGGTCACGGTCGCCTCGGGATAGGCGTCGGTCAGCCAGGCGTTGAGCGGCGGCACCGCGGCGTTGAGCATGAACCCGCCGAGGATCAGGTAGACGGCGACGCCCATGTCGCCCTCGATCGGGCCGAACAGCAGCGAGCCGGTGGCCAGCCCGTAGAGAACGATGCCGCCGAGCAGTGCGACGCCGCCGGTGACATGGACCATCAGATAGCGGAACCCGGCGCGGATCGCCGGCCTGCCGCCCTGCGCGAACACCAGATAGGCCGAGGCGAAAGCCATGCCCTCCCAGAACACGAACAGGGTGACGTAGTCGCCGGCGAACACCACGCCCAGCGCACTGCCCATATAGACGAACGCCGCCACATGCTCGCCGGGACGCTTCACATGCAGGGCGTAAACCATCCCGATCAGCGACATGATGGTGAACACCAAGGCGAAGACCACGCTGAGCTTGTCGACCTTCACCAGCAGGATCTCTTGGCCGAGGAAAGTCGTGGCGCCGTAACTCCCCGGCGTCATCGAGGCGACGGCGGCGATCGCCAGCGCGGGAATCAGCACCAGATAGGCGCGGCGGATCGTTCCGCTCAGAAACGGGATCGGCAAGGCGCCGGCGATGAACAGAAGGGCGGGATGGACGAACTCAATCATAGTAGTCCTCGCGCCGCATCAGACCGCCCTGATGGCCGAGGAATTTGGAGACGAGGATCAGCAAGACGCAGGAGCCAAGGCCGTAGATGGCCGACCAGCCCGGCAGGCGCTCCCAGAAAAATTCGCCGTGTTCGCGCGTGACCAGAAAATCGGCGATGACGGTCAGCGCGAGGACCAGATAGAAGACGCGGCGGCGGCTCTTCGCGTACGTCTTGTCGCCAAAGAAATCGACAATGCGCTTGATCATTTTATGACTCCCTCGGCCAGGGTCAGGAAATAGTCGGGGTAGATCCCCATCAGCAGCGAGAGGATCGCGGTCGCGACCAGCGGAATCGTGACCAAAGGAATTTCCTTGATTGTTCGGCTGCCTTCCGGCGCCTCCCCGGCCGACTCCTCGACTCCGAAGAAGGCGACGTAGGTCACAGGCAGGAAATAGGCCGCGTTCAGCACCGAACTCACCAGCAGCACGGCGAGGAAGGCCAACTCGCCGGCCTCGACCGTGCCCACCGCCAGATACCACTTGCTGACGAACCCGGCCGCGGGCGGCACGCCGATCATGCTGAGCGAACCGACGAAGAACGCCCCCATGGTCCAGGGCAGCTTGCGGCCGATGCCGGACATCTCGCTGATCTTGCGCTTGCCCGAGGCGCAGTAGATCGAGCCGGCGCAGAAAAACAGGGTGATCTTCGAGAAGGCGTGCGCGGATATGTGGATGATGCCGCCCACCATCGCGCTCGGCGAGAGCAGCACCGCGCCCAGCACGATGTAGGAGAGCTGGCTGACCGTCGAATAGGCCAGCCGAGCCTTCAGGTCGTCCCGCGTCAGCGCGTGGATCGAGGCCATCAGGATGGTGAACGACACCAGATAGGCGGTCGCGATCCCAACCCCGAGGCTGCCCATCAGGTCGATGCCGAAGACGTGGAACACCACCCGGAGGACGCAGAACACGCCCATCTTGACCACCGCCACCGCATGCAGAAGCGCACTGACCGGCGTCGGGGCGACCATCGCGGCGGGCAGCCAGGCGTGCATCGGCATCACCGCGGCCTTGGCGAACCCGAACAGGTAACAGAAATACACGACGCTCAGCAGCGCCGACGAGGCATCGACGCCGGCCAGCAACCCGCCCGGTAAAAAGTCGAGCGATCCCGCCAGATGGTAAGTCAGCGCGAGAGCGGCAAGCAGGACGCTCTTTGACGCGCCCATCAGATAGACGAGATATTTCCGGCTCCCGTCCCAGGCCTCGTCGTCCTCATGGTGGTAGACGAGCGGGTAGGTGATGAGGCTGAGCACCTCGTAGAAGATCACCAGCGTGAACAGGTTCGCGGCGAAGGCCCCGCCCACGGCGGCAGCGAGACTGATGGCGAAACAGACTTGGAACCGGGTCTGCGCGTGCTCGTTGAGACTCCGCATGTAGCCGATGGAATAAACCGCGGTGACGATCCACAGCAGCGAGGAGATCGTCGCGAACACCATCCCCAGCGAGTCGACCCGGAACGCGAAGTCGATCCCCGGCAGGACCTCGAACAGGTCGTACTCGATCGTTCCCCCCGCCAGCACCGTGGGCGCCATCGATGCGACGATCCCGAACATGACCACCGCCGCCACCGGCGAGACGGCGTCCCGGAGCCTGTCGCGATCACGCAGGAGGAGAACCGCGACCGCCGCCAAAACGGCGACGGCGATGGCCAAGAGCGGCCGGATCGATACGACCGGGTCCAAATCGCTACCCTTTCATAATGGTCACCTCGTCGACCTTGAGGGTGGCCTTGTTCCTCACAAGAGCGACCAGGATGCCGAGGGCGACGGCGACCTCCGCGGCGGTGATGGCGATGACGAAGATGGCGAAGATCCGCCCGCGGAAATCGTCGTAGTAGTGCGCGAAGGCGATGAAATTGATGTTGACCGAGTTGAGCAGCAACTCCAGAGACATCAACACGATGAGGATGTTCCGCCGCAGCAGCACGCCGGCCGCGCCGATCACGAACAGGACCACGCCGAGCGCGATATACCACCACAGCGGAACCATCAGTCGGGCTCCTTTCGCGCCAGGACGATGGCGCCGACAAGCGCCACCAGCAGGATGACGGAGACGACCTCGAACGGGAGCAAGTAGTCGGAGAACAGCGTCGTGCTGAGCTCCCTGATCTCGCCGCCAGTGCGCGCGCCGGCCTCGGGGGCCGGCAAGGAGAAGCGATCGCTCGACAGCACGAGAACGAGCATCTCGACGCCGAGCAGGGCGAGCAGCGCAAAGGCCGGGAGATTGCTGTGCGGGAGAAACCGCTCCAGCGTCGCCTTCCGCACGTCGAGCATCATGATCACGAACAGAAACAGGACCATGATCGCGCCGACATAGACGAAGATCTGGATGACCGCGAGCAGGGGCGCTTCCAGAAGGACGAAGATCGCCGAGATCTGAACGAAGCACGCCATGAGCGCCAGTGCGCTGTGGACGGGGTTCCGCGCGAGCACCAAGACGAGGGCCGCGACCACGGCCGCGGCAGCAAACAGAAGAAAGAATCCTTGTTCGATCAACGCGGCCCCCCCGACTCCAATCTCTTGATCGGCATGAAATCGCCGGGTTTGAGAGTGCGACCCGACGTGGGTGAAAGCGCAAATTGTGACTCCAAGTGTGACGCTAGTTGCGAGTTTCCGCAAGAAAGTCTTGGTTGGGGCTGAGAATGGCGTCGCAATACTCGGCCACCTGATCGTCAGGAGGCGACTCTGGCGCGCGGCGTACTACCAATTCTGGTCGATCAGCACCCATGCGCCTAGCGGAGGCACGGATTTGCCGGGACAGGGGTGGTTTTGGGCGCGGAGGCGACCGGTTTCTGGCGGTGAGTTGGAGGTGAGCGTTGCTGGGCGGGCGGTTGAAAAGGAAAAGCCGCCACGATGAAGTGGCGGGGGAAAGTGCGCACATCAACCAGATGGCTCCTCCCGGTAGCATCCATGTCACCTGACAGGACAGGCCTGCGCTGCCCAGGCCAGCAGGGCGCACCCTCAGCGCGTGAAATGACCATTGGGCAGGGTTCCCCACTGCCAGAGCGAGCCGATTAAGGGCGGATCGTCGACCTACCGCACCGGTTTGCGGCTGGAATTGTAGTCGATCGCCCCTGGTGCTACCGTCGTTGGCAACCGGGACGAGCCATCCGGGGAATCCTGGTTGCAATCTGGTGCGAGACTCAGTGATGCGCTATCTCGCGATACCACGGGGTCGCCCCGCATATGGTCAAGACTTTCTACGTCGAAGTTTTGCAATGGAAATGTGAGCACGTTGCTGGACATCATCCGCGCCCAGATCCGCGCCACCGGGCCGATGACGGTGGCCGACTACATGGCGCTGTGCCTCGGGCACCCCAAGCACGGCTACTACACCACCCGCGACCCGCTGGGGGCGGCGGGCGATTTCATCACCGCGCCCGAGAT
>Ga0209988_10000689_pt1 | contig 21403 bp, 27 predicted proteins | sample N075metaG_FD_183115 | JGI IMG/M metagenome (GOLD analysis project Ga0209988, IMG submission 183115) | Deep subsurface microbial communities from Kermadec Trench to uncover new lineages of life (NeLLi) - N075 metaG (SPAdes) (version 2) | ecosystem: Environmental > Aquatic > Marine > Ocean trench... | reverse complement strand
GACCAGGTTACGGCTTGAATATGAACAATCAACTGTGCAGCCACCCTACTTCCCACTGGCGCGGTTTGGAGAATACTGGGTGTATTCAGAAGTCAATGGCGAGCCTTTTTACGATATGTTCGAGACTGAGGGTGAATGGAAACGTCACCACGCGGATTTGAAGGAAGCTGGTGACAAGATATTAGGTCGCGGCAAGTCCCAGACAGATGCCAAGCCGAAGCAGGAAGTACCCCCGGCATTTATTGGCCGGATAGACAAGATCCTGAGTCAACTGGGTGACCACCCGCGTATCCATGAAATAAGGGACGAGGTTTACCAGCTTTACCTGGAATCACTACCGGAGCTTTCGGCTCGTAAACACGCGATTCACCGAAGCAAGATGCGGGGTTTCTACAAAGACCACCTACGCGCCTTTGCCCATAGCGCACAACACGGCTCCAACATGCTTGCCAGGATAAAATACGGCCACAAAATGCAGGCTGTAATCGATGACGCGAAACTCTCTCTCAGCATGGCTCAAACAACAAAAGCATACGATGCCATGCGGGAGGAGCTGGACGCCTACACTGGTTATATGGATGAAAATATCGACGAACAGACTGAGGCGCAAATCAAAACGGAAGCCCTACGCCTTCGCAAAGCCGCCGAGCGCGAGGCGGCAGAGCAGATGGAATTTGAACCAGGCGAGGGATCTGCTGTGCTATATCGCCGCTGGTTGATGTATTTAAAGATCAAGCGCCAGGTTGGTGCGCGCCGGGACCATATCAGTGGTGATTTGAGGTCAGTGTCTGATGCGGTCGAGGAGCGCATTCACCGCCGAGCTATATTGCTGGGGATGGCTGATAATATTAACCGCCAGAAAGACCCGCTAACCGCGCTGCGCCAGGTTGATGATATGTTGGCCGAGTTGCAGAAAACCCATAATGACATCGTCAACCCTCAAATTGCTCCGTGGGCTAATAACATGAATGCGCTTGGCTTTGTCTGGTACCTGGGGTTCACACCAGCGGCTGGCGTGGTCAACCTGATGCAAACTCCTACGATCGCATTGCCTGTTATGGCCGCTCGATATGGGTGGATAAACTCGGCCAAACACATGGGACAAATCACCACCGCGATTGGCAAACAGTTGCGCAAAGATAAGAATCACCCTTATTGGAGCGTTGAAAAACTGCTCAAGAATGATGGTGAAATTGCGGCTTTCAAACGCTGGCACGATGAAGGGATGCTCGATAAAACCCTGGCTCACGATCTACAAGGTATTTCGGAAGAAGGGATCTACACCGGCCAGGTGAAGCACCGTGTAATGAACACAGCCTCCTTTATCTTCCACCAGGCCGAGCGTATGAACCGGGAGATCACGGCGCTGGCGACTTACCGGGCTGCCATAGATAAAGGGGTGCCACCGCTCACTGCGGCCAGGGCAGCCGAGTCCCTTGTTTACAAGACCCATTTCGACTACACGCAGGGCAACCGGCCCCGCGTCATGCGCGGCAATGTATTGCGTGTAGTCACCCAGTTCAAACAGTACAGCCAGAATATTACTTATTTGTACTTGCGCACCGTGCAGCAGGCTTTTGGCAAGGGTACCAAGGAGAATAAAGAGGCTCGTCGGGAAGCAAAGAAAATGCTTTTCAATCTGCTAATGATGCAATTCCTGATGGCGGGTTTCCTGGGTTGGCCGCTGGTTGAGTTGTTTATAATGATAGCCCAGATGTTTGACGATGATGATAGTGCCGAAGACTATAAGGGTAATTTCCAGCAATGGGCCTACGAGAAGTTCGGGGAACGTGGTGGAACAGCCTTTACGAAGGGTGTGCCCAACGCACTGGGTATCGATATGCACTCACGGTTGACACTGTCGGATATATGGTGGCGTTCTTCGGATCGAGAGCTACAGGGTTCTCGTCGCCGCGAGGAAATATTGAAACTCATACTGGGTCCGGTATTCGGGTCCATCCCCATTGATGCTCACCGGGCGGCTGAACAGATGGCTAAGGCCGAGGATTTCTGGGAGTACATGCGCGCTATCGAGACTGCTGCTCCGAAGATTTTTAAGGATATTTCAAAAGGTATTCGGTATTCACAAGAGGGACTGAAAAACCTCAGTGGTGTCGATATCATGCCTCGCGAAGACATTAGCACCGCGGATTCTGTAATACGGGCATTTGGGTTCTCGCCTGCCGAGATCTCCCGGGCCTTTGACGCGAAGGGTGCGATCGAAAGAACGGCAACCCGCCGCAAGTTCCGCAAACGACACATCACCAATCGTTATAGGGTATTGTTCGAGGCGAAAGTCAGAGCGGATAAAGAAAAAATAGTTGTCGATGGCCTGCTTGGCAAGTTAGTCGAGACTGAGTTTATGGTCGAGAAATGGAATAAGGAAAATCCAGAAAATCAGATCGACCTAAGAGATCAGCGTGCCACAATCAAACGGAATTTCAAGGAACGCCTGCAAATGAAGTACGGGGTACGCAGTACCGATGAATCCCGGGATCTAATTAAAAAGTATAGCTTCGGCGGTCAGTAATGGCGGCAGTCGACGAAGTAGTCAATTGGTTTACGACCGCCTCAGATAATCCTTCCCCGATACCACCTGGGCCGGATGGCAAGCGGCCTCGCCGCGTAGGCCTGTCCTTGCAGGAAATGATGGCGTCGATCGCGCGCTATCGCGATACCCTCTCTGGCGTCACCGGCACGATCCTGTTGAGCGGCACAGATCCCCGGCTATCCTGGAACGAAACCGATGGGACTGCGGATAACAAATACTGGGACATCCTGCCGGTAGCCGAACAGTTACGCATGCGCGCGGTCAATGACGCGCAGAACGTATTCACCGACTGGCTCAGGGTAGATCGAACCGGGACCACAATTGATTTAATCGACTTTCGAGCGACAACTGTTCGAGCGACTGGTGTACTGGATGTTACTGGTGATATCACAGTAGCTGGCTCAGTCGACGGCCGTGATGTCGATGCCGATGGCACCAAGCTAGATACCATCGAGACTAATGCAAAAGATGATCAAACTGCCGCTGAGATAGAGGCAATTGTCGATCACGATAACTTGGTTGGTTTCGTTGTTGGCGAACACTTCCTTGAGAACAGTATCGATCACACCGCGATCTTGAACATTGGCTCGAATACCCACGCCCAGATCGATACCCATATTGGTGATGGAACAATTCACTTCACCGAGGCCAGTATCACTATCACTCTCAGCCAGGTATCCGATAGCGGGGCATTGGCGGCTCTAGCCACTGTTGACACGGCAGAGATAGATGACGAGGCGGTCACGCTTGCAAAAATGGCCCACATAGATACGGCTCGAATACTTGGCCGTGTCACAGCCGCTACAGGTGACGTTGAGTCCTTGACCGGCACCCAGACGACCACCCTGATCGATGAGTTCACGGACGCTCTTAAAGGGCTGGCTCCGCTCTCAGGTGGAGGAACGACTAACTTCCTGAGAGCAGATGGCACATGGACTGTACCAGCAGGCAGTGGCGGCAATGTCAGTAACACCGGCACCCCGGTCAATGACCAGGTCGCAGTCTGGACTGACACAACCACCATCGAAGGAACTACAGGCTTAACGTATAACGGTACTGCGTTGTCTATTACCGGGAATATCACGCTGACAGGTACGGTAGATGGTCGTGATGTCGATAGCGATGGGACAAAGCTCGATACCATTGAGACTAACGCGAAAGATGATCAGACCGCTGGTGAAATCGAAGCCATAGTTAGTCACGATAACCTGGTTGATTTTCTTACTGGTGAACATTTTTTGCAGTCGGCTATCAGTATTACTCTCAGTCAGGTTTCGGACAGTGGGGCATTGGCTGCACTTGCTACAGTTGGTACTACTCAGATTGATAATGATGCCGTCACTTTCGCCAAAATGCAGAATATACCCACGGCTAATATTATTGGCAGGGTTACAGGGGGCACAGGCGATCCCGAGGACTTAACAAGCACTCAAGCCACTACCCTGATTAATAATTTTACTTCGACACTGAAAGGATTAGCCCCGTTATCAGGAGGGGGAACAACAAACTTCCTTCGTGCCGATGGTACATGGACGGCACCTTCTGGCAGTGGCGGCAACGTGTCCAATACCGGCACCCCGGTAAATAACCAGCTTGCGGTCTGGACTGATGCTACCACCATCGAAGGAACTACCGGGCTGACCTACGACGGTACTGACTTAAATATTACCGGCAATATCACGTTAACTGGAACAGTAGACGGTATTGATATTGCCACGGACGTTGCTGCCAACACTGCCAAAGTTACCAATGCTACGCATACTCAAGATGTCACCGGTTCCGGGGTATTGATTATCCAGCCAGTAGCGATTTCAAACAAAGCGACTTTAGCAGTAGGGATGGAAGGACTCGATCAGCTATTGGTTCATGATATTAGTGCGGGTCTTCTGAAAAAAATAACAATACGGGATTTCATTCCAGCACAGGAGGCTTTAACCAGCGGCTTGACTGGTACAGACGAGTTAATGGTAAGTGATGGTGGTCTAGCTAAGAGAATGGATATAAGCGTAATGAATGCTTATTTCGATGCTAATTTGAATTTTGGTTCAGGCAATGTCAGTAACGTAAGCACACCGCTTAATAATCAGATTGCAGTCTGGACAACTGCAACCACCATCGAGGGCGACGCTAACTTAACGTGGAATGGATCACTTCTTACAGTAGCTGGTGCGCTGACTGTCACAGGCGCATTCACCAGTCTTGGCATTGACGATAATGCCACAGTAGAAAATTTCCAATTATCAAATAACAATGCTAGATGGGGTGTTGCTGGTTCTCAATTTAATAATTTTCACCTTGCCACAGATCAGTCGATAATTTTATCTGGCGGTAATACTGCTTCCAGTGGTGGCAATATTCAGGTTTTTGGTGCTGGTCACTCAGGTCAGCCCGGTGATATTGCTTTTAAATCATCTACTAGTACATGGATGTTATGGGACGAGTCAGTGGGACAACTTCTAATCTCTACGGACGTAGGCGCTAAAACTCTAGCACTGACTATCAGTCCGACGCAACTCGCAACCTTTGCCGGAGCAGTAACGGTACAAGGAGCATTCACCAGCCTCGGCATTGACGATAATGCCAGTGGCGAAAGGCTTCAATTATCAGACACTGGCATGTTGATGGGGAATGGCAATTTCTTTATTGGAAATCGTGCTAATAATAATTTCATGCAATACCTTGGAGGTAACGCAGGCGCTGTAGGCGGGGGCATGCTGGTTTATGGTGGCGCACATGTATCTCAGGCCAGTGATGTATCTTTAAGAGCAAATACAAATAATTTTCTTTATTGGGACGAATCAGACGGTGAGCTTGAGATTTTTACTGGTTCAGGTTCTAAGACTTCTGCGCTGACTATTGACGCCAGCCAAAGAATGAACTTTGAAGGGTACAGCGAGGATGCCGATAGCTATACAGTAGGTGCTGGTACCAGGACCCTCAATACTACGCTGGCAACATATTTCTATGCCGTGTCGGCAATGACAGCAGTGGCTCTGACCTTTGCATTCACCAACCCAATAGGGACAGGCCGGGTCACCAGTATCATGGTTGAAATGAATAATGCAGCAGGGCTGACAGGTGGCGCACCGACATGGCCGAGTAGTGTTGATTGGGGCAGCAATGGAACCGAACCTACTTGGACATCCGGTATCGATGTGGTTGCGTTCTGGACTCGGGACGGCGGGACTACTTGGCATGGATCGGCGGCGACTCTGGATAGTGCGTAATGCCAGCGTTCACTGCGTTCAAAGTCTTGCCAGCGCCGTTGAGTCCTTTGCAGGAAATGACAGTGGTTGGCGGGAACAAGTTTGTTCTGGCAAGTAATGCTACGTTTCTTGCTTTTGACAAAGCCTTTAAGATTACGGTTGCTTTGGAAGGTGAGTTTTACTCTGACAATATCGGTGTCGATGCTGTCGATATCGGGAACGTATCTACCTGGGCAGAAGTAGAAGTCATCATTGATGCAGGCTGTACCATCTTTGGTAGAGGGGGAAACGGCGGGGTCAGTTCAGCTAGTCCAACTGTCGGTAGTGTTGGTGGTCCCGGCCTGGATGTTAATTCGGCTAATTCATCAGCCGTTTTAAAGATTACTAATAACGGTGAGATAGGTGGCGGAGGCGGAGGCGGCGGTGCTGGAACGCGATCTACAGCCAGTGATTTTGCTGTCTCAAATGGTAAGGAGCCAACTTGTTCAGCGTCTGGGGTTGAACAACGTGGTTCTGGGGGTGGCGGTGGCGGTCGATCTACGGATAACGCAACTTCTGCTGGCGGTGCAGGATCAACATCAACTGGGGGCTGTGCTGGTCCTGCAATTATTAACGGTACGGCGGGTGCGCTCGGTAATGAGATAGGGGGTGGTGCAAGGGGTGTTCGTGGTCAATGTGTACGTAATCTTAATGGTGGTACGAGTTGTGCGCCCTGTACTGCTGTAGTTGGTAACCACGGTGCTGCTGGTGGATCATGGGCAACATCGGGTGCAAGTTCAAACTCCGCTGGTGGAGCCGGTGGAACTTCGGCAACGAATCAAGGCTCGGCTGATTTTACTAACAATGGGACGATACATTAATGGCTAGACTAGCTGCTGATACAAGATTATCGAGTACTTCAAAAGCCTTACATTATTTGATTAAGGATAAATCGGTCTATTTGATTGCCTTATGGCCCTATCCTGAAACGAATCCGGGGACAATAGCAGTGTGGGAATTTAACTATCGAGCGTTGTTTAGTACTTACAAACTTAATTTACAGATCGTATCTGAACCTGATCTAACAATGGATTTACATACGATTCCCTCGGTAGCTATTGAGCAGAAAACTAAGAATACTATCCCGATACAGGATTTTGTTCATCCAGAAAAGGCAGTGTATTATGTTGGTAACTCAAAATATTCGCACCCAAGTCACTGGGCAAAGACAGATTTCTCAGTTCATATAGAAGCACCAAGTATGTATGAACATCCACTTTACGGGCATCAGGCTGCTGCCATTGTCCTCCATGATAGGTACTTAAAAAATGCAAATTTATAATGAATTCCGAGTGATTGATTATCAGCCTGATATTGGTCACTTAGTGTTGGGTTGGTACGATGATCAGCAGCCTTTGGCGGGACAGGTTATCTTGCAACGCGCTCATAAAATTCCAATCGAGGCAGAACAAAACAATTGGACCCGGGCGCAGCTTTTGACCTTTTGGCTACTTGAAGTTGAAGATATAGCTGACATTCCGCAATGGGCGAAAGATGAAGCACACAAAACGAGAGTTGAGTTTGTACTCACCCCCATTGTCCTGCCGTGAGGTAGATGATTTATTCGTCGGTACTACCTTTGGCATGGAGTACGACTGTGGTGATTTTGATCGGCATAAAGAACTACCCGAAGGCAGCGGCACCTGGTGTACAGATGAAGTGGCTACCCGATCTCGATATGGGATCGGGGCAGACCCCTCACTGCAATTCAATATGTTCGGTGGGGAAATGCAGGTTGCCCCCGCTGATAGTGAAGCCGATCTACTTAATCGGATTGATAATATCTTGATCGCGGTGATGCCGTTAGACCGAGTAATATGGCCGAGTACCATTCACATGCATGTTCGCCTTCCCAAGCTCCTGGAACAGCCTGATTTGATTCGATACCTGGTCAAATGGTGTAGCACGCACTGGCATTTATTTGCCGGTAAGATTTATCAAATGTTGCCTACTGAGGCTAATGATTACTATATCTGGAACTTTCAGTGCAACCAAATGGTTAAGGATATGGTGTATGATGAGGCTGCGTTGTTACGCATGGATGCCTGTGCTGATAGTCCAGCAGATATCGCTAAGTCATTGCACAACTGGCCTAAAGATTGGAAAAATGAATGGATAGATTTAAAATCTACAAAACAGGTTAAACGACCAGCGGTGAACTTCGGGCATTTAGCTCTTAATGAAACTATTGAGTTCCGCTGCTTCCAGGCCACAATGAACCGTGAGATTCTGGCAAATATCATTGCCTTCCCGTTACGGTTTTTACGTGTGGCCCTAACCCGTGATCGTGATCCCACTCGTATTCTGCGCGGTCTAATATTTCAGGATTTATTCACCTTTGTCCATGCGGGCGACACTGAGCAAACAGTAGAACTTACTCGTCGATCAAATCGATATTTCAACGATCAAGTTGCTGTGCGGAAGGCAATACACGCAGCGTTGATAAGTAAGAAGCTAACCCTTGCTGAACTCAATTATCCACAGTATTGGATCGATCTTGGGTTTCAATGATTATAAAAAATTTAATAGACCCCTTCCCTCACACCATGTTCTACGATTTTTATGACGAGAAAGAGTTACAGGGGATATGGCAGGAACTGGACTTTCTGAACCAACCAAATAAGTTAATGAATAACACAATAGTTGGTGATACTCCTGCGCCTGATCATAAAAGCGGGCTATACCTTGATGTTGTGTATCCGCATAGGCCCATGAGTAATCTTCTTGTGGCTAACCGAAAGTTGTTTGATATGGTTGACGAGGTAGATAATTATTTTTTGCGGAATCAATTAAAAACTTCGAATTGTGATTTTACTTGGATATGTTATTACTATTCAGGCACCTATTATGGCTCTCATCCAGATAAATGTATGTTATCAGCCGTCACTACTTTTTGGAGAGAACCTAAAGCATTTACTGGTGGGAATTTAACCTTCACAAACTATGGTTATATTCCTGATATGCGAACTAATGCCGTGATTCTATTCCCTAGTTTTGAGCCCCATGAGGTAACTGAAATAACAATATCTCACGAAGATACTGTAAAGGGGTTGAGCAGATGGTCAATGAATCAGTTCTTACAAATGCATACAAAAGTATTAACCACGCCAGGGGTTTAGTTAAATTAATTATAGGAGAAAATAATATGAAAATGAAAGTAAAAGATGCTGCCAGTAGCCATGTGGCGCTGCAACAATTCGGTAACACTAAATTCCCGATGCAAATAACACTTCACTTAGCCCAGAACCTGCGTGTCCTGGGTGAGGTAGCCGAACTGTTCGGTAAGCAGAGAAATGAGCTGGTAGTCAAGTACGGCACACTGGATGCCGAAACCGGGGTTTCGACGGTTATCCCAAAGAACCAGATAAAGTTTGCTGCTGAGGTCGAGGCCTTGCTCGATGAAGAAGTGGAACTGTCACTGAGAACTGTTTCGCTTGCTGATCTGGGGAAGAAAACCGAAATGGAACCGAATACAATGGTTCCCCTTGATTGGATGATTACGCTGGAAGGCCAGAAACCAACGCCAATCGGTAAAAGGAAAGCGAACTAAATCAGTAGCACCCGTTGAATATTATGCCGATACCACCACCCACGGCATATATTGTTTGGACATATCCTTCGGGGGGGAAGCCAGGATAAAGACTGGTTAGACCGGCTTTAACAAGATTGCAGGCTTCGTGGCTGGGGAGTGTGAAGATCCAGTCCTTCCATTCCCCGGGCCTGACCAGTACCCACACCTGGATGGTGTTCATATACCCTTAACTTGATGGCCTAGCTTTTTCATTACTTCGCCATGTTTAGCCAATAGCCTTTGGACCCGCTTTAATTCAACCAGCAGCTTCCCGGTACAAATAGATTTTTGGGACTTGCAGATTACTTTCAGGCGCTCCAAGTCGTGGCCGCCTATGAGCCTGTCGGCCCTTTGAATTGGTGTGTACATGTATCACTCATGGATGGGTCTTATTCAGTATATCGAACATGCGCAGGAACAGGCGTGGTTGTGGATCGGCAGGGTCGATCTGTCTTTTCAGCTTATCCTGGTAAATCTCAGGATAGAACAAGTAGAGCCCCAGTTCGATCACGGCCAGGGCATCGAGTTGGTTACGCTTGTAGTTTTCCAGCGCGGTGAGAATGGAATTGCGGTTCTGTTCGACATCTTTGATGTGGGCCTGGTCAGACTTGGTTGTTGCGACAAGGTCGGCATTCGTGTTGGTTAGCTTATAATTACTGCTTTTCATAGCGCCGAGGGCTTGATTCTTGCTGAGTATCTTGTTACCAAACGCCTGAATATCGGCAAGGAGTTTTTCGACTGTTTCCTCGCTGGCCTCGAGGTCTGTCTTTAATTTTTCGTTCTTCTCACACTCGCCGTCCAGCGCGTCTGATAGGTCTAATTTTGTTACCATAATTGACTCCTCAAATGTATGGAGGCGCAGCAGGGAATCGAACCCTGGCTACCAGGTGCGAAGCCCAGCCGCTTTACCATTAAGCTCTGCGCCGGGGTATTAATTACAAGTAGTAGTTCCGAAATAATCCGTGGAACAGCGGAGAGTTCTTCCATCATTGGACCGCCAGGTTTCATTACCGAAGTAATCTGTCGAGCCGCGCCAGGTGGTCCCGGCATCCTCTCCTGTGCCTGTGCATGTGGTATTCCCGAAGTAATCTGTCGAACACCTGGTTCCTGCATTTGCAACTGAGAATCCTATTATTAATGCTACTGCTAAAATTAACGTCTTCACTTTGTTTCTCCGTGTTAAAAAAGCGCCCTGGCAATTGCTCATACCAGGGCGCAAACATAACCAGCTAATCGACTCAATGGACACACTCCATGATGCTGGTTAATTCAAATGGAATAGCCGCAGAAAAGACAGCCTGAACCCTTTACGCTGGTACATTTTCTGCACGTGTTTTTCCCGGACCCCGCGTTCACCAGTCTTCATCTTGCGTATCATGTCTGGTGAGCAATCGAGTATCAGTGATGTGTTTTTGTTGCCGCCGCAATGGACAACAAATCTATTAAATTCTTCATTCATATTTTCAATATAGCAGACGAAATGTATTTCTGGAAGGTTTACGTTTAATACTTTTTGTACTATATTGTGGGTGGGTGGCTCACCCTATGCACCACTATTCAACATATACTGGGGCTTTCAACACAACAGGAGAATTACATGCGTCAAAATCACAAGACATTGCCTTCCCCACGCTTTAATTTAAGCATAAATTGGAGGTATGTAACCCAGCCCAAAGACACTATTGAGGCGTTCATCGAGCGCCAGAAAGCTCGAATGGATCAACAGCTTGAGGAAGAACAGAGGAAAGTGCGATGCTAACTACCGAACAGCTAGAGGCCCGTAAGAAGGGCATAGGTGGCAGTGATGTCGCCGCGATCCTGGGGCTGTCCAAATGGCAGACCGCCCACGGGTTATACTTGGAAAAAAGGGGTGAGATCCCCGATGATCCGCAGGAAACAAGCGAAGTTCAACACTGGGGTAACGTCCTCGAAGACGTAGTTGCCAAAGAATTCGAGCGCCAGAACGATCTCAAGGTGCGCAAGCGCAACCAGCACTTCACCCACAAAGAATATCCATTCCTGATGGCTAATATCGACCGCAGTGTTGATGGCCTACAGGCAATTCTCGAATGTAAGACCGCCGGGCAGTTTATGGTGGCCGAGTGGGGAGAATCTGGCTCAGACCAGTTTCCCGACTATTACCGCGTCCAGCTTGAGCATTATATGAATGTCCTGGGTTACAAACAGGGCTATCTGGGCGTACTAATCGGCGGCAACCAATATCGTCAATACTACATCGAGCAAGACCAGGAACTGTCTGAAATGATCATTCAGCACTGCGTTGAGTTTTGGGATCGCGTCAAGAGCGGTAACCCACCGGAAATCGACTACGATCACCGCACCACCGGCGACATGCTCAAGAGGCTGCACACTGGCACCGATGGCGAGGTTATTTATCTGCCAGACCAGATACAGCCGTGGGTCGATGTGTTGGAACAGGCCAAGGCCACCGTTAAGGAGAACCAGGGGGTGGTCGATGCCTGCAAGAACCGGATCGCGGAAGCGATGGGCGATGCCGCTGTCGGGATCGTTCCCGATGGTGACTACCAGTTCAAACGATCACTAACCAAGCGAAAAGAAAGCATCATGGCCGCGACCGAATTCATGGTATTGCGCGGCTCTAAATACAAGAGAGAAACCCAATGAGCAATCCCACACAAATAGCAGAAGCAACACCGACCCGCAAGAAGCGCCTGGTCGAGATATTCGCAGACCGGTACAGGGTCGATCCGGAGAAGATGATGAATACCCTGAAACAAACCGCGTTCCGGCAGCAAGACGGAAAGGTAGTCACCGATGAGCAAATGCTGTCGTTATTGGTGGTCGCGAACCAGTACCATTTAAACCCGTTCACCAAGGAAATTTATGCGTTCCCAGACAAGGGCGGCATCGTTCCTATCGTCGGCGTCGATGGCTGGTCGCGCCTGCTGAACGAGAATGAACAGTTCGATGGTATGAAATTCGAGTACAGCAAAGCATACGCTTCAATCGACAATCACCACAAAAACTGCCCTGAATCGATCACCTGTATCATCTACCGCAAGGATCGCACTCACCCGACCGAGATTACCGAGCATCTTGACGAGGTTTATCGGCCCCCGTTCGTCAAGAACAAGGGTAAGCAGGCTGAATATGTGATAGAAGGCCCCTGGCAGTCGCACACCAAAAGGATGCTACGCCACAAGGCCATGATGCAGTGCGCCAGGATCGCGATGGGCTTCACCGGTATATATGACCAGGACGAGGCTGAACGCATCATAGAAGCCTCGGATGATTATATCGATGTCACGCCCACGGAGATCGAAAACGACTCTCTAAGCGGCACTGAGGAGCTTAAACGCAAGATCAAGGAGAATACCAAGAAGGTGTTGGATGGCGAGAAGCCCATAGTTGAATTCACAGACAAGGAAGTTGACCCTAATACCGGCGAGATCGTGCCCGATGGTGTTGGTGTGGCACCCGACATTGGCGATAAAAATCCGCCACCCAAAGGCGAGATCGATCAGGAATATATAGACACCCTGGAAGGCAAGGCACCCGAGAAAAAGCCACCAAATCAATGATGGCAAGGCGAGTGTTTTTGATTTAGAATTGATTTACCGCGGCTTACTCGACTTTATAACCCGAGGACAGCCAGAACACCCCCCGGTTGCCGCGTTCTTTTTTTTTGGGGTACCACTGTGGGTGAAGAATAAGAAATGAACTACTACCCATTCCATGTCGGGGATTATCGGCGAGATACGCATTATTTGACCCATGAAGGGCATTATATCTATCGGACACTGCTAGACGAGTATTACCACTCAGAAGGGCCATTACCCCTCGATAAACGCGCTTTATTGCGCAAATGTGGCCTCACAACCGACCAAATGCCGTTATTAGAGGGAATTCTTGATGATTTCTTTCTTGAGAGGTCGGATGGGTACATGAATAAGCACTGTGAACGTGTAATTGGTGAATATAAGGTTAGGGCCGAGACAGCAAGGATCAACGGCAGCAAGGGTGGCAGACCCCCTAAACCCAAAAGAACCCGGAGGGTTACTGTAGCTATCCCAAACCTAACCGGATCGAAAGCTAACCAAGAACCAATAACCAAGAACCAAGAACCAGTAGTTAAAGATAATGTATCGCTCCGCGATACCGGTGAAACCGGAGGTTCCACGGTGGGTGTCCCGTTCAAAGAAATTGCTCGATTGTGGAACATCATGGCAACCGAGCAAGACTTGCCTTTGGTAGAGGTAGACAAAATGCCAACGACCATCAAAGGTCAACTCAGGCAACGACACAAAGATCTCGATAAGGATTTGAATCGGTGGTTTAACTTTTTCAAATACATCGCCGGGAACGATTTTCTTGCCGGACGAGCGCCACCTGGGCGAGATAGATCGACACCATTTCGAGCGACCCTGCTCTGGGTAACCAAACAACTCAATTTCCACAAAATAGCGGCCAAGGAGTTTGACCAATGAAACGAGAGCAGCCTTATTTTGAACCGTGGAAATATAGCGGCATTATTAGCTGGGGGAAGCTGCATGAACAAATTTGAAATATTGATCGATGAACTGGGACATGCCATCGATCAACTTGAGAAGATCGATGAACCAGACCTGGCGGCGGCAGTTTACAAAGCAACCGATGTTCTGCAAACCCTGGAACGATGGTGCGATGCGTACCCAGAAAAGATTTTCAAACCTGTAGTTTGGGCTGAGGTGCATAAGGCACTTGAAGCCGCTAACATATCCGGCTCTGCGGTGGCGGCAGACAGCATGCGCTACACCGTCAAGGGATTCAAAAAGGTGCTGCACGATGTTTGAAGACCAACCCGAAGAAAAAAAACAGGTATGCCCGACACCGGAATCGGTGCTTGAGAAAATCTTAAAAAGGCGAAAGAACAAACCGAAAATGTTTCCATCAGATCCATTCCAGGCCGCCAGGTACTGGATGGCGCACCAGGAACAACCACATGACTGGATGGACAATGCCGTACCCAACACCAAGGAAGGGAAGGTTATCGGCTGGCATACCCCATACCATGATCGGCTGTCCGTGAACTTGAGAACCTTCTTTCAGCTAAAACATATCCACCAGGTGTATGTGATCGAGAACGTGGAGGCCGGGATCGCGTGGCGCGGCGACCCAGCAGATATTTATATCAAGGTTGTGCGGCAGGCCAATTTGATGCTCAAGAACAAGGATAAATATATCGATAACGCCAAACAAGCACACAAGGATTTCGAGATTGGAGGGGTAGATGCCGAACAATAGAGCCACTAAAGAAATTGATCAAAAATCGTTTCTTGCATTCGCGTTTAAAGGCAAGACACCACCGGAAACAGGGCTGCCGCTGACGATGCATGAACAGAAGGTATACGAGTTGACCAAAAAGGGATTGACGTACAAGGAGGTAGCCAAAGAGAGAGGATTTACAATCGGTACAGTCTACGACAGCGTGGGGAAGATCAGGGGTAAGGGGTGGCTGATATGAGTGATCAATGGCTACTCGACCGCCAGGGCAACTTAATCAAAGCGTTACGGTGCCGGATAACGACCCTGGCTAAAGCCCTGGAACCGTTCGCAGATGATTGGCGGCGATCCTGCACCGGCAGAGCCGAAGACAGGGAACGAGCCGAGAAAGCGTTGGAAAGCTACCGCCGATATCGGGATATAAGGGAGCATCGGTGGGACAAATGCCCCAAAAAGGCCAAGAGTCGCTTAGGCAACGCAATGAGGAGGGTGGCAGCATGATAGATTCACTTCAACAAGCAAAGAATGATTTACGCCAGGGATGGGAAACACAGAGAGGAGCGGTCTGCCCCTGTTGCGGTCAATTGGTTAAGGTTTATCCCAGACAGGTGTATAAAACTATCGCAAAAAGACTGATCAAATTATATCACTTACACCTACCGTTTAACTGGGACTCATACTTTCATTTGAATCAAATAGGGACACCAAAGAACGGTGGTGGCGATTTTACAAAATTGAGATATTGGGGATTAATCGAGCAAAGACCTGGTTTAGAAGACCCGGATAAAAAAAATGATGGGCATTGGAGAATCACCCAGATAGGGAGAGATTTTGTCGAAGGAAAGAAAACCATAATCAAATACTGCCATGTTTATAACAACGTGGTGGGATATCGGGATGGTCCTCAAATCACTATCCACGATGCACTTGGAAAAGATAAATTCAAATATCCTGAACTGATGGGGTACCTGATATAACCAAAACCGCAAAACTCGCGAGGAGAGTAAAACGATGATTAGTTATAACGTAGAAACAATCACCCCTTCGGGGGCTATGAAGATTCTGGAAGGAAACACGCACAATCGAAAGATTTATCAGCACCATGTTGACTGGCTCGCAGGAAACATGAAACGAGGAGAGTGGGATCTCAATGGTGAATCGATAAAGTTAAACGGGAAGAATTTGCTGGATGGTCAGCACCGATTATGGGCCTGCGTTGAAGCCGACCACGCATTTCCAACCCTGATTATTCGTGGGCTTCCCAAGTACACACAGAAAACCATCGACACCGGCCTGGTCCGATCCGGGGCCCATCATTTCCAGATGGAGGGGGAGTCCTATGCCAGCCTGCTTTCCCAAACGATCTCGAAAATTCTCGCCCACGCCGAAGGCCGCTCCCAAATGAGGGATGGCATTTCAAATATCCGCCTGGAAAACTATCTTAAAGAAAATCCGGATATCCGAGAGTTCGTTAATCACCACGGTTCCTTGGGCCAGAAAATAGTACCAAAATCAATAGCCGCAGCTTGCCATTTTATTTTCACCCGGATTGAGGAAAAAGAAGCGGACGAATTTATGTTGGAAGTCATTGATGGTGTCGGCTTGCAGCCAGAGGCACCGACACTGGTTCTGCGGGAAAGACTAATCAGGGACTTAACAGCGGTTCGGAAGATCCCGGTGAGTGTTAAATTCGCGCTGTTGCTAAAGGCATGGAATCTCAAGCGAAAAGGAACCAAGTGCAAGATCCTTCGATTTCGGACTGGCGATAAACCAGAGCCTTTCCCGAAAGCAATTTAATGGGGAAGCGATATGAGCAAAGACGATAAAGCAGACCCGTACTACCTGGCCCGAGGGAAGGAGGTCGTGGACATGCTGTATGACAAGGGATACCTCGATAACCAGCTAAACCGAGAGTCTATGACGGATCTCGACGAGTTTATTGGTTTTCTCATGCAAATGTATGCTGAGTCAGCCGTTAAGGTTGACCGGCTTACCAGGAAGATTAAGGCGGTTGCAGATGCTGCCCATGCCGAGGCCGATGGGGAGAAGGTCGAAGGCAATGACTGACGAAGACGAACTACTGGCGATCATGGGCAGCACCGCGCGCGCACAGACAATGGCTGACTCGAGCCTGCGGCTCACGATCGACATATCACCAAAAGATATGCAAACCGCATTTACGATGTTCGGCACGCCAGGGACTGCAGTGGCCCTGGCCGTGATCAAAAACGAGGTAGCGGTAGAGCACGACAGGCCCAAGGCCGACCTGAAAACCGAGTACGGGGAGTATGCCAGGTCGTTGAAACTATCAGACTTCTTCCGCACTCCTGCGGTCTGGAAGGCAGTCGGCAAAGATGCATGGTATCTGGAATGGGTTAAGCGCCAGCCCAGTGCGTTATCAGGCGAATACTCCGAATTTCACGACGATGGGGGCGAATACTGCATACCGGCACACGTTCGCCGGATCGAGCATGGTTCCGGCACGGCCATTAAACCACCCTACTCCGCGATCCCGCTCACCAAAATGGAACACGATAAGGCTCACCAGGAAGGCGACAGCGCCATTGGCACAGAAGAATGGTGGCAGAAGGAACGAATTAATTACGTTTCAACCTGGTGCTGGGTAGAGCTTAAAGCAACTCTGGACTGGGAATCCTGGGCCGACATGCCGCCCCTGGTACTGGTTGATTGGTGTTCTGAAAACGGCCTGCTAAACTACCTGCCAAGCGTATACCGGAGTTACATTAGTGCCGAGAGTGAGGCAGGCGGCGAGAGTTGATAGTAACCAACGAGAAATCGTTAAGACAATTATTAGCCTTGGCGCGTCCTGGCTCGATCTTACGAGCATCAGCGGAATATTGGACGGGGTCATTGGCGTTAATGGCATCGATCAACGTGTTGAAATCAAAGACGGGGCGAAATTTCCGTCGGAGCGCAGGCTTACGCCGAATGAGAAAAGGGAATTTGAGGAATGGCGTGGTCGTAAGCCGGTAGTTGTGGAGTCGGTAGACGATGTTATAAAATTGGTGAATCTCCTCAGACGAGAAAAAAGGTAATATGTCCTCGTACAAGAAAATCATTACCCATTACTACAACGATATCCCAGTGGTCTACACATACAAAGGCCTCAAATTCCCACTGCATGCTGGCTGCTTGTCAATGATCCAAAACGAGTTTGAACTTCGAGGTAAAATAACAACCAAACCGCTTTACGCATTCTTCGGCAAACAGTTTTTATCACCGGCACAGATTCGAGAACGGGTGGGAAGGATGATTGAGGAAGGGATATACAAACCAGTGGCGGCGAACGCGATCGCATGAAAAGCCCGGAGATTTTTACCCGCTTCACTGCGACTTCCCGCAAGGACTGGACTGACAACATATCCTGGGAGGATGTGGGGCTGGCGACCCAAGGGCTTAAACCCGAGTACAAGGGGTTTATCGAGTACGTCTTCATTCAAGATCCCCGGGGCCGACACAATTTCTTTGCTGGCCTGTTCATGGATGTCATGGAACAACCGTATGTGCAGGACTGGATCAGGGACGAGAGAGCGCGCACCGGCCAGTACGGGTCGATCAACAAAATGGTGCAGATGGCGATGGAAGAATGGCGCGTAGGCGCGAACCAGAACCATACGGACAAGTCCCGATCGAAGGACTTCGGCGTGTCCCGCAGTACCTGGGTGCGAAAATACAAAGAGATATATGGCCACATATTCACTACCCCCGCATTCTGGCTCGATGAGGTCATGGAGATTGTAAACAAACGCTTGCGCTGAACACGAAATCGCGGTAAATTCCCAGTGTCCACCCGTGCCCCCCAAGGTCGGGTGGGTAGGTTAATTCTTTGTTGATTGTGTTGATTGAAAAGGCTCGGAGAAATCCGGGCCTTTTTCATGGGTGGTGATAAATGGCAGATTACAAATTCGGCACAGGGTCGAACGGCAAGCTGGCTACATGCTGCCAGGAGCTACGCCTGGTCGCCAATCGGGCCATCGTGTTGAGTCCATACGACTTCTCGATTATCTGGGGCTGGCGAGGCGAGGATATTCAAAACGCATTGTTTACGTCCGGGGCCAGCACCAAGGAATGGCCCGAATCCAATCACAACACAAACGATGCCGAAGGTCAGCCATATTCCGAGGCATTGGACTACGGGATTTGGGTAAACGGTGGCATTTTTTGGGAGAACACACATGCCTTTGCCGTAGTCGCTGGCAGCTTCTTTGCAGCGGCCAAGGAGCAGGGAATCAAGATTCGGTGGGGCGGCGACTGGGACACCATTCCGAGTACGGAGCAGACACTTTTGGACTATGGGCATATCGAGGTAATTCTATAATGTGGTCATTTATTAAAGGTATATTGGGTGCTGGTCAGAATGGGCCAGATAATGTAATGAAAGTTGCCACTGGTATTGGCGGCTGGATTGATGGGTTGAAGCTGACCGACCAGGAGAAGCAGGAGTTTCAGGGTGAAATGGTCAAGCACTATTCCGACTTCATGGCATCGACTGTCAGTGAGAATACCGAACGATCCCGGACCCGTAGGGATATTGCATTGTGGATAATTCGAGTAGAAGCGTTCTTTCTTTTGTTCTCGCTGGCAGTGTTCCAGTTCAATCCTGTTCTGGCAAAGTACGCATATCAAATCGCAACCGACTCTCCGTGGGGTTATCTAACACTTGGAGTTGGCGCGTTCTTCTTTGGCGCTCACCTGGTTAGGGCAGCCAAAGCCTAATGAATATCAAAGCATTCGTAACCCCGCAAAGCTGGGTCGACTTCATTCGGTCGTTCATATTGCTGGCGATCCTGATAATTGCCGGAGTGGTCGGGGCCGGGAACTATCAGTGGGTTCAGATTACCGACCACAACATATTCGATGCCGAAATCAACACTAAAATCGAGGTAGCCGCGGCCCAGCAAACAAAGGCGCTTGCGATAGTCGTCAATACCAACGCGATGGCGCTCAAAAGCGCAGAAAATAACCTACAACAACTTATTCTACGCAACGAGATTAATGCCCTGGCGAACCAGATCACATTCCTGATTATCAAGGTTCGGGAAAACGAGGCCACAAAATCTGAAAAAATCATCCTTCCAGTGCTTGAACAAAAGCTGGTGGAAATGAAGGCAGGACTTGATTAAATTAATTTGGCAGAAAATCTTATTAAGTATTGGAGTCCTTTTAATCACAACCACAACTGTCACTGCCCAGGTTGGGTTCGATATGATACCGGGCAATTTTGTAAGACAAGGAAATATTATATGGTCATGTTTGGTAGTACCGAGAATCGCACCTGTTTGCGCCCCTATAAACATTAAACAGTTCTGCCAGATTGACAAGAGGAAATTTGAGCAGGGTATTTTAAGTTGTGTTAGGCCGCTCATGGCAGAAGAAAACCAGGAGCAGGAATCGTGAGGATGAAATGAATACAGCGGCAATTAAATTTTTAACATGAGGTAAGTAGCTATGCCAATGGTAGACGGAGATTGGAGCATTACGCGCTCCAACGGAAATATAAGATATATCGGTGATGATCATGGGGGAGCATCCCCGTCCTACGCAACTGCAATTCAGTTTCGGCGTTGGCTAGGTGCTTTTTCTGATGATGCGGTGTCGGCTGGCGATGATGAATACGATATTACTGATCCAGCGGCAGCGGATAGAAAGACAGATAACTTTATCCAGTTGCTCGGTGTTTACAATATCGATGACGGTGCTTCTGAGCATATCTACGATGGGTCGATAATCCAGGGTACAGGCGGCACAGAGGGTTTTTATGATGGCATTGTGAACTTTGGCAATGGTGACGTACAGATTCAGATTATTCAAGACGGTGCGGTTCTAGCTGATGACTGGTGGAATGAAGCTGGGATAGGTTTAAATCCTGATTCAGCGCAGGGCATCAGTCACCGGTTTATGCTGCCTACCAGATTAACTGGTGCTGATATTGATGGTCGTAGGTTAATCGGCACTACCCGTACCTTCGGCAATGTCTACTCTGAGTTTAAGATCAATGGCACCTCTCGCGGAAATAACGTACTGGCGCTAAAAGATTCAAATGACCTTAATAACGATACAGCTATCGGTACTGTTGCAGGCTGGACAGGTATCACATTGACTACGGAAGGCTATGTTGGCCTTGATGTAGATAACGATACTTCTGACGAGTTTTATTATTCAGAATGGAATACCAATCAGCCTACACGCACAATCAATGAATTTTTCGAGCGTATGAAATGGCTTACCCGTGATGGTAACTCTGAGACTCTTTGGGGTTTGCCAGGTGAACTATTCAGGGGTATCACACATGAAGTTGTAGTTGATACGCCGACTGGTACGTTCAGTGCTTTTGAAGCTATTTCATGGTCTGGTGGTACAGGCCAGTTGATTGCTATTAATTCGACTACCGCTGCGACTAAGCTGTGGATGCAGTTGCTTACAGGTGTTACGCCGACTGATGGGCAGACAATCACTGGTGGCGGCAGTTCAGCTACCGTTGACGTTAATGTTACTGTCACAGATCGTGAAGCTACATTGACCTTCCCCTTTATTGGGGCATCTACCGGCTCGGCTATTATCGGTGGCTACGGTGTTGGAATCGAAGTAGCAGATTTGGTGGCTGATGATAAAGTGTTTGACCTTGATAATACTCAGGTTACACCGCCGAACAATGTGACGTTTAACGTCTTAGGTTTGGTATCAGGTGAGGATCGTGTTTTGGTAGCAACCAACTCAGCAGGACTACCCGACTTCGACCAGTATGCACTCAATGGTGCGTTGACTGGTGCT
>Ga0209988_10000687_pt1 | contig 21450 bp, 13 predicted proteins | sample N075metaG_FD_183115 | JGI IMG/M metagenome (GOLD analysis project Ga0209988, IMG submission 183115) | Deep subsurface microbial communities from Kermadec Trench to uncover new lineages of life (NeLLi) - N075 metaG (SPAdes) (version 2) | ecosystem: Environmental > Aquatic > Marine > Ocean trench... | reverse complement strand
AGGTGACCAAGTTCTCGCACGACGGCAAAAACGTCGTCATGCAACTCGGCGAGTTCCGCAAGCCGGGTAACGACGAGACTCACTTCGGGCGTCCCACGGACATCGCCTGGCTCCCGGACGGCACCTTCTTCGTGAGCGACGGCTACGCCAACACTCGCGTCGTCAAGTTCGACAAGGACGGAGAGTTCTTGATGACCTGGGGACAGAAGGGCAACAACGGAACGGAGACGCGGCCCGGTTACATGAACACCGTTCACGGGATCGCGATCGATGACAACCGCAAGCTCTACGTCATCGATCGTTCTAACAACCGTATTCAGATCTTCGACGAGAACGGGAAGTTCATCGAGGATTGGAGCGGCATCAAGCGGCCCTACTACATCTACATGTCGGCGGACCAGCATCTCTGGGTGAGTGACGCCGTCACCCAGAAGTTCTTGAAGTTCGACCTCAATACAGGTCAGGTGCTCTACGACTGGGGCTCATTCGGTGCGTTCCCGGGTGGAAACTGGGGCACCCACCAGTTCAGCGTCGACAGCGAAAATAACTTCTACACCGCCGACGTCCATGTCGGCCGCGTGCAGAAATACGTGCCGAAGCCAGGGGCGAATCCTGCTCACCTGGTCGGAAAGCCTCGACAACTTTCCGGCAGCGGCGCCACACAGTAGGCTCCCTCCTGAACAAAGAGCCGCGGGCGCCTCGGGCCCCGCGGCTTTTTTTTGCCTCCGGGAGCTTCGGGAAGAAGGCTGGGATACGGTCAAGCTGTCGATAAAAGTACTTGGACGAATGGGGAGTTATCAGGCGGCCGTACTACATCTGTTTGTCGCGGGACCAGCTCCTTTGGGTCTCCGATGGCACCACGGAGAAGTTCCTCTAACTCAACACCGCGGGTGCGCCCGCGTTTTTTTTGGTGCGCCACACGAAAACGCGGCGGGTGGAAGCTCGCGCTTCTGCCCGCCGCGCCCAGTCTCGCTCGAGGCGATCGTGTCTTCTTTACTCGATCAGTCGGGTTACTGGATCGGATTTGTCAGCGTTCCGATTCCCTCGATCCAACAAATCGCCTTGTCACCCTTCTTCATGAAAATTGGGGGAGTGCGACCGGATCCCACACCGGCGGGACTCCCCGTGGCGAGCACGTCTCCGGGCTGCAAGGTGATGATGTTGGAGGCGAAGTGTACGAGGTCGTAGACGTTGTGGATCATGTTGCGCGTGTTCGAATCCTGCATGACCACGTCGTTGAGGGTGAACTTGATGTCGAGATCCATCGGGTCGGCGACGAACTCCTTCGGAACGATGAAGGGTCCCATGGGCGCGAAGGTGTCATGTCCCTTCCCGACGAACCAATCCGAGCCGTGCCTTCCATCGGGACGGCCTTTGCGATCCGAAACGTCGTGCTCGATCGTATAGCCGAAAATGTAGTCGCCGGCGTCCTCGATCGACACGCCGCTCGCGGTCTTGCCGATCACCACCGCGAGCTCGGTTTCCCAGTCGAGCATCTCTCGCTTCGCGGGCATTTTGATTGCATCACCATCGCCGATGACGGCTGCCGTCGGCTTCAAGAAGAAGTAGGGATTCTGCCGGGGGTCTCCTTCTTTACGCTCCCAGATTCCGGGCAGGGCGTCAGGAGCGTTGGTCGCCGCTTCCATTGTTGATGTTGTTCCGGTCTCCTCCGCGTGCGCCATGTAGTTCACCGCCGCGTTGAGCATCGTGCGCGGGTATTTGATTGGGGGCTCGATATCGAGCGCAGACAGAGCGTGGACGTAAGCGGCGCTCGATGGCGCTGTTGCGACGATCTGGCGGATGCGCTCACCCAAGCCGCTCTCGTATCCGGCGATCAGCGAGACCATGTCGGACGCCATGTCCAGTGAGCTCCAGCCTTCGGAGCCCTGCAACGCGGTGTTGGCCTCTACGAGGTCGATGACCCTCGATTCGTCGAGGACCGCGCCCACGAACTCGCGTCCGCTTTGTTCGAACGTTCCGAGCTTGAACGAACGAGAGGACACCGATGGTGACTGACCAAAAAGGGTACCGCTACCCAAGAGCAGTCCTAGAATGCAAGCAATGTAGACTTTACGCATTTCTCGTTTCTCCTGATGCTGTTAGCGAGCCAATGAAGACCTCCGCATTCTAGGAGATCCCTTCGTCATCGAAGGTAAGGCTTTGTCGCGAAATGTTGGCTGCTCGAGATGCATGCTTGCCTGTGCGCGGGACACGAGCGTGGACGATCCGTGCGCCTCGACAGCCCCGCTGAAACCCGAAAACAAATGATGGTACGATATTGCGTCCGAATGTCGGCGGAGGTGGACGACAATGGCTTTGAAGTTTTCTCTCAAGAGGCGCGTGCTCCCCATCCTTGCTTTCGGTGCGCCGCTGGTCGCGATCGCATTCGTCCAGTATCGTTGGCTGCTGGAGCTTCAACATCGGTCGGAGATGATCGAGATGCAGCAGTACCGGGAGGCTGCCCGGCACGCCCGGTCGCTCTTGGTCGACGAGATGACGAGCGCGCGTTTGGACGTCTTGCCAGCGGTCGGTCACGGTGATTTGCTTGCCGACGAGCTTGACCCCATCGCGAACGTCTTCGAAAAGGGATACGAGCGGTTCGAGTATGTGGATCGGTTCTTCATCTGGACCGCGTCCATGCGGCACGGGGAAGCGTTGTTCTATGAGCCGGGCGGCGGATTCGTGTCGGATCCGACGCGGCTCTTCTGCTTGCCGGACGACGTCTGGGCGCTGCCAGAGAGCAAAGGGCGCTGGGGCGAATTCTCATGCGCCGGTGAGTACTCGACGACCTGCCAGGTCGTGATCCACCGGGTTCTGGACGACGAGGAGAAGACACTCCTGGGTGTAGCTGGCTTCATGGTCGATCTCGATTTTTTCGCTCGAGATTTCTTACCCAAGTTCGCGGCGAGTTCGCTGGTACCGGCGGTTCAGGATCTGGTGGACGACCGGCAAATGACGTTGACGCTCTTGGATGGAAACGATGGACTCATCTTTGGCGCGGACGACAGCCGCAGCGTTTCCTCGTCCGATGTCGAGGTCGGGGTGTCGTTCACGCTGCCCTCGGAAGGCGTCCCGTTGATGCAGTTGCCCCGCTGGCACATGTCAGTGGGCGGTGTTTACGCGGGTGGTGTTCAAGAGCTGACTCGTCGGGGAGCGGTCGGCAACCTCGCGATCGTGGGAGCGGGAATCGTCGTTTTGGCTCTCGGCTCTGGCCTGATGGCCCGCTCCTCCGCCAAGGAAGCGAAGCTATCCGAGCTCAGGTCGCGCTTCATCTCGGGCATCTCGCACGAGCTCAAAACCCCTCTGGCGAATATTCGTCTGTATTCGGAAATGCTCGAGCTCGGCCGCGTGACTCAGGACAAGGAGCGCACGCGCTTTTATCGCTCACTTCGCCAACAGGCTGAGATCCTGGGTGACATGCTCGAGGACATCCTAGATTTTTCTCGCCTTGAATCTGAGGAGAACGTGACTCGGTTCGAGCGCTGCGAGTTGCGAGACATCCTGGAGGAAGCGGTCGAGATGCGAGAGGGGGCTCGCACGCCCCACGTTGTCGACGTCAAGCTTCCGGAGACGCTTCCCCAAGTCCACGGCAACCACAGCGCGTTGGTGCGAGTCGTCTACAACCTTCTCGACAACGCCTCAAAGTACAGCGGGCCCGACGACGAGCCCATAACCTTAGAGGCGTACCAGCGAAACGATACAGTGACGATCGAGGTCGGCGATCGGGGTATCGGGATTTCTCCCGAGGATATGCCCCACGTGTTCGAGAGGTTCTATCGGGGCCGGACCTCCGACGACGTCAAGGGCGCAGGACTGGGGCTTTCGATCGCGCAGTCCGTTGTGAGCTCTCACGGAGGCCGGATCGAGCTCGAGAGCGAGCCGGGGAAAGGGAGCCGGTTCAAGGTCGTACTTCCCGTGGCTCCGAGGGAGGGCTGACATGAGTCAACACCTACTAGTCATCGAGGACGACGCCGGACTGAGGGACGGATTGAAGATGAATTTCGAGTTCGAGGGCTACCGAGTCTCCGCGGCCGAAGACGGCATTACCGGGCTGGAGCTCGCTTTGTCGCTGATGCCCGACCTCGTAATCCTCGACATCATGCTTCCGCGAATGAACGGCTACGACATCTGTCGTCGCATTCGAAGCGCTGGGTTGGACGTGCCAGTGTTACTCCTGACCATTAAGCGGGAGGAGACAGAGCGAGTGCTAGGGTTCGAGGTGGGCGCGGACGACTACGTGCTGAAGCCTTTCAGCATTCGCGAGCTGTCGGCCCGGGTGAAGGCACTGCTTCGTCGCACGGGCGCGCAGCGAGATGGAACGCATTCTTTGACGCTTGGCGACGTCGAGATCGATTTGGAGAGGCAGGTCGTTCTGAAAAAACGCAAGCGAGTGCAGCTTTCTTTCCGAGAGTTCGAGGTGCTGCGCTGTCTCGCGGCGCGAATCGGCGACGTCGTGACCCGTGAGGAGCTACTTGCCGAAGCGCTCGGTTACTCGCCCTTGGCGTCGTCGAGAGCCGTCGACAACCTCGTCGTGGGTCTTCGCAAGAAACTGGAAGCCAACTACCACAAACCCCGCCACATCCTGACTGCTTACGGAATCGGCTACAAGCTCGTACCCTGACGAGCCCGGTGGGGGGCTCAACCTGGCGGGATCTTCCGCGTCAACAAGAGTTGACTCCCGTCAACAAGACGACTGGAACGCTGATGCAGTTTGGTGTCCGCTTCTCGTTCTAGCTCGCAGAGGTCCAGCCGCCCAATTTCGAGATCGCCTTCGTCGACAAACCCGTTCAGAAAAAAAGATGGCGTCGGCTACCTCCTGGTAGTAATACTTGTCCAGGTGAGTGCCCACTGGCCCAATTATTCCCGGAACGAATTCACTGCAATGGAGAATCCTAAATGAACGAAAATAAATCTGAAAGCCGCCGACGATTCCTAACTGGTAGTGCTGCTGTCGCCGGGGCTACTGTCCTCGGTGCCAACATTAACTCGGCAGCAGCGCAGGAGCCTGGGTATGTCATCGATGCGCCTGAGGTCACATCGATGGAAATAGATGGAACGAGAGACCGATTCCCGATCCGGCGCGTCTTTTGTCTTGGCCGTAACTACCGCGCCCATGCAATCGAATCGGGTGACAACCCGGATGTGAACCCTCCATTTTTCTTCATCAAACCCAGAGATGCTGTTGTTGCGGCAAGCGATGGTTTTCCCTACCCGCAAATGACCAAAGCACTGCGATATGAGGGTGAGATGGTGGTTGCGTTGAAGAGTGGTGGCAATGACATTAGCCAGGCCGACGCACTGAGCCACGTTTATGCCTATGGTGTCGGGCTGGATATGACTCGTCAGGACCTGCAGCAAGTGGCCCAGGAATTGTCACGCCCCTGGGCAATTAGCAAATCTTTCGATAAATCTGCACCCTGTGGGCCACTCTTCCCAGTAGAAAAGAATGGTCATGCCGAGACGGGTCGTATCTGGCTAAGCGTCAACGACGAAATAAAACAGGACTCTGATCTTTCCTTACAGATATGGTCTGTCGCCGAAGGCATCTCGATCCTTTCACGATATTACGAACTAGCGGCTGGTGACATCATCATGAGCGGAACACCTGCTGGAATCGGCCTAGTGAAAAAAGGTGATGTCATCAAGTGCGGCATCGAAGGGCTTGGCGAAATTGAAGTACGCGTAACATAAGTTCTCTGTTTCAAGGTTACTTGTTTGGACTGGCGAGATAAATAGACTGTCCCGCGTCCGTTCAAATAATCCCTGCGGCCCACATGGCGCAAACCGTCAGAAACGAGGCTATCCCGCCCACCAGTGTAGCCCCACCGTAGCCCAGGATGGCATCGTTCACGGGCACCCGGGTGAGGGAGGTACAGACCCAGAAGTAACTCGAGTTCACGTATTTGATGATGACCGAGCCGCTCGCGCCGGCGAGCATCGCGGCCTCAGGGGAGAGCGCCAAGGTTCCCAGCATGGGCGCGACCACGGAAGCCGCCGTGATCACCCCGACGGTGGTAGAGCCGGTAATCATGTTACCGATGATGCCGACGACGAAGGGCAACAGGATCGACGGCAGTCCGTACGCGGCGAAGAATCCGCTGATGTAGTCGACAGCCGGCGTTGCCTTGAGGATCTCGCTCAGGGATCCCCCGAGCCCCGTCACCACCAGGATCATGGCGGAGACCCTCAGCGCCTCTTCCACCCACGCGTTTTTTGAGTCTTTTCTCTGCTCCGGCGTCTTGATGTTCCTGTAGGAGAGTAAGACCCCGATGCTGAGGGCCATTACCGGCCAACCGACATAGGCGAGCCCGACCCGGATGATGTTGTCCTGCTCCAGGAAGAGGCGAGAGACACTCTGCGCGGATATCAACAGGATGGGCACGAGGATGGGTGCATAGGAGCCGAGCACGCCCGGTAAACTGCGCTCGGGGTCATCCTCCAGAAAGTTTTCACCGGCGTACTCGTCCGACGGGAGTGTCTTGATTCGGGGCCCGATGACGTACTGTCCCCAGATCCAACCTGCGATGGATCCCACCAGACAGGCCACGCTGCCGAACATGATGGTTGCTCCGATGTCCGCACCAAGCAATGCCGCCGCCGCCAGGGGCCCGGGCGTGGGTGGCACGATGGCGTGGGTGAGTTGCAGCGAGCCCACCAGACCGATCGACATGACGCTGACCGTCACCCCCATCATCTTGGCCGCCGAGTGCACCAAGGGATTGAGAATCACGTAAGCCACGTCCGAGAAGATCGCGACCCCCAGGATGAATCCCGTCAAGGTGAGTGCCAGGGGCATGCGCTTGGATCCCACCGCCCACACCATCGTTCGGGTAATAGTCTGGATCGCACCCGTGTGACGCAGAGCTTCAGCCATGATGGAACCGAGCACGATCACCACACCGATGGATCCGAGCGTCGAGCCGAAGCCCGTTTCGAACGCCTCGATGAAGTTGTTCTGCTGCACCCCGGGAATCACGCCAAACAGGAGCAGCGGCCCCAGCAGGGCTAGAAAAACGTGCCAACGCCATTTGGCGATGAGGAACAGCAAGAGAAAGATGATGCCCAGGAAGGCGACCAGGGCTAACAAAGGGTTGCTTACAACCGCGGTAGAAGGATCCATTTCACGCTCACTTACCCTGCTCAACCAGCCACTCGAGCGCTGCCTGCACCCCACCTGGTTTGATCGGCACACCAGCGAGCACCAGGCCCATCTCCACGCCGCAGAGCGTGCCGGCCAACATCAACTCGTTGAACCAGCCAAGATGGCCGATGCGAAACACTTTGCCCTTCACTTTGCCTAAGCCTGTTCCCAACGGCATATCGAAACGCTCCAGGATCACGTCTCGGAGCTCGTCGGCGTTGTGACCCTCGGGTAGAAGCACCGCCGTCAGGCTGTTGGAATGCTCATGGGGATTCAAGGACAGGTTCGAAAGACCCCAAGCGCTCACGGCTATCCTTGTGGTCTCGGCTAGCCGCGCGTGGCGAGAGAACACGTTGTCGAGCCCCTCCTCGAAAAGCATCGCCAACGCTTCGTCGAGGCCGAAGAGCAGATTGGTCGCCGGCGTGTAGGGAAAGAACCCGGTGCGGTTTGATTCGAGCACCGCGCCCCAGTCCCAGTACGACCTGGGCAAAGTCGCCTCACCGGCGGCCTCGAGCGCTCTATGGTTCACCGCGTTGAAGCCGAGGCCCGGAGGCAGCATGAGGCCCTTCTGGGATCCCCCTACCGTGACGTCCACGCCCCACTCGTCCTGTCGGTAGTCGATCGAGCCGAGCGAGGAGATCACATCCACCATCAGAAGGGCGGGATGCTTCGCTCTGTCCATCGCCCTTCGGACCGCGGCGATGTCACTCGTGACGCCGGTGGATGTCTCATTGTGGACGACCGCGACGGCCTTTATGGCTCGACCCTCATCCGCGGTGAGTTTCGTCTCGATGGTCTCCGCATCTACACCATGACGCCAGTCACCAGGTATGAAGTCTACGTCGAGCCCCAGTTTCACGGCGATTCCGCGCCAGAGCACCGCGAACTGCCCGGTCTCCACCATCAAGACTCTTTCGCCTGGCGAGAGCGTATTCACTAGAGCGGCCTCCCAGGCACCCGACCCCGACGAGGGAAAGATGATCACCGGACCCGCGCACTTGAACACCTTCTTGAGTCCCTCGAGGAGCCGGTGGGTCATCTCCCCAAACTCCGGGCCGCGGTGATCGATGGTGGGTTGATCGATGGCCCGCAACACCCGATCTGGAACATTACTTGGGCCCGGAATCTGCAAGAATTGACGACCGGATTTCGCTGTCATGGGTTTTCGTTTCCTCTTTTGTCGTGCCCTGGTCCGGGGTACCCAAGACGCTGCTCGCGTTATCGAAATGCGAGCACGGGCGCGATAGTAACATTAGGGAGGTAAACCCGCCCGAGGAGGAAGGAATTCGGAAAGGAGGTGGGCGTCGTGCTCATCCCCTGTTCTTGTTCATAGTGGCACGAGCGCAAATGGCAGGAGAGGCGAGAAAGAGTGGTGGCAACGAGACGGAAGAAACTCGAAGCCAACTACAACGACCCCGCCAGATCCTGACCGCCTGTCGGAATCGGCGAAAAAAGGGTGCCCTGAAGACAACCGACGGCAGCAAGCACCCGCGGTCGAATGAAATGACTGAGCCTCGGCGATTGAGGCCATTCAAATTTCCGTATCGAACGCTCGGGCATCGAGTGAAACCCAAAAGAATGAATTCTATCGCCTGATTTAATTTTCCGGAGTCCTACCTACATTTGTTTACAAGGTATTACATTCCTTGACGCATCATGTAGTGAGATGACGGGTTATCATCTTCGTCCGGACGGATATGAGTGTGAGCTTCCGTCAGATTCTTTGGATGATGACTTCACGGGAGGACGAGATGGTTGGTTTTCGCATACTGAAACTTGGACTGGTCGTTATCGGCGTATTGGCATTGTCGTGCTTCGCATCCGCGCAGCAATACGTGGAGGTGTCTGGATCGGTTACCGACCCGGACGGCCTCGCTCTGCCGGGTGCCACGATCACCTTCAATGAGACGAACACGGGGTTCACACGCTCCGCTGTCTCTGCCGGGGACGGGACCTTCTTCGTCTCTAACCTCGAGCCCGGTACCTACGACATCGAAGTGCTGATGCCGGGCTTCTCGACGATCCGTATGCCGAGCTACCTGCTCACTGCCGGCGCGGAGATTCGGCAGAACTTCGAGCTCCAGATCGCGTCCATCCAGGAGGTGATCACGGTTACGGGTGAATCTCCTCTCGTCGAGGTCACGGCCAACAAGCTGGGTGGCACGCTCAGCAACAAGGAGATCGATGAGATCCCAGCGAATTTCCGCAACTTCAGCGCACTGACTCAGCTCATTCCGGGCATGACCCCCAACCCCGCAGGCTCCTCGTTCGAGGGTGGCCAGATCAGCGCCAACGGCGCAACGCCCTGGAGCAACGTCTACCAGATGGACGGCTCCTACAACAATGACGACCGCCTCGGCGGCAGTCAGGGAACACAAGTTCGCTTGGTGCTGGACGTCATCTCCGAGTACCAGGTGCTCGGCAGCCAGTACGCTGCGGAGTTCGGCGGCGGCGGCGGCGCGATCATCAACATGGTCACCCGCAGTGGATCCAATACTTTTACGGGCCGTGCCTATTCGTATTTCAGAGACGACACGCTCAACTCTCGCGACGCTTTCCTCAAGGACGGCGAGCCCAAGCCGGAACAGAGAACCTTTCAGGGCGGCTTTGGAGTGGGCGGGCCCATCGTGCAGGACAAGGCTCACTTCTACTTCAACTACGAGCGAGACCAAGAGGACCTGGGCGGCATCAAACGTTTCCCCGCGGAAGCGGCGCCTCTGGCCGTGGACCAGATCGGCCTCTTCTCCGTTCGAGCCAACAACTTCTTCGCGCGTGGCGATTACCAGGCCAACCAGGACAACATCATCAGCGCCCGCTGGGTGCGGGAGACCGCTGACTCTCCCGGTGAGAATTTCAACCAGAGCACCGAAACGATCGACCAAAGGAGCAACGAAGCCGACTTCGACGAGATCTTCAATTTCTCCTGGACGTCGATTGTCGGCGACTACGGCTCGAACGTCGTTCGCGTCGGGATCATTCGTGAAGAGCTGGCCGGCGGAAACGACACGTTCTTCGCGACAACCGGCTCCCAATACATCGGATTAGACGGACGGAACCAGTTCGGGATCGGCTCCCAGAACGAGCATCCGAGCTACAGCACGGGCGTTGGCGGCGGGGGAGGCAACACCTCCGTCCGCAGCTACTCGTTCGATGACACCTTCAGCTACTTCAAGCCGGACTGGGGAGGGGATCACAACTTCAAGTTCGGTGGCGGTGTGAGCTGGAACCGCCTCACTCCGCGCACCCAAGTGAGCTCCGGACAATTCGTTTTCGAGCAGGATGCGCCCTACAACCCAGCGGACCGCTCGACCTATCCCCAGCAATTCAATATCGACGTCTGGGACGTCGGTACCTACCCCAATGACTTCCCGACCTTCAGCCACGACAACCGGGCCTACTTCTTCGTCCAGGACAAGTGGCAGGCCAACGAGAAACTGACCCTGAACCTCGGTCTGCGCTTCGACACCCAGAAGATCGTGAATTCGACGGGGAACGACTTCGCGCCTCGGCTCGGTTTCGCTTACGACCTCACGGGAGACGGACGAACGGTGGTTCGCGGAGGCATCGGTCGCTTCACCGAATATACGAGAAGCCGTCTCGACATCCGCCTGCAGCAGCGCGGTACCCAAGTAAACTTCCCGGAGCTCTCCGTCAACAACCCCAACAGCGCGGTTTTGAATCCGGACATGATTACGGATTCCCAGGGGAACCCCGGCATTGCCACACTCAGTGCGGCGGGACAGGCGGAGCTCGAGGTCCTGCGCGCCGCGCTTCTGTCAGGCACGACCTTCACCAATGAGCCGTGGGTGGACGACCCGGACCGGGCGATGCCCTACATGTGGTCCTGGAGCTTCGGCGTCGCGCACCAGTTCACGAACGATGTGGCCATCGGTATCGACTACGTCGGGAACACCGGCAGAGATCAGCTCGGAATCATAGACATCAACGAGCCTCTCGTTTTCGGTGACGCGAGCTCGAGACCAGGCGTCGATGTCTTCGACCCGGACGGTACGCTGATTCCGGCCGAAGCGCGCGGCGTCAACTACCGGCGCGTCCTTCAGTACACGACCGCCAACGGGTACTTCAACGGGGACTACCAATCGATCCAGGTCAGTGTGACGAGGCGGTTCGGGAACAAGTTCAGCACGCGGAATGCCTATACCCTTCAGCATTCGAACTACGTCGGGCGGAGCTATCCGGAAAACCGCCGCGTGTGGCTGGACAACGACCCCCGCGCGGACTACGGTACGTTCGAAGTCAATCGCAAGCACGTCTTGAGCATGAGCGGTACCTGGAACCCGGTAGGGGGTCTCAGTTTGGCTGGGATCTTCAGCTTCAGCACCGCGACTCCCGTCAACGAGACGACGGGTAGTGACGACAACGCCGACCGGGATCGGAACGACCGCCCGATCCAGGGCTTGACCGACGACGGGAAGCCGATCGTGTCGGACCTCGAAGGCGGCGCCGCGGTTTCAAACGGCGTCGACGGCGAGAACTTCCACGAGTTCAACCTGTCGGTCCGCTACAATTTCAACATCGGGGAAAGTATGGGGCTCGGCCTCTTTTGGGACATATACAACCTCACGAACAACCTCAACGGGAGGAACCCCACCGGGAACCGTTCCAGCAGCAGCTTCCTCGTCATCCAGAACGCGAACTTCCCGCGGCAGATGCAGTTGGGTGTGCGCTTCTCGTTCTAGCTAACATAGGCCTGGCGGAAGGCCGGGCTCCCGAGAACGGGAGCCCGGCCACCCCCATCCGGCACAATGGCTGACGTATACGATATGGAGGTAGTATCTCGCTGTGAAGTCCGTGATAGGGATTGTCGGCGTGTTCTTGGCGCTGGGAGTTGTCGCCAATAGCGCTTCTCAAAGCCGCTACGACGATTTGAGCGAAGAAGAGGCGGCGAAGGTCTGGATCGAAGAGATCGCTGCTTACATCACGACGAAGTACGAAAGAAACGTCTACAAGGAGCTCCAGACCTCTGAAGAGCGCGTTCGTTTCATCGATACGTTTTGGGCCCGGCGCGACCCCACGCCGGAAACACCCGAGAACGAGTACCAGCTAGAGCACTACCGGCGACTCGCCTACGCCAACACGTTTTTCAACGCCGGCCGTCCCGGGTGGAGGACAGACCGAGGTCGCATCTACATTCTTCTCGGCGCACCCAATCAGATCGATTCGGATCCGATGGGCCGCCTCGCGCATCAATTCCCGACCGAAGTCTGGACCTATTCGCAGCCGCCCCACCCCTTGCTGCCGCCCAATCTGGTGATCGCCTTTGTCGACAGGCGGTCGATTGGGGACTACGAGATAACGTTCAACATGCTCGCGGACTCCGACTCCACTCGGCGAACGGAAGCTCTCATGGGCCAAGGCTTTCTCGATGAGCTCGCAGCGGCAGAGGTTCGCTCCATGAACTTCGGTCGACCCGGAACGATGACGTCCATCGCGGACGGGCTTGCTCCCGAGCTCGAGCGTCTTTCCGAGCTCGCGGCCATTGCGCAAGTCCCGGAACGGGCTATCCAACCGCTTCGTGAAGTCGTGACGACGGACTTCAAATTCGACACGGCCACTCTCGAAGTGACACCGAGGGTCGAGTTCTTTCGCGCGAGCGACGGCGAAGTCGCGATTCCGGTCAATGTGGACCTCGCCTACAGAAACTTCGCCTACGTCGAGAAGGGCGCCTTCTACGAAAGCCGTTTCGAGATCCTGGGCCGGATCGTCGACCAGGACGGCAACTCCGTCGACGAGTACGTTCGCGAAGAGTTGTTCGCGCTGCCAAAGGATCAGATTGCGCTGTTGCAGAATCAGTCTGTTCTCTACCAGTTCGTACTCTACGCACCGCCCGGAGACTATCGGCTCCAGATCGCCGTTCGGGACAAAAACCAGCAGCTGAGGATGACGGAGAGCGAGCTTTTGGTCCCGGCGGTCGGTGACTCCCTCAACGTCAGCACGGTGCTCCTCGCAAAGCAGATTTTGGAGCTCGAGGAGCCGCCACCCGAAGGCAAGAAGGAGCCCTTTACCTTCGGCAGGTACAAAGTCCTTCCGAGCCAGGACGGGTCGTTCGAGCCCGGAGCCTCGCTTCACGTGTACTTCGAGGTCTACAACCTGGGTTTGGATGAAGGAGGCAAGACGCGGGTCAAGTTGGAATACACCTTCAGACGCGAGGGCAGACTCTTCCGCAACGTGGCGCCGACTTACCCTTTCCCGGACTCCAAACAGAATCGGTCGATCATGTCGGCGATACCGCTCGAGGACTTCACCCCAGCGGAGTACAGCCTGAGCGTGAAGGTCACCGATGAGGCCACGGGCGAAGCGATCACCAAGCAAGTTCCTTTCGTAGTGCGGTGAGGCGCTCACGTGGTAAACAACTCCTCGATGCGCGCCGTCGCGATGGTCGCGGCCGGGCTTCAGTTGTCGGGCGGGCCGCGCGGTGAGTTGCCGCGCCTCTTCGACAACGTGACGCAGGAGTCCGGGATCGACTTCGTCAACGTCAGCGGCGAGACCCAAAAGCCCAATATCACGGGGTCCCTGGGCTCGGGAGCCGCTCTGTTCGACTACGACCAGGACGGGGACCTCGATGTCTATATCGTCAACGGTGCCCGAACGACCGGTGTCGACGTGCAGGAGCGGTTCCCGAATCGTCTCTTCCGCAACATGGGGGGGTGGCGGTTTCGCGACGTTACCGCCGAAGCGGGCGTCGGGGATCTCGGATGGGGCATGGGATGCGCGGTAGGTGACTTCGACAATGACGGGCTGCCTGATTTATACGTGACGAATCTCGGACCGAACGCGCTCTACCGCAACCAGGGAGATGGGACGTTTCGAGACGTGACCGAGTTCGCCGGGGTCGGCGATCCGAGCTGGGGCGCGAGCGCGGCCTGGATCGATGCCGACATGGATGGAGATCTCGATCTCTTCGTCGTGAACTATCTGGACCCCTCCATCCGCAAGATTCCGTCCCGCTCAGGCTCTATGTTGCACGCCCCTGGAGTTCTCGGAGACATCTACTGTCGGTTTCAAGACGTGCCGGTCTTTTGTGGGCCCGCGGGACTCGTCGGCGCTGCCGACGTTTTCTATCGCAACGAAGGGGACGGCCGCTTCTCTCTCGCAACCCATGCCGCGGGTCTCGAAGACTCCGCGGGAGCCTTCGGGCTCGGTGTCGTGACGCTCGACTACGACGGCGACGGCTCGACCGATCTCTACGTGGCGAATGACGCGACGCCCAATCAACTCTACCGAAACGTAAACGGTTCCCGCTTCGAGGAGGTCGGCTTGACCGCGGGCGTTGCCTATAGTGTCAGCGGACGAGCCGAGGCCGGCATGGGCGTGGATGCCGCTGACGTGAACGGGGACGGCCTTCTCGATCTTTTCGTCACCAACTTCTCCCACGAGACGAACACGCTCTACATCAATCAGGGCGGCGGCGTTTTCATCGACCGCACGGAAGAGCTTTTTCCCGGCCGGCCGAGCTTCGCCTATCTGGGATGGGCCACCCGCTTCCTCGATCTGGATCTGGACGGTGACGAGGACCTCTTCGTTTCCAACGGACATGTATTCCCTCAGATCGAGGGCAGGGATGCGGGGACGAGCTACCGACAGCCGAATCAAGTTTTCGAGAACGACGGAGGGCGCTTTTCCGAGTTTGCGCTACCCGCGGACGACGCAAGCCGGGAGCTCGAGTCGAGCCGCGGCGTTGCCTTCGGAGACATCGATGACGATGGGATGGTCGATGCCATCGTGGTCAACATCGATTCGAAGGCCAGCGTGCTGAGGAACACGGGAGGCCTCAAGGGCGATCGCCATTGGATCGGCTTCCGTCTCATTGGTCGCGGCGTGAACCGCGATGGCTACGGCGCCCGAGTGACGCTCGAGCTCGGAGGCGTCGAGCTCGTGAGAGAGGTGCATACGTCCGGCTATCTTTCATCGAGCGATTTACGCCTGCATTTCGGGATAGGAAATCACAACCATGTGGAAACGGCGAGGGTGCTCTGGCCCGATGGCAGCGAGCAGCGCCTCGAGGGCCTCGGCGCCGACCGCTACCACACCGTCGTGCAGGACGTTTTTCTGACAAAGACCGCCCGTCGAGCGACGGGCAAGCCACATGGAGGTAGACCATGATTGGTCGTGCGTTTGGGGCAGAGAAGAGAAAGTTCTGTCTGTTCCTATGGATGTCCTGCCTGTTCTTGTTGCCCGCGCTCGGGACGGGCGGGCAAGCGGATCTCGCGTCACTCCACGGACGAGTCGTGGACGGCGAAGGCAATCCGGTGGCGGGTGCCATCATCGTCTTCGCAGACCTGACGCGCGGCGGTGAGATCAAGACCGAGACGAACGACAAAGGCACTTTCTACCGTCGTGGGTTGCGACCCGCGGAGTACACGCTGACCATTAAGAAGGATGGCTACATGCTCCTCGAGGTGCCTCTGGACTTTCGAGCAGGTGAAGACAAGCGTGAAGAGTTCCGGATCGTGGCGGCCATGTCGGGCGCCGAGGCCGCTTTCCAAAAAGGCATGGAGGCGTTCAACGCGGGTGACTTCGAAGCGGCGGCCCAGGCTTTCGAAGAGGTGACCCGGCTATCTCCCGAGACCGCCGAAGGCCATACGAACCTCGCCCTCGCCTACGTTCAGCTCGGAAAGATGCCCGAGGCCATCCAGGAGCTCGAGAAAGCGGCGGAGCTCTCGGCGGACTTCCGCACCTGGGCACAGCTCGCGATGGCCTACGTGCAAGTCGACCGGCTGCAGGCCGCGGTTCGAGGTTTCGAGACGGCCCTCAAAAAAGAGCACGACTCCGCGGACACCATCGTCTACGAGAGCTGGATGGCCCTGGGGTCTCTCTATTTCGGCGAGGATCGCGTGGAGGATTCGTTGACGGCTTACGAGAACGCCCTCAGCGCGAACTCGAGCTCGGCCGAGGCCTTGGTCGCGCTCGGAAAGTGCAAGTTCAACCTTGGGGACATGGCAAAGTCGCGCGAGTACTTTGAGCGTACGATCGATACGGCGCCGGACTCTCCTCAAGCGGAGGAAGCCAAGGCCTTCATCGAGGAGATCGAAAAGAGGCAGGATCAAAAGCCGTGAGGAGCGTCGGCTCAGGGTTCTGAAACACGGATTCTCAAAAAGGATCCATACAAGCGCGTACTTGTAACGCGGGAGGAAACTGATGAAGCGGAAAATTCTGTCACTACTGAGCCTTGCGGCCGTCGTGACGTTGGCAGCCGTGCTGCCCGTCGAATCGGCCGTAAAGCCTGCCGAGACATTCAAGTTCGGCACGTTCGAGCTGGACGGCACACCGACCTTGGGTCTGGTGATGCGCGATCGGTTCGTTGTCGAGTTGGGCAAGGCCAATGCAGCCCTCGAACGACGTCCGATGTACCCCACGATCACCATGCCCGAGGACATGAAAGAGTTGGCGGGGCGTTATCACATGGAGCTGAAGCCGCGGATCTATCAGCTCGTGAACCATCTCGTCGCGACGAGCCAACTCGACTCGATCGACCGTCCCTCCTACGTTCACGACGTCAGGGACGTGCGTACCCTGGCCCCCATCCTCCGGCCGGCCAAAATTCTCAATGCTGCCGGCAACTACTACGGCCACGTTTCCGAGGGGGCGCCGCCCGAGGAGTATCAGAAGATTGTCGCCCAGCTACGCAGGGATCGTGGGATGCCCTACCTCTTCCACAAGTTGCCGACAGCCATCATCGGTGATGGCGACCCGATTTGGGTTCCCAAAGGGCGACCGAACGTCGACTGGGAGTGCGAGATCGCCGTGGTGATCGGACGCCCCGCACGTTACGTCACCGCCGACGAAGCAAAAAATCACATTTTCGGTTACACGATCGAGATCGACGTGTCGGACCGAGGAGGACGCGGCGACGAGCGATTCGGTGGATCGGACTGGTTGCTCGGCAAGAGCCACGACACCTTCGCCCCCATGGGACCCTACGTGACTCCGGCCGAGTTCATCGAGAATCCCATGGACATCTGGCAGAAGCTCACCGTGAACGGCACCCTCATGCAGGACGCCCGAAGCACCGACATGATCTTCAATATCTACGAGCTCATCGAGTACGGCTCATCGATCACGACGCTAGAGAGCGGTGATGTGGTGGCCGCGGGAAGCACGGCGGGCACCGCCGGTTCGCTGACCGTTCGGAATGAAAGAGTCCCCTTCTTGAAGCCGGGCGACGTGGTGGTCGCCTCTATCGAAGGCATCGGGAGTCTGACGCACACAGTGATCGCCGAGCCGGATCCGCCCGCGCCCCTCTACTCCGGAGAGCCGGCCTCCGTACAGCCGGCGGAGCCGTTCAAGCTCGGCACGTTCGACATCCAGGGAGAACCGACGCTGGGCCTCGTGCTGCGGGACCGGTTCGTCGTCGAGCTGGATGCCGCGAACAGCGACTACGAGTTGGACCCCGCTCATGTCAACGTCTCGATGGCCACGGAAATGAAGGAGCTTGCGGGTCGTTACCACCTCGGCCTCCGGGACCGCGTCTACGAGATCGTGAACCGTTTGACGAGCGAGAACATGCTGGAGGGCCAGGCTCGGCCGTGGTACGTGCACGACGGCGCCCAGGTGCGCACGCTCGCACCGATTCTCTACCCAGGGAAGATCCTGAACGCTGCCGGCAACTACTATGGACACGTGGGTGAGACGGGCACACCCGAGGAGCAGGCGCGCGAGGCGGAGAAACGCCGGCGAGATCGAGGCATCCCATATCTCTTCATCAAGACCACGTCCGCCGGGGTGTCGAGTCCTGGCGACGACATCGTCATGCCGCGCGGACGCCCGAGCATGGACTGGGAGTGTGAGATCGGTATCGTCATCGGTCAGCCGGCAAAGCATGTCTCCGTGGCCGACGCAAAGAACCACATCTTCGGCTACACCATCGAGCTCGACATGTCCTCTCGCGATGGTCGCCCCGGGGAGAGTCGCTCCGATTGGTTCATCGGCAAAGGGCACGACGGCCATGCGCCATTGGGTCCGTACATCGTTCCCGCCGAGTTCATCGAGGACCCCATGAACCTCTCCCAGAAACTCACCGTCAATGGGAAGTTGATGCAGGATGGACGTAGCACGGACATGATTCATAGCGTCTACGAGCTCATCGAGTGGGGCTCGTCGATCATTACGCTCGAGAGCGGCGACGTCATCGGCGGCGGCAGCCCTTCGGGAACGGGCATGTCGCGAAGCGTGAGGCCGGAGCAGATTTTCCTCGAGCCGGGCGACGAAATCGTCGCGACGATTGAAGGGATTGGCCAACTGACGCACACCATCAAAGCACACGAGGAAGAGTACCCGGGTCGTGCCACCTCGGATGGCCGGCAATAGGAGTCCGCGAGTCTAGGTAACAGAGCGGCGCCCAGAGGCGAGAGCCCCTGGGCGCCGAATCTGTTTGGCAGTCACGTCGTAGATTCTACTGGACCCACGGTTTCTTCACGGGGCCCATTCCTTTGTACAGGAATTTCTGCACGCGCTTTCCTTCATAGGTTTCGGTGATATACAGATTGCCCTTTGAATCCGAGGCGATGTTGTGCGCGCCGTAGAACTGCCCCGCCCATCGGCCTGCCTGCCCGAAGGCACTGACGACTTCGAGCGTATCGCGCAGCAGCACCCGGACCTCCTGGTTGGTCCCATCGGGAACCAACAGATAGGTCTGCGCAAGGTCGTTCGAGAAGGCGATGTCCCAAACCGAGCCGCTTCCGAGGGTCTCTCTCGCCACGAACGCTTCTTTGACGAAGCTCCCGTCCTTTCGAAACACTTGAATGCGATCGTTGGTGCGGTCGCAAACGTAGACCAGCCCGTCGTGGGAAATGCGCACGGCGTGGGTGATGCGGAACTGCGGCGGCGGTGGCCCCTTCGGGTCGTACTGACTGGGAGCGTTCTCGTGCTGTACGGCGCCGCTGAACGGACTCGGAAGGTGCTCGCCTGCCTTCTTGAAGTAGGAGTCGTCCGGTTTCTTGCCGTAGGCTCCCCAGTGCCTCTTGTACGCGCCGTCTTCGGCATCGAAGACGATGACCCGATGATTGACGTAGCCGTCGGCCACGTAGACTTCGCCCGCGCTTTGGTCGACGACCATGTGGGCCGCGCCTCCCAGATTCGCCGTGTCGTTGCTCCCGCCGTTTAGCCCTTTTCGGCCGATCTGCATCACGAATTTGCCGTCCCGCGTGAACTTCAGGATTTGAGCGTCCCGCGCGCCACCACCGCCGACCCACACGTGGTCATCTTCGTCGACGTGGATGCCGTGCTCGAGATCCGGCCAATCGTAGCCGTCACCCGGCCCCCCCCAGGCGGAAACAACGTTACCCTCGGTGTCGAACTCGACGACCGGCGGGGCGGCGCGCCAGACGGAGCGCGTCTCGTTCGGTTGCAACGTTGCTGGTCGATGGACGATCCAGACGTGATCGTTGGAGTCGACCGCCACACCGACCACCGCTCCGACGAGCCAGCCGTTCGGTAGCGGCTTTGGCCAGGCCGGGTCGACTTCGTACGAAGGCGCCTCGTCGCGAGGCGGCGCGGCAGCTTCGGCCGCACCACCGAGCACGCCGAAGCTCACTAACGCTAGGGCCAACCAACTTGCGGGCCAACTCGGTCTCAACATGGTTCCTCCGTGGACGCTCTGACGAAACCCGTCGCTCGTACGGGAGTGAGCAGGATACCACGCAGAAAGACTCCGTTCAGATCGGAAACGGAGTGTTGTCCTCGGAAACGGTGAGGGCGCGTGACTCACTGCTTGGTTTCGTGGAAAAGAAACCAACCGCAGAGGCGCAGAGGTCGCGGAGAATTTTTCTCTGCGCACTCTTGTTGGGCTAGGAAACGGCTCTGCGCATTTTTCGACATTCGCAGACAATTCCTCATATCTATTCTTTGTGCCTCTGGCCCACTGCTTGGTACATTTCGACTTGGCCCGCGTAGCGCGTTGTGAGCGGATGGTCCGGCAACGCAGCGGGGCGGAGGAGAAGCAATGCGAAGACGAAATGGGTGTTCCACCATTCTCGCGGCGATGGTATTGCTAGCATCGTCGGCGTTCACTCAGGAAAGAGGCGGGCAGGAAGCATTCGGGCCCTACGAGCCGGTGCCGGACTGGCCGCGTCCCCTGCCGGATGGGCCGGACGGCGTGAAGCATGACGGATGGACCTGGGGGTCGATGGGCAGCGTATACGCCGAGAGTCCGGATCGCATTTGGGTGGCGATGCGAGGCGAGTTACCGTTGCCCGCGGGCGCCGCGCCCTGGACGCCCTACAGCTTGCTCGATCCGCCCCGACGGTCGACGGGCAATGACGATGGGCGCTCAGCGACGTGCGAGCCGAGGGACGCTCGCGGATGGGAACGTCGCTACCACCACGTCATCTTCGTCGTCGATGGTGACGGCAACCTCGTCCAGGATTGGACGCAGCACGACAAGCTCTTCGATATGCCTTGCGGTCGCGGGCCGCACAAGATCAAGATGAGCCCTTACGATCCTGACAAGCACGTCTGGGTGATCGACGACCAACTGCACGTCATCTACAAGTTCACGTACGAGGGTGAGCTCGTGATGACGCTCGGGACGAGGGGCAAGAAGGGACGTGACGCGGGGAAACTCTTCAACCGGCCGACCGACATCGCCTGGTTGCCCGATGGAACCTTCTTCATCAGCGACGGCTACGGTGGCAAGCGCGTGGCAAAGTTCAACAAGGACGGAACGTTCATCAAGGACTGGGGGAAGGCCCCAGCCGACCCGAACAACCCGGGCCCCAACGAGTGGAATACCGTCCACAGCATTGCGGTTAGCGCGGACCGTCGGGTCTTCGTTGTGGATCGCGGGCACGGACGCATCCAGATCTTCGACGAGAACGGCGAGTTCCTCGACATGTTCTCGACCGGACCCAAGGGCCCGGCAACGGATTATGCTCTGGGCACCGTCGTGTCACGGCCGTACTCCCACTTGATCACAGCGGACCAAAGCTTATGGGTGTCGGATGGCGGGACGCACAGAATCCTCAAATACGATCTGGACGGGAACTATCTGTACGGATGGGGCGGCCCGGGACGCTACCCTGGCCAGTTCGGTGGCCCACATGCGATGACGGTCGATCAGGATGGCAACCTGTATACCGCCGAAGTGTTCAACGGCCGGGTGCAGAAGTTCCGGCTGAAGCCGGGCTTCGATCCCGCCAAAGCCATTGGCCAGGAGCTGCGCTACAAGGCGAGCTCGAACTGACGCGACAGGTAGCCATTTCTATCCGTGAGGGCCAGCCGTCTGGTTCAGATTGAGCATGATTACAGGTAGCCATTTCTATCCGTGAGGGCCAGCCGTCTGGTTCAGATTG